>Ga0209090_10003083_pt1 | contig 10486 bp, 7 predicted proteins | sample ArcticOcean_MG_C_9_FD_187432 | JGI IMG/M metagenome (GOLD analysis project Ga0209090, IMG submission 187432) | Marine microbial communities from western Arctic Ocean - ArcticOcean_MG_CB2_152 (SPAdes) (version 2) | ecosystem: Environmental > Aquatic > Marine > Oceanic | place: Arctic Ocean... | reverse complement strand
ATGCCTGGACTAATATTATTAACGGTGTCTCTGGTATTGCGCCAATAACAAATATTGACACAGAGGCTCAAGCTGTTAAATTTGGTGGCGCTGTTAAAGACTTTGATGTATCTAAATACTTAAGTGCTAAAGAAGCTAAAAAAATGGATATATTTATTCATTATGGTATGGCTGCTGGAATACAAGCTTTTGAAGATAGTGGCATTGAAGTAACGGATGAAAATGCTGAAAGAATTGGCGTTGCAATTGGTGCTGGTATTGGCGGACTTACTACAATTGAAAAAACAGCGGATCTTTTTAGAGAAAAAGGACCTAAAAGAATTTCACCGTTCTTTGTACCCTCTTCGATTATTAATATGGTCTCTGGAAACATGTCTATCAAATTTGGCCTTAAAGGCCCAAATTTTGCAATTGTCACAGCATGCACAACAGGCACTCATAATATTGGTGATGCCTCAAGAATTATTGAATACGGTGATGCCGACGTTATGATTGCAGGTGGAACTGAGATGTCAACAACCAACTGTGGACTTGGAGGTTTTGCTGCGGCTCGCGCGCTATCCACTAGAAATGATGATCCAACAACAGCCTCAAGACCTTGGGACGTTGATAGGGATGGGTTTGTGCTTGGAGACGGAGCAGGCGTTGTGGTTTTAGAAGAGTACGAGCACGCTAAAAAACGTGGGGCTCATATTTACGGCGAACTTACAGGGTACGGCATGAGTAGTGACGCATACCACATGACATTGCCATCAAAGGGCGGTGAAGGCGCTGCAAGATGTATGAGAAACGCCATGAACAATGCTGGAATCAATCCTGAACAGCTAGATTATATTAATGCTCATGGAACCTCAACTCCGGCGGGTGATGCCGCTGAAACAGAAGCCGCTAAGTTGGCTTTAGGCGCACACTCAAAAAATATCGTGATGAGTTCAACAAAATCAATGACTGGCCACCTTTTAGGCGCTGCAGGTGGAATTGAAGCGGTATTTTCAACTCTTGCAATTAGAGACCAAATCGCACCTCCAACCATAAACATATTTAATCAGGATCCAGAGTGTGACCTAGACTATGCTGCAAATGAGGCAAGAGAAATGCAGATTACTCATGCAATTTCGAACTCTTTTGGGTTTGGCGGGACCAATGGCTCGCTTGTGATATCTAAATGCCCCTAAAGAGGCCCTAGTTGTCTTCCAGTATTATTGCTGCAGTATCAGCTAACTCTGAATCTGAAAAAAGATCTGATGCTATCTTGTAGATTCTAATTGCGCCATTCGTGACGCTACTTAAAGCCTCTTCTTTAAGAATAATTAACTGCCAGCTTTCATCATTAGATTCATACTTAAAGGCGCCACCAATTACCGCTAAAGCAAGAATTGCACCTAACAAATACTTAATCATTAACCTCTTCCACTAGAGTGAACAAATAATCATATTTTACCCAGTTTATATCTCTTAAATCGAAATTCCCGACGACTTTAAGAGGCCCTCCATTTTAGGCTTTCCACCGCGAAATTTGATGTATTGTTCCATAAAATCAAGACTACCTCCAACTTCAAGAATGCATTTTCGGAAATCCTTGGCAGAATTGGATTTAATGCCGCCATTATCCTTAACAAATTCATAAGCATCAGCCGCTAATACTTCGGCCCATTTATAGCTAAAATAGCCAGCAGCATAGCCGCCACTAAAAATATGAGAGAAAGAATTAAGAAATCGATTCTCATCAATAATAGGAATTAGGGCAGTTTTCTCTCTTACATTATTAAGAACTTCATAAGTATCTTGACGTGAAATATGAGTATTTATGTCCCATAATGCAAACTCACATTGTCGAAGCATTTGTAGTCCTGATTGAAAGTTTTTAGAATCAATCACTTTATTAAATAATTCATCAGGTAGTTTTTCACCTGTCTCCCAGTGGCCTGAAATTAAATCAATTACGCCTCTTTCATAACAAAAATTTTCCATATATTGGCTAGGAAGTTCAACCCCATCCCATGGTACGCCACTAATTCCTGCGGCACATGGATAGGGAACTTTAGTAAGTAAATGATGAAGTGCGTGACCAAATTCATGAAAAATAGTTACAATTTCATCAAAATCAAATAAAGCTGGCTTGCCATCTTTAGGTGAGTTTAAATTACAAACTACAAATGCAACCGGCAAGGAGTCTTTATACAGCCCTTGAAAATCTGACATCCAAGCCCCTCCCCGTTTATTTTCTCTTGCATAAACGTCAAAATATATTTTTCCAATTGGCCCTTTTTCATCCTCCAACATTATCACTCTTATGTCAGGGTGGTAGCAATCTTCTTCTACATCAGTCAGCTTTACGCTATAAAGGTTTTGTATGGTTTCAAAAAGTCCGCTTAGAACACTACTTTCTGGAAAATATGGCTTCAAATCAGCGCTTTTAAAGTTGAATACTTTTTGTTTTAATTTTTCTGAGTAGAACATTGAGTCCCAAGGCATTAAAGAGTGTCCTGCAAAATTTTCCAAATCTTTCAACTCAGTCGATGCTTGAAGATGAGATAGGTCCACTAACTTTTCTAGAAAATCAATAACAGACTGGGGTGAGTCAACCATTTTTGATTGAACTGAATATTCTGCATAATTTGATAAACCAAGTAGGATAGACATCTCAGCGCGTAATTCTAAAATTTCATCCATAACTTTACGGTTATTAAATTTAACTGGGGTAATGCCAACATCAGATGCTCTTGAAATATACGCTCTATAAACCTCCTCTCTTAAGTCCCTATTTTCGGCATAAGTCATAAGATCAATATAGACTGGAATTTGAAGATTAACAATATATCTCCCACTCTCTCTAATTTTAGAAAGCTCTGCCTCTCCATAACCATTTAAATCATCAATAGTTACTGTTTTTTTCCAGGAGCTTGTTGCCTGAAGAACATTTTTAGAGAATTGATTGCTAAGAACGCTTAGCCGCTCTTGAATTTCCTTAAATCTTTTAGAATCATCTTCCTTAAGAGCAACGCCTGAAAGTTCAAAACCCCTAATTGAGTCGTTTACAATATGCTCCTGTTGCTCTTTAAGGCTTGTATTCTTAACTCTTTTAAATGCTTTATACAAGTCTTCATTAGCACCAAGATCGCTGTAGTAATTAGAAATTATTGGTAACGTTTTTTCGTATTCCTTGTTAAATTCTTCAGAGAACATAACCGCATTAAGATGGGAGTTGACACTCATCTCTTTGCCAATAAGATGTTCATTTTTATCAAGTACACTCACCACACTTTCCCAATCATTTCCTTTACTTGCCAATGCTGATTGACTAATGCCATCTTTAACAACTTGAGTGATCTTAAGTACGATATCTTTTGGCTTAAAGTTTGGTGTTTGTTTGCTTTTCATATAGTCAAGATTTGATGTTTAAAAAAACACTTATTTTGCCAGAGTGCATAGAAAACCTTTATATATTATTAGGTTAATCCAATAAACTATCTGATCTCACCCTATTATCTTTCTTTTCTGATTGATTACTTATCTTTCCATATAAATCTTTAACTCGATCAGGATTCCCAACAACATTCTGTTGTTCAGTAAATGACTGGATCAACAGCAGACGATCTGTCTTTCCTGTATTGTGTGTTACCCTGTGGAGTGAATATCTTCCTAAAAAAAATTGAAGATCACCTGCATTTAATTTTAGCCTTTTAATTCTTGTTTTATCTCCATTTAAAACCTGCTTTACATCTTTAAAGCACTCATCATCTTTAGTTCTAAGATTAGGAACATATTCAAAAAAACCTCCTAAACTAGCCTCTTTTAGTAAAAATGTAATAGTGAATTCATTTGTATCAAAATGCCAATTAAAAGTCTGTCCTGGCTTACAAAGATTTACAATCATATTAGAGATTGGATCAGCATAAATATACAATTTATCTTTATCTAAGCAGGCAGCAAGAAAATCTCTTAATGGTTTCCAATGATAAAGTTTGTAAGCTTGGGTTTCCTTATCAAAAAGATCAGAAGTAATAAAGCCATTAGATCTTTCCATAAATACATTTTGAGGGTGATCGTTACTTTCATTTGGGTTTCCTTTACCTAAATAAACATTGCAAAGTTTTGAATCAGAATAGTAAGCTTTTGATTTTTTATCTTCAGACTCGCTTACAAGAGCACTAAGACCTTTTTTAGTTAACAAATTAGGCAATAAGGCGCAACCATCTTTACTTAAAGATGCTTTTACAGAATCAATTATTTGCAAATAATCTTTGGAAGCTGGCTGGTCAATTGGATATTTTTCTAAATCCAGTATTTTTGATATATGCATTAATCTTTATAGGAAAATAGTTAGCAGTCTTCCCGACCTTTTATTATAACTTCATAGCCTTTTTCTTCCGGCTCGTCATCAACCATTTCTGCTGGAAAGCCATTTCCTAAGACCCTAACATTTGCCCTTTCTTCAAGTCTTTTAATAATATTTGGAGACAGCTCACGAGGGCCATAACGTTTTTCTCCATCTTTAAAGATTTCCACAATAAGTGGGGCGATTTCTAAATTTAATCCTTTTCTCTGTGCCAGCTCATTAAAAAGACCAACATCTTTAGAGACCAGATCCATTGTAAAACTAATATCCCTACTTCCATTAAGAATAACCTGAGACTCTGTTTCATGGACAAATGAAGTGCCAGATGATGCTTTAATTGCTTCATAAGTTACATTCATGTCCATGCCAAGCATTTTCATAGTTGTTAATGCTTCTGATATGGAAGCCAAGTTAACTGTCGCTAAATAATTAGTCATTACTTTAAGAGTTGATGCAGTTCCCAAATCGCCAGTATGGAGCACTCGCCTTCCCATCGTTGTCAGTATTGGCAATACCTTGTCAAAAGCTTCCCTTTTGCATCCTGCAAAAATAGAAATATTACCTGTATCAGCTCTATGACAGCCACCTGAAACAGGACAATCTATAGGTAAAGCACCTAGGGCATAAACCAAAGCACCAATTCTTCGAATTTCAGCTTCATCTGTTGTGCTCATTTCAAGCCAAATCTTACCCTCACTTAGGCCAGCTAAAACCCCATTTTCAGATTCCATAACCTCAGAACAAGCTTTTGGTGATGGAAGGCATGTAATAATGACATCGCACTTTTCAGCCATCTCTTTAGGAGAATTAGCACACTTAGCACCTTGACTTACAAACTCTTCAACTAATGAGTTGTTGAGATCGTGAATCGTAAGATCAAAACCATTTCTTAATAAACTTCCTGCAAGTTTTCCACCAGCATTCCCCAAACCAATAAAACCTACTTTCATTTCATTCTCCAAAATCACTATAAATATTTAATCGTCATCAACATAGTAAGGCTTTGTATCCATCGAAAGATGAAGTTTCTTTCCTTTATAAGGTGAGTTTTTCTCAATAACTTTAAGGTTAAGATCTATTCCCAATCCTGGCTTATCTGAAGGAATAATATTTCCTTTACTCCAGGAAATAGGCTCCATTAGTACATCTGAGTGAAAGCCATCCCAAGTCCCAATACTCTCCATAATTAGAAAGTTTGGGGTTGCAGTAGCGAGCTGTATGCTAGCTGCAGCACCTACTGGCCCATTATAAATATGCGGGGCAATCTGCGCATAAAAAACTTCAGAAAGGCTCGCAATTTTCTTGGCCTCTAAAATACCGCCAACTCGCCCTAAATTCATTTGAATTATTGACGCAGAGTTATTTTTTAAAATATCAAAAAATTCATACTTTGATGTTAAGCGCTCTCCAGTAGCAACTGGAATACTTGTCTTGCTTGCAACTTCTGCCATTGCCCTTGACTGGCCCGGAGGAACAGGCTCTTCAAACCACAAAGGATCAAACTTTTCAAGTCTCTTAGCTAACCGCACAGCTGCAGCGGGAGTTAACTGCCCATGAGTTCCAATAAGAAGGTCGCAGTTATCTCCAACAGCCTCCCTTACTTTTTGGCAATAATTTTCACAGTGTTTTAAGCGGCTCAAAGATATTTGATGTCCAGAGTATATTGAATAAGGACCAGCTGGATCAAACTTAACTGCACTAAAGCCCTGCTCCATAAAATTGATAGCAGACTCAGCGCCTAATTCTGGATCATCGTAATTAAGTACTCCATTTTTGTCTTTTGGGTATAAATATGTATATGATCTTAGCTTGTCATGAACCTTACCACCTATAAGCTCATATATTGGCCTATTTGCAGCTTTTCCAATAACATCCCAACAAGACATCTCTAACCCACTTAATACCCCCATCATTGTCAAATCTGGCCTTTGAGTAAAGCCACTTGAAAAACACTCTCTGAAGAAGCGTTCAATATGATGTGGATCATGGCCCTTTAGGTATCGCTCAAAGACATCTTCAGTTGCCTTGACAACAACTTCAGGATGAAAGGAGGCAGAATATATCTCCCCAATCCCAACGATGCCGCACTTAGTTTCAATAGAAAGGAAAATCCAATACATTCCCCCAATATGAGGCTTTGGGGTGCCAACTATATAAGTATTTAATTTTACGACTTCCATGCCATATTTTTAGTAATTTATATTTATGTAATTTTTATACGGGTTTGTAAAAATAAGCAAGTTATTTTGTTGACGAAAAATTATTTACTTTACGACGCCCTATTAGGTCGTCCTGATCGTTGGGTTTTTTGCCAATCTGAATCAATCCATACATCGACTTCAGAAACTTTGAGTGGCTTATTTCCTAATACCATATCCGCCATTTTTTCAGCCAACATAATTGTTGGTCCGTTAAGATTTCCATTTGGAATTGTTGGAAATATAGAAGAATCAATTACTCTTAACTTTTCAATACCATTTACTTTGCCTTGATTATCAACAACAGTCATAGGGTCACTTAAGTCACCCATTTTGCAAGAACAAGATGGGTGATAAGCACTTTCAACATTTGCCCTAACCCAGGAATCTATTTGATCATCACTACTTACCTCTAATCCTGGACTTGCTTCACCCGCATTATATTCATCCAGTGCTGGCTGACTTAAAATCTCACGAGTCAATCGAATACAATCACGCCAATCTTGTCTATCTTGCTCACTCTCCAAATAGTTAAATAGGATTGTTGGTTTAGCTTGTGGGTCTGAGCTATTAATCTTAATACTACCCCGACTACTAACTTTATTGACGCCTGCATGAACTTGATACCCATGCCCCTTCATTGCTGCGTTTCCATCATATCGCATTGCAGCTGGGAGAAAATGATACTGAATATTGGGCCATTCAAGGCCTGCACGAGAACGAATAAAGCCACAAGACTCAAAATGATTTGTTGCGCCCAAACCTGACTTAGATAGAATCCAGCGCACACCAATAAGACCCTTACTAAATATATTTAATTTACTATTCAGGGTAATTGGTTTTTTACAATGATATTGAAAATATACCTCAAGATGATCCTGAAGATTCTCGCCAACACCTGGCAATTCGTGTTGCAGCTCAACTCCAGCATCTGTTAGAACATTTTTTGGACCAATTCCAGACAACTGAAGCAACTGAGGTGAGCCAATAGACCCTGCACAAAGTATCACCTCTGTGTTCGCATTTAATATTTTAGTTTGGCCTTTAATTGAATACTCAACTCCAGTTGCAACTTTATTCTTTAGAATTACTCGCTGAACAAGTACTCCAGTTAGTATTGTAAGGTTTGATCTATTTTTAGCTGGCTTAATATAGGCATTTGATGTAGAAGAGCGAACACCTCTTCCAACGGTCATGTGCATTGGACCAAAGCCCTCCTGTTGCTGGCCATTATAATCCGCAGTTTCAGGATAACCAGCCTCCACTCCAGCATCAATAAATGCCTGATAAAGAGGATTTAATTTCATGTTGTTACCATTTGAAGTTGCAACAGGACCACTCCCTCCACGGTAGTTATCTTCGCCCAAATGCCATTTTTCAGAGCGCTTAAAATATGGCAAACAATTTTTGTACGACCAACCCTCTGCGCCTTGCTCCTCCCATTGGTCAAAATCACGCGCATGGCCTCGCACATAAACCATTCCATTTATGGAGGAAGATCCTCCCATCACTTTACCTCTAGGACAATGCATTTTTCGATTATCAAGAAAAGGCTCTGGCTGAGTATGAAATTGCCATGCATACTTATCAGTATTCATAGGGTATGACAGTGCAGTTGGCATTTGAATCATTATGTTTTTATCACTACCTCCATTTTCTAGAAGTAACACTCTATTTTCACCTGACTCAGTCAAACGATTTGCCAAAACGCAGCCCGCCGAACCGGCACCTACAACAATATAATCAAACTCATTACTCATATATTTCTTAGCCTATATTAATAAGGACTCTCAACGTCATCCAACCGAACAAAAATACTTTTAATTTGTGTATAGCTCTTCAAAGTTTCGGGGCCATTTTCACGGCCTATTCCAGACTCTTTATAGCCTCCAACTGGCATCTCAGCAGGAGAATCTCCCCAACTATTAATCCAGCAAATTCCTGCCTCTAATTGATTAATAACTCGGTGCGCCCGATTAATGTTTTGCGTAAAAACGCCAGCCGCTAAACCAAACTTAGTATCGTTTGCCCTGCCAATTACTTCTGCCTCATCATCAAAGCGCAGAATGGACATTACTGGCCCAAAAATTTCATCAGTAACGTGCTCAGAATCGTCTTTACAATCTGCAAAAATTGTTGGCTCTACAAAAAACCCATTTTCTGTTTCTTTGGATTTATGACGATTTCCACCAAGAACAAGTCGAGCGCCTGATTTTTTAGCTTTATCAATATAATCCATAACCTTATCAAGATGCTTTGAGCTTATTAAAGCGCCCATCTGAGTATCTAAATCCATTGGATCACCTAGTTTTATTTTTTTACTTCTCTGACAGACTTTTTCTATAAATTTATCGTAAATACCAGACTGTACAAACACCCTTGTTCCATTGGTGCAAACCTCACCTTGAGTATAGAAGTTTGCAAGAAGCGCTCCAGAGATTGCATTATCAATATCAGCGTCATTAAAAATAATTAATGGCGACTTGCCTCCAAGCTCCAAAGTTACCTCTTTAAGGCTTCCAGCTGCATCTGCCATTATCTTCTTTCCCGTTCCACTTTCTCCAGTAAAAGAAATTTTAGCAACTCTTGGATGTCGAGTTAAGTACTGGCCTACGCGATAGTCACCTTGGACGACATTAAATACTCCTGGAGGCATCCCTGCTTCTGTATATATTTCAGCAAGTTTTAAAACGCTAAGTGGAGTTTCTTCAGAAGGTTTAAATACCATTGAATTCCCAGCAGCCAAACAAGCAGCAGATTTCCAGCAAGCAATTTGAATAGGATAGTTCCAAGCACCAATACCAGCACAAACCCCTAAAGGCTCTCTTTTTGAAATGTAAAAGGTACTCGAGTTTAAATCTTGCTGAGCGCCCTGCAAACCCGGGGCAATGCCCGCATAATATTCAATTACATCTGCACCAGAATGGATATCAACACAATTAGCTTCCTGTAATGGCTTGCCGCAATCAGCAACCTCTAATGCAGCAAGTTCATTGTTTCTTTCACGCAAAATAGAAACTGCTTTTAGTAAGATTCGGCCTCTTTCAACGGCCGTCATCTTGCTCCACACAGCAAAACCCTTCTCAGCTGATTTAATAGCTGCCTCAACATCACTCTCACTAGCTTGGTCTATAAGCGCTATAACTTGCCCATTTGCAGGGTTAATAGACTCAAAATTTTCACCAGAATTAGATTTTAAATAGGCGCCATGAATATATAAATGTTCTCTCATAAACCTTAATAAGTATCAAATTGTAAAAAACAATGATACATTCTATGAACTCACTGTAAGTAAATTAATTAATCAAAATATTAAGGCATTAGAATGTTTTGAAGCTGATCGTTAAGCAGCTGAAGAAGAGCTGATTTTTGGTCATCGTCAAATCGGCTAATAGGACCTGATACTACAATAGCACCAACAAATTTATTACTATTAGAGATGACAGGTACGGCCAGTGCAAAGAGTGCAGCATTGTGTTCATTTATTGACAAGTAATAGCCTTTATCACGAATATCTTTATAAAAACCCTGCTTGTCATTTTTACGCTTACCAAAAGCTAAGATAATTCGCCCAGAGGCGCCACGATTGAGCTCTAAACGAGAGCCCTGCTCAATGTTATGTCTAATCTCATCTCTTGAGTGTGCTCTATATAAACATATACGCATATTATCTTCTTCAACAAAAAAAGATGCAGTTTCGTCAGATATATCTCTGATCCTATCAACTATAGGGCGTATCTGCTCAAGATGATTACTTTGCGTATATATAGCGCTTAAATAAAGAGCCTGAGTTCCCACAACGTACTTCTTATCCTTAAGTCGTGAAACGTAGCCATAATCTTCAAGCGTACTTAGAATTCGATATGCAGTTGAGACATTAAAATTTAACTGATCACAGATCTCCTTTATTGAGAATTGAGATTTATCCAATGAAAACATTGACAAGATT
>Ga0209090_10003080_pt1 | contig 10490 bp, 6 predicted proteins | sample ArcticOcean_MG_C_9_FD_187432 | JGI IMG/M metagenome (GOLD analysis project Ga0209090, IMG submission 187432) | Marine microbial communities from western Arctic Ocean - ArcticOcean_MG_CB2_152 (SPAdes) (version 2) | ecosystem: Environmental > Aquatic > Marine > Oceanic | place: Arctic Ocean... | reverse complement strand
CTGCATTCGCTGGGTTTCCATTCTATGTGCCCGCGGCGATCTGGAGATACGGCGCGTTCGCTCTCGGGTTGAAGAAAATTTTCGAGGCGAAGAACTTTTAAAACGACGAAGAAGGAGAAGAGAAGAGCGAGAAGGTTCTTCTTACGACTCTGGACGATCGTCGGCGTAACATTAACATCTTCAGAGTTGGTTGTACATAAATTTAAATCTCATACGCAATAATGGTCGTAATCTTTCTTGTTACACGTGTATACATAAAACTCTTTATCTCTTCTCTCTCTCTTTTTCTTTCTATCCTTCTCGCAGCAAGCCGCAAAACTCCTCTTTACCAATCAGCTTCATCCTGTAATCGTGTTTCGCCACTTGTCGCTCGTCTTCGGTGTTATACCCCCAATCCACGAAAAATAAGTCCCATTTGCTTAATCGTTTATCGTTTGCGACTTTAATGAGAGTCGATAACTTATCTTCCACGAAAATCATCCTCGACGCGCCGTCCTTGTTAAACGTTTCCTCCAATCGTACCAACACGTCCGCTTTCGGTTCTCCGCTCACCGTCGTGCTAATCAAATCCTCCTCGGGAATCTTCACCCCACCCATATCGACCAAAATAGCGTCCGCGAACCGAGCTTGTTTCGTCGTCACAATCGTCACTTTTGCGTCTCTTCTCTCCGTGCAAAATCTCAACGCTTCCGGTACGTCTTCGTACAGCGCGTTCGGTTGCAACCAAGATTTAAAATCCGTTCGGATCCAATCGTCTCGTATTTTACCAAACTCCAACACCATCGTTTTCCGATCTAACTGCCATTTTTTCATCAGCGTTTCGCTCAATATAGGCCAGTCTTTCAGTATAGATTCCACGTCGTATTCGTCCAGATTTTCCAGAAGCGCTCTCGCTAAAATCGTGTTTTCGTATCCCGTTTCCACGACTGGTCGTACCGCTCGCAATTTCGCTAAAACTGTCTCCTTCTCCTTTATCGCTCGTTCGCACTCGAACACTTCCGGCCACAATTCAACGCCGTGTTTCCACGCGGATAACGAGGATTCCCCGACCGAGTCGCAGACGACGCCGTCAAAGTCGAGCGCGAATAATGTCTCCGTTTTATTCGAGGACGCAGAAACGTCCATCTGCTTCTTATCAACCGAAGATGATTTTGACGATGAAGATGATTCCAACAAAGTCTTTCCCCGTCGTCGTCGCGAGAGAAGATGACGACGAGAACAAAATTTAACAGACGAAGATGAAGATGGCTTTTGGGACGATGATATCGCACTAGCGGTGGGTGACATTATTTTATCTTTTAATATAGTACTAATAAATAAGCACAAACAGCAGTGGATATTTTGTGATGAATTCTCTCTTCTTTTTTCTCTTACACACATCAAAGAAGAAGAACTCTATTACGCTCTCCTATTAACAACATCTCTTCTTATCCATGACAACAGAGGACTTTCTCTGCTGCCGTTCTCTGATGTTGACTTCGCCGCCTCTCTTCTTTGGCGCGTGCCGACGCAACAGCTCGTCTAAAGGCGTGTTCGGGTCGTGGATTTTATTATTGTCTTTGTCGTTTACGTCGTCGTCGTTCATCGTCATCTTTGCTTCTCCGACTGCGCCATTGGCGTTTTCGTCGTTTACGTCCGATACAGTTGGAGCGAGTGGTCGTTCTTCGTTCCCTCCCGAAGAAGAAGCGTCGTCTGAATCGAAAACATCGCTCCTTTTTTGTGTTTGCTGTGCCCAAGATTTCGCGTATCGACCGTTTTCGATGGAGAGTAACTCGTCGTGCGAACCGTATTCGACAATTTTACCGTTGTGAATGACGGCGATGTTATCGCATCGTCGCGCGGTGGATAATCTGTGCGCGACGACGACGGTGGTTTTGCCTTTGGTTAAAAAGTCAATCTCGCGGACGATTTCACGTTCGGTGTACGCGTCTAACGCGGACGTGGCTTCGTCGAGAAGTACAATTGGACTGTTTTTAAGAAGTGCGCGCGCGATGGCGACGCGTTGCTTTTCGCCTCCAGAGAGTTTCAACCCTCGTTCGCCGACTTGAGTGCTGAAACCTTTCGGCAAACTCGCGACGGTTTCCGTGAGTCGAGCGCGACGAACAACTTCGCGAATTTCCGCATCCGTCGCGAGTTCTTCCCCAAGCGATTGGTGCTCACTATCAACAAATCTTTGCGATTTACCGTACGCGATGTTGTATCGCAACGTGTCGTTGAATAACACGACATCTTGCGGGACAATGGCGATATTTTCTCGAAGCGAATCGAGCTTCAAATCCTTCACGTTTTTACCGTCGATGTATACGCCGCACTGCGTGCTGTCGTGATTGTTGTGTTCGCAATTATAGTTCACGTCGTATAAGCGATACAACAGGCGCAAAATGGTCGATTTACCACTCCCGGAAGCGCCAACGATGGCTAAGGATTTCCCGGCTTCAATTTTAAAACTCAAATCGTCCACAATCAACGCGTTGTTGATACCCGGGGCCGAACTCGACGACTCCTCCGCCGCACCTCCCTCACTAATAATAGTATCAAACTCTTGTTCTTCGCCAGTTTGATCGTATCCGAACGACACGTTCCTGAATTCTACGCTAAATCCTGTCTCCAACGCCTCTTTACTCGTCGGCAACTCCAAACCATTCACCGCCTCTCGCACTTGCGATTGCTCTTCTAATAATCTAAACATCGTCGTCATATCCACCATCGATTGCTTCGCTTCGCGATATACGGTACCTAAAAAGTTCAAAGGGACGGAGAGTTGAAAGAGTAAGCCGTTTACCATGACTAAATCACCGACGGTTAATTCTCCAGTCGTGACTTTACTCGCCGCTAATAACATCGCCGTGGACAACGCGGCTGAGAAAATAGCGTTTTGTCCAAAGTTCAATCCGGCTAAACTCGTGGCAATCTTCAAGTTGGCTTGTTCCACGCCTTTTAAACTTTCGTCGAATCTATTCACCTCGTGTTTCTCTTTGTTGAAATATTTCACGGTTTCATAGTTCAACAAAGAATCGACTGCTTTGTTGTTGCCTTCGTTTTCCAACGCGTTCATTTTTTTGCGGAACTTTGTTCTCCATTTAGTCACGCCAAACGTGAACGCCGTGTACGCACCAATCGTGCCCGTCGACAACAACGCAAACTCGGGCCCGCATTTGGAATATAAAATCGCGGAAACTAAACCGATTTCCAACGCCGTCGGGAACACGTTGAAGACCATCGAGTTGCATAAAAACGAAATTCCGCGCTGGCCTCGATCGATTGCTCGATTCAACGCCCCCGTTTGTCGATTCAAGTGAAACGTCAAATCTAAATCGTGCAAGTGTTTAAACACGTCTCTAGCTAAAGATCGAATCGCGCCTTGCGATACTTTTGCAAACGTCGCGTTCCGAAGTTCGCTCGCTAAGCTCGCCGTCGCTCGAGCGACGCCGTACCCGACCAACATCGTCGCCGGCGTCCCGAGACCAATAGCGGCTAAATCTATCGTCGAAAGCGCAGTCGCTCCGGTAATCGCGCCGTCCGCGCTCGTTGAAGCCGCTAACCCATCGATCGCGTGTTTAAACATAAATGGTACCGAAACGTTGGCTAACTTTGAGAGGACTAAGAAGGACACCGCGGTGACCACTCTCGCCTTGTTCTCCACGGAATCCGCCGGCCATAAATGACTGCCTAACGTTTTCAGGATTTTCAAATCGATTTCAGAGTCTGTTGTTTGTTGTCCTTCTTTTTTCTTCTTCGTTATTACCGCTTTGTTCTCGTCGTCGATGATAGTTTTGGTTGTTGTTGTTGTTGTTGTTGATGATGATGATGATAACGACGATGATGATGCGGTTGGTGAAGAAGAAGAAGAAGAAGAACTGTAGTATCTCTTTCGTCTCTCATTAAACGCGTTCCTGGATGATGATGAAAATGATGACGATGAACAACTTTCGCGCATAGACCGACGAACGAGCGCCTCCTCGGAGGCATCCTTCTTCGAAGAGCTGCTCGCAAATCCTCCTCTGTTGTTGTTATTATTATTACGATCATCATCCCCGACCATCGCCGCGGCAGCAAAAAGATGATGTCGTCTACTTTGTCGCGCCGTCGATGATGTACTTTTCATCTCTCGAAAGATCCTCCTCCATCCTCCTCCAGAGGACGACGAAAACGAGACCGAGACATCTGCCGCCGCCACTGACGCTGATGCCTTTTTAACAGCAGCAGCAGCGCGCCTCATTTCTCTCTCTCTCTCTTTCTCTCTCTCTTTGCTTTCAAAAGTTTGATGTGTGTTGAGTGTGTTGTTCTTGTTGTTGTTGTTAAGTGTTTTTGTTCCTTTAAAAAAGTTCTTTTGTTCTGTCGTCTTTGTGTTTCTTTCGTGCTTTTTGTTTTTTGTGTCGGGAGGGAGATATATCTCAAAAAGCAGTCAATTAAATTCCCTTATGAATTCTTTGATGAGAAAACAAAAAGTTTGTGAACTGTCAGAGACGAGTTTTGCACTCGAAAAAAGGCGGGAAAAAAGAAGAAACAGATCATAATACTATAATCATCATCATCATGGGGAAGAAGCAACTCTCTGGAGCGCAGAAGAGGAAGAAGAGGAAAGAGAGAGAAAAAGCTTTAGAGGAGGCTCGAGCGGAAATGGAGCGTTTGAAGCTCGGACCGACCAAGTTGTGGACCGGGTTGGTGTTGCATCACAAGGAGGTGTTCGTCTCGCATGTGATTTCGAAATTGAATAGGACAGATCGGTTTTTCTTTTCGAGAGTGAATAGAGAGAGTTGGGAAGTGCTTGAATACGCCGGGGTAAACGTATCGAAACTGCGTTACGCTGTTCGCGAGTGCACATCCATTTCAACGTTGGAATATGCGTGGAATGACATGCCCTGGGGAAAGAAAGTTCCAGGTGGAAGAGTGGTAGATCAAGCCTGGTTTTGCGGGGAAGTTGCTCTAACGAACAATCTCGAGTTGCTCAAGTGGGCGAGAGAAGTGAAACATTGCGAGTGGGATGAAAGGACGATTAATGCGGCAGCAGCTAGAGGTAATCTCGAGATGCTAAAGTACTGCTTCTCTAATAATTGCCCGTGTGATGAAGAAGAGTCGTACGTTCAAGCTGCTGCTAAAGGACACCTCGACTGTCTTCGATTTCTTTTCGCCAAATTGCAACCTTCGCGAGATACGGAGGGAAAAGCGGCAATGCAAGCAGCATGCAGTGGTCACTTAGACATCTTGAAATATTTCATCGAAGAAAGAAAGATATGGGATGATTTGAAGATCGACTGCGTGGGAAACGCTGCAATGTATGGCCAACTCGATTGCCTCAAATACTTATTAGGCGAAGAGGCGAAAGCGCCTCTTAACGACTGGCGATACGTCGCTTGCGCTCGTTACTACGAAAACCCCGATTGCGAAAACTACTTGCTCGAAAAAGGGTGCCCAGAACCAACAGACGAACAATACGCTGCGTTCATCGATCTGGAAAAAGAAGAGGAGTAGGAGCAAACGCACTCCGATTTGGAAGATGATGACAGCGAATGAAAAGAGAACGCAGCAAAAGATACAACAACAAAAGAGAGAGAGAGACATTTTAATTAAAAAAAACTCAAATTTTAAATCTTCTTTAAAAAAAGAAAGACAACACAACACACAAAATTCTTTCTCGTTCTACTCGTAGGAATGAGAATAGAATAAAAGCGCTTCTTCGTCCCTCTTCATCTCTCTTCAGAAGAAGAAGAAGAGCGCGCGGTAGTATCTCTTTGCTCTTTCGCGAGGAGGAAGGTTTTGAATACTCGGAAGAAGAATAATGGATATATTCCGTTGAAACGATTTTGAGAACGACGATGAGGATGGGAAAAGAAGATGATGATGATAATACTCTCGTTGCCGTCAGTGATGACGACGCGTCGATGAAATCGTCGTTGAAATCATCGTTCGAAGGTGATCTTCGCGTGAATGTACACGATCCATCCGAGGCGTACGTCTCGGTGTCGTTCTTACCGGTGGATGTGAAATTTCGACTCTTTCGTAACGACACCAACGACCACCGAGAAGACTTTAAAAAGAAGAAGAAAATTTTCGCGGTGGACCAGGACAGGATTCTATTTACCTTGGAATCACCGATCGAGTGGTTAAGACAGGAGTTGAGAGAGAAAAGCGAAGCGAAGAGCAGACGAGAGAGACGTCCTGGGAGTACGAGTGGGAGACAGCGGCGCGGTACGACGACGAGCGGTACCGCCGAGACGACGACTTCGTTAGTCGAAATGATGGAAAAGTGCTCAATTCGCGGGAGCGAAGAGCGCGTGAAACGGTTCGAGAATTTGTACAAAAGTTGCGTAAGTGGAACCGAGGAAGAGGTGCAAAAAGCGTACGAGGGAGCGTGTCGGTTTTTTAGTAGTGGTAGTAGTAATAGTAACGGCAGTGGTAGTAACAACGACGGCGACGGGATTGCGGAAATCGAGCTCTTGCGACCAATCGGTACGGTAGTGAAAATCGTCGAGCCGTCGCCAAAACGGACGAGGTTAGTCGGCTACATCGTAGATGAAAAAAGGAATAATACTAATAGTAATAGTAGTAAAGATAAATCGAAGAAAAGCTTTCGATTAAAACCTACGGATTCGCGAATGCCGACGTGCGATATAGACGCCTCGCTTTCCGAATTAAAAGATTTAGAAAACGTGCCTGAAAATGTCATCGTGTTCGCATCCATGATAGACACGGATGGAACCGCAAAAGGCGCTTTGTCGCGCGCGTGCTCGGTTGAGCGCATCATCGGTCCGAGTGATAGCATCGAAACGCACACCGCGAAAATAATCTTAGAGAACGACATCAAAGACGAACCGTTTACGGACGAGGTACTCGCGTGTTTGCCGAAAGAGTGGAACGACGACAACGGCATCGAGTTAGAAAATGAAGACGAAAAAGAACCCGCGAGGAAAGATTTTAGGAGCGACACGGGCACTTGCACGATAGATCCAGAAACTGCGCGCGATTTGGACGATTCCTTATTCGCCACGAGAATCGATAAAAATACCATTCGTGTCTGCGTACACATCGCGGATGTCTCGCATTTCGTGCAACCAAACACGGCGTTGGACGAAGAAGCTTTGATTCGAGCGACGTCGAATTATTTGTGCGATCGAGTCGTGCCTATGTTACCGAGACTGTTGAGCGAAATCGCGTGTTCTTTAAATCCAGGCGTGGATAGGTACGCAATGTCCTGCGAGTGGATCATTCGAGAATCTGATGGTAAAATCTTGGAGGAATGGTTCGGACGAAGCGTCATGCGAAGCAGAGCGAAATTGTCCTACGGCGACGCGCAAAGAATGTTGGACGCGTTTGATGCATCCATGACAGACGAAGCGATTGTGAACGTCGAAAAGGAGAACGTCAGCGGAGAAGGAAAAATAGAACAATCCTCAAAAGACAACGTTCTCCTTGAAGTTGTAAAGTCCGTGCGTTTACTTCGATCTGTGGCGAAAACGTTGCGCGAAAACCGAGTCGAGAACGGCTCGGTCCGTTTAGACCAAGCGAAAATTGGTTTTGAAATCGATCAAGAGACCAAGTTGCCGAAACGCGCGTTTCAATACGAACTTCGCGAATCGAATCGAGTGATTGAAGATTTAATGTTGCTCGCGAATAGACGCGTGGCGAAACGAATCGCGGACTATTTCCCGAACGTCGCTTTGTTGCGTTTACATCCGCCGCCGAACGAAAAGAAAATGTTCGAGCTGCGCGAGTTTGCGCAAGCGAACGGATTGAACGATTTCGATTGCAGCACGAGTGGAGCGTTACATCGAAGCTTAGAACACTTACGCGAGACCGTGAGAAGAACAGATGAAACGATGAATAATGGTGGTGTGAACGCCATTTACGAAATTATCAACTTATTAGCGACGAAGCCGATGCAGTTGGCGCAGTATTTTTGCACGGGACAACTCCCGGAGGAAGAAAGTTGGCGCCACTACGCGTTAGCGTTCGACAGGTACACGCACTTTACGTCACCGATTCGAAGATATCCGGATATTCTCGTCCACCGTTTACTCCGTGCGAGTTTAGTCGTTGAAGAACAAGAGAAGAACAAGAAGCAGAAAAATAAGATGATGTCTTTCTTTTCGAAGAAGAAGTCTTCGGATGACGTCGTCGTCAAGAAGAGCAACAAGTTGGTGGACTATTTACTTCCCACATCGACATCTTCGTGCATTCAAATTGCGACTCAGTGCAATATAAAGAAAGCATCTGCAAAGGTTGCGCAAGACGAACACTCGTTCGTGTATTTTTGTTACCATCTCGCGAGGAACCCAACGGTTACGCTGGCCATCGCGCGCATCGTCGGAAGGAAACATTTAGCGTGCTTTTTACCAGAGTTTGGTTTTGAAGTGAAGGTTGAAATCGGAAATAAGCGTCACTTGACGACAAAACAATCCGCGGGGACGCCTAATCCGACTATGGTATCGATCGAGTTTGAAGCGTCGTCTGAATCCGCAAACGAAGCGGCGCAAAAGTTGATCGAACTTGGAGAAAATGGTAGCGAGAAAGACAAGTACGCCGACGAAGACGAAACAGAAAACGAAGAAGAAGGTAAACAAAACAGCGTCTCGTGGATTGAGCGAACGAAGTTGCTCAAAAAAGCGATAGGACTGAGTGGTGCGTTCTTAAATCTCACGAGATTGGAAGAAGAACGCGTTTTGATGGCGCTGAGTAGTGATTCGACGGAAAAAATAATCTCGAAGGATGCCGTCGGCGCGCTCCCTATGCGCATCAGGCCCGCGGACCAAGTTTTGGTCGTTTTAACTGGTAAATTTGGCGAAAAGAAACCGGAAATCGTGGCCAACTTGGTCATCAACAACCCGCTCTTTGATCAAAGAAGAAATTAAAGAAGGTGGCGCTTTAGGAGAAGTACAACACAGGTACTACAGTAGTTTAGCTTTAAAACAAAGAACACAATAATAAAATAAATATGAAAATACAAAGTTGTGACGAGTGATTTGATTTTTTTTATTCATTATTAATTCTTCGTGATGAAGTTCTTCGCCACGCGTTGCATGTCGGCGTAATCGTCTCCCATGCGCCACGGTCTCGGCATGTGATCTCGGTTCGACGAGTTCGCGTCTTCGCTGCTGATCAAATCCTCGGCGTCTCTCCAAGTCTTTTTGTGCAGCTTTTCCGTTTTCACGTTGTCCACCCTCGGTTCCGGGAACTGGTTCGTCTTTCTATTCTTTTCCGTTCTTTTCGTCGGCAACTGGTACATCGCCAACGGCATTTCGCAGTGATCCATTTTGATACCCCATCTGGCGCAGACCACGTCCGGGCACGTCGGCCACGTCATGCTCGCCGCGCTCGCTTTCTTCGCCGCCGAGCAAAATCGGCATTGCGTCACTTGGTTTCCGTCGCAAGCCGGTAACAACTTCTCGCCACACTTACCGTCGTGGAACATGAACCTCCCCAACTCTCGATCGGCTGGCGTCCCTTCGCACGCGCTCGTGATGCCAATTTGCTCCACGCGCGCGTTGTGTTTGCGAATATCGTCCACGTACGACTTCCACTCCAAGTCCTCGACCGAGTCTCCTTCGCACCCCATAACCCCGTGCTTCTTACAGACAGATTGTGGACACGTCGCCCAGGTCGGCGTTTTCACTTGCGCCATCAACGTGTTGCAAAAGCGGCACGTGCTCGGGTTTCCGCTGGTTGGATCTCCAGAACACCCGGCGGTTTCGCCGTTCATACACGCCGGATCCGGGTACGCGAAGATACCTTTGGCCATATCCGCCTCGGCCGGGTCGCAGTTTTCCTCCTGTTTTTTCTTTTTCGATGATGAACTTTTCTTGTTGTGCGATGCTTTGTTGTTGTGCTTGTCGCTGTCGTCCGCGAACGGGACGTCGATGACGTGCGCGTTGTTATGCGAGTGCGATTTGTGGCCTAAAGAACCTGAAGATTTCTTCCCCAAGGCGGCCAAAATGCTTTCACTGTCCGTTTTGACGGACCCGTAACCTTGGCTGAAACTGACGAGAATCAGTGAGGATAAGATGGCAAACATGACGAAACCGCTCGTCGCGATGCGTCCTTGGTGGAGGAACGAGTTCACGAAGCCTCGCGTGGATTTCTTTTTGTTTTCTTCCGTAATGTGATTGTTGTTTTCATTTGCCGCGTGGTGGTGGTCTTTCAACAGCGACTGCGATTCCGTGTCGTTTTTTACTACAAACACCATTATTATGACTCAAAAAAGCTCCTTTCTTTCTTTTTGCTTGTTTTCGTCTGTACGAGAGAGGTATTAAACAACACGTGTGATGAATTGCGCGCGCGCGAAGAGAGAGAGAGTCTGGTGTAAAATTCCAATTCTGAAGAGAAAATTTCCCAGACGCGCCCTTCTTTTTTGTAGTATTTAGGGTTTTAGATTGATTTTTAGTCAAAACTTGGAGACAGTAATTTACTTTTGTTGGATGTACAATCGCGTGTAGGATTGATATTAGTCTCTCTCTCTCTCTCTTTTTCACATTCGCGACCGCGTATGATGCATC
>Ga0209090_10003079_pt1 | contig 10491 bp, 8 predicted proteins | sample ArcticOcean_MG_C_9_FD_187432 | JGI IMG/M metagenome (GOLD analysis project Ga0209090, IMG submission 187432) | Marine microbial communities from western Arctic Ocean - ArcticOcean_MG_CB2_152 (SPAdes) (version 2) | ecosystem: Environmental > Aquatic > Marine > Oceanic | place: Arctic Ocean... | reverse complement strand
GGGAGCAGGAGAGGAAGGCTAACAATGAACGACAGGAGCAGCAGAAGAAGGCTGAAAACCTAGCTATGAATACCTATGCAAGAAATCTGTTTAACACTCTTAAAACAGCAAAGGATCAGAAGTCTATACGACAAGCTTTTATGCAAGGTGCTCTCAAACTTCACCCAAACAAGGGTGGTGATGCCGAATTATTCAAAAAATTCAAAGCTATTTACAATGTAAAAAAAATGTAACTTCCTACGTATGTTTTCCACACCTAAGTTTGTAACAATGTATGTATTTTTCAAGAAAATAATGGGATCCACCCGAAGCCACCCACTCCCTCCCGGTATTTTTGTCAAGATGCCTTCACCACCCCTCGCCCGAAGCCAACCACTCTCTGCGTGGTACACCGAGGCAGAAACAATCGACGCGTCTAATGAATTTGATGGTTGGACCGAGAAGGATTTCGATGAGGAGATCGACCGACTTAATAAACGTCTCAAAGAACTCGACGAGATTAAGAAAGCACAAGAAACGGTTGAGGATGGTGAGCACATCTGTCACATGTTTGATGGAGAATGTCTTGCATGTGAGATGGATGAGGATGGTGAGAACACGGATCTAGAGGATTTCGAGGAGGAAAAGGTCGATTTACGTGCTCACTTTTGTTAATCCTCCACCAATAAGTCAATCTCCTTTTCATAGGTTTGTGAGAGTAGCATACTTTTTAGTTCTCTCGTGAATGTGACGTACTTTCTTGGAATATCTCCCCATAATCTTTCATTCGAAACAAAATTATCAACAGCCCCATCCCTCAAGAGGGGTTCAAGTAACAACCAATTGGGTTCTGTATATTTAATTTTTTTACACCCCTTCGCAAACTTTCTGGAATATATATACCATGCAACTATACTCTTATATATATGCACAGGTCGTATACCCTGTTCCAAACATTTTCGTAAAGAGGGAACTATAAATGTATGAAATTTGGTGAATCCATCCATACAAATTCTATCAAGAACATCCAAATTCGAGGCATTTGAGAATCGCTCTTCAACCTGTTCTACATACTTATGAATGTCAAAGGGGAGTTCGATATCAATTGATGGTATGATCTCATCATTTTGTAGTTTTCTGAAATGTCTACGATGCCCTTCATCCTTCATAACCTGGTCGAAAGTTTCGTAACCCGAGAGGGCTCCCAAGTAGGCGAGGGAAGTATGACCGCCATTGAGAATCCTAATCTTAGTTTCTTCATAAGGTTCAATATTTTTGGTGATGACAACACCAACTTTAGAAAGGTCTGGAAAGTCTGATGCAAAGTTATCTTCTATCACCCATTGAGTATATTCCTCCGTTTGCACAGCTGTATGACCGAAACCTGGATACAATTCTTCAACTTCATGACGAAGTATATCAGTTGCTCTAGGGGTGATGCGGTCAACCATACATGAAGGGAATTTGACATTTTCCTTAATCCAATCTGCAAGTTCATGTTGATTTGTTTGGTACAAATAGGCCAACAAATTTACCTCCAGAACTTTACCATTTTGACGAATATTATCACATGATAAGATGGTGATAGGGGTCTTTCTGTTTCTGAGACCACACGCTAGATATTCGAAGAGGGGTGAACATGGGGTATATCCACTTTCTGTGACAGTTATGGTTATGAGATGAACACTTGGTAAAGTGAGTAAGTGCTTAGCGATGGTCCTATTCTTTGTCCAGTCAATATAGTCCAGATGTGATCGAACCATCCTATACTTGGATGGTGTTTTCAGTATATAATTATCAATCTCCCTGAACCCTTCATTTATGAGATTGACTGCAACAATTCCCCATTTAAGGTCGCCAGTCTTTTCCATATAGTCATCGATGTACATGGCCTGATGTGCTCGATGAAATGCACCATATCCTATATGCACTACACCTATTTGACAATCAGACTTGTCATACATCGGTTAAGTTACTTAGACAAATTAATTTTATCTATAAGTACGTATGAATGATCTCCTTCAAGTTATGCAATTGATTGACAAACATTCTAAAGTTTTACCGGAGGGAGATTACCTCGAATTATGTAAACATTTGAAGAAAGCATACAATAAGATGACTGACCCTATATACTTCTTCGAGTATGATATTTTCTCAATACCCGAAATCGGTCCAACATCGGAAGCGCTTGAATATTTTAGTGACCATTATTTCGATAGAGCCTTGTGTACAGATAGCGATTTCATACAGGGACAGATATCCTATTTGGAGAAAGAACATCTATCTAACCAACCTCTCAAACGTATCACCAAGAAGGTGAGAATGGATGTCAAGAGACATTATTGTTTTATGTATGGTTTGGAAGAAGTTGATATAGGATTCTCCGAAGCTGATTGGAATCATCTGTATAAGAGATACGTTGAGATTGAAAATGATTTTAGGAAAAAGTATTGTGAATCTATTATGAAGAAACTTGAGTGGTTGGAAGAATCTGATGAAAGACTTGATAGTGTTTAGGACCTAAGTGAAAACGCGCTACCCATAAATTATGTAAAAATGGATAATCTTCGAAATATTATGCAATGTCTGGACGACATTTCCAAACTGATCCCTGAGGGTACCTATTTGGAAATGTGCGACAACCTCAAACAGGTACATGATAATATACCAAAAAATAACGATCCACCCGTTACAGACAGTCGTCGCGCCCCTTTTCAAGTGGTTCAGAGAGGTGTAGATGAGAGTGAGAGTGAGAGTGATGACGAGCCTTGGAACCCTGAATGGTATGATGAGTGGACACAGAATGAGGAGTTTCTTCGGCGACTTTTGGCTGACTTGAAGGTGGCTAAAACTATGATCAGAACTTCAAAGCCTATTCAACGCATGACGAAGAAGGCCAGAGAAGCTGCTATGCGACACTTCACTGCATTTACCCCAATTTTTGATATCAATATTTTTGAAGAAACTGATTCGAGTGAAGCCACCTTTGAGAATTACGTTAGACTTACAGAATGGGCATATTTATCAAGGGTGGACCGTAAAGAGCTTACGAGTAAGAAGTTTGAGAAGAAGATTTACGAAGACTATAAGATGCTCGAAAACCATCGCATCGAGACGAGAAAGAGCGAAGCGATGGAGTTGAAGAGAAACTTGGAGATTGAGATTTATGATATTAGGCAACGACAGGATTACCTGAGAGTGCATTACAATTTGTAAGTTTGGGTACACCACCATTTGTTCCCCCCTGTATATTCGAAGATGATATGAATGAGGGCACCTGTGAGAAGATGTAGAATAGATGTTTCAATATTCAAATTCATTTTACTGACACCAAAAATTAGAGCGGCGTTCATGATACCGATGATGAGAGCTTCCATTAAGATAGTTGTAACATGTCTGTTCATTGTGATTATAATATACATTAATAATATAAAATTATGATTACACCTGTACTTGTACTTATTTGTATAGTACTTATCGTGAGTATAATTGTATTGTATATTATCAATCAAGATAAAACATGCACTCACAAAGGAGTGAAGGATCCAAATGCTGAGTATACTACTGATGAAGAAGGTAAATGTAAATTTGTTCGATGTAAAGATACTACATACATCCAAGATAGTACTGGTATATGTGTTTTAGACCAAAGTGGACAAGGTTGTACACCAGAGGGAACCCCAGACGCAAATGCCATATACGAGACAAATGTATCAAACGTCTGTGAATTCAGTAGTTGTATTATTGGATATGAAGTTGGTGAAAATGATATATGTATAATGGCTGAATTAGAAGATGAAGATGGTGGTGGTGGATCTGGTGGTGGATCTAATGGTGGCACTGGTGGTGGTGGTGGTACTGGTGCAGACGATCAGATCTGCCCATTAACAGTCACTATAGAAAATGTAAACGGCACTAAATATTGGCGGAAAGATGGTGCTAGCGAAGGTCATTTATATGACAAAATTAAGGATGGTAACGCCGCCACACCAGCAGGCTCTGGTGGTGATATGTTGGCTACCAATTATAGTTATGGTACACAATATAACGTGTATCAACATCCCACGTATACGTCATTGCTTTATGTTTGCGGTACTAGTGGTGATGGTGGATCTAATGGTGGCACTGGTGGTGATGGTGGATCTAGTGGTGGTACTGGTGGTGGTGGCACTGGTGGTGGATCTAGTGGTGGTACTGGTGGTGGATCTGGTGGTGGTACTGGTGGTGATGGTGGATCTAGTGGTGGTACTGGTGGTGATGGTGGATCTAGTGGTGGTACTGGTGGTGGTGGCACTGGTGGTGGATCTAGTGGTGGTACTGGTGGTACTGGTGGTGGATCTGGTGGTGGTACTGGTGGTGATGGTGGATCTAGTGGTGGTACTGGTGGTGATCCCGAACCTGAAGTATGTCTCTATACTGCAAAGAGTATAATTCAAGGTACTAGGGGTTATAGATGGAATGTATTTTTAAAAGCCGATCCATCTACAGGTGTCTTCGGTGGACCATTTACTGCTTTGTTCTCTAACCCTTATACAACTAGTTTAATTTATCCAACAGAAAATAACCTTGGTAAACAGTTTGACGTAAAACAAATGGGAAGCGGTTTTCAGATATGTAATGACGGAGATGAATCTACTGAATCCGACACTGTCAACTGTCAAAACTATTTGCCAGATGAAGCTATTATAAGTACTGCTCCATCAGACGCAACTAGGTATTATGTTGCTCAAGACCATGCTACACACGGTATGACTTGGGGATCATATATATACATCCCCGGGCATGAAGCTCACCTTGAAAAATCTGGTAATGTGAAGTATTCGCATCCGCCGCCTACACAGTCTGCTATTGATTGTGAATATTCTATTTGGGTAGACTACACTGGTGTGGGAAATATTTCGAAGAAGATAGGACGTCGTTCATAACTACCTGCGCAGACAAACCACCTAAGGGCTATGTCGATATTAGAAGGGATGAATTATCGATAGGTCAGTGAATTCATAAATTCAAAAACTGGGGGGTCTGTTCATTGTGATTATAATATACATTAATAATAGAAAACTATGATTATAGTTGTACTTATTTGTATAGTACTTATCGTGAGTATAATTGTATTGTATTTGAACAATCAAGATAAAACATGCACTCACAAAGGAGTGGAGGATCTAAATGCTGAGTATACTACTGATGAAGAAGGTAAATGTAAATTTGTTCGATGTAAAGATACTACATACATCCAAGATAGTACTGGTATATGTGTTTTAGATCAAAGTGGACAGGGTTGTACACCAGAGGGAACCCCAGACGCAAATGCCATATACGAGACAAATGTATCAAACGTCTGTGAATTCAATAGTTGTATTATTGGATATGAAGTTGGTGAAAATGATATATGTATAATGGCTGAATTAGAAGATGAATCTAATGGTGATGATCCCGAACCTGATGCTAACGACGGAGATGAAGATGGTGGTGGTGGCGCTGATGATGGACCTGGTGCTAACGACGGAGATGAATCGGGATGTACTGTTACTACTCCTATTAATACGTATTATACCGGAAAGAATGTACACAGTTATGCAACTTGGAGCTTGGAAGATGCAAGTTGGGTACATTACAATAATACAACTATTGAAGATGAAACTACTACTGACAATAATATACTTAGTACTACCCTTAAAGTTATTGATTCAGATGGATGTATTGTTTTAGGACACGAAGATGGTTATCAATTGACGACACACCAGCCCAACTTCAACCAAAATGACGCATTTGTTGATTTTTTGGCTGTTGGGGTGAAAGTATAATCTGTATGAGTGAATACGTAATAAATATCTAGTATTATAACAGATGAAATATCGAGTAGGTAATATATCATTAAATACAGATGATAGACTTGTAATCATAGTAACGATACTCATACTTAGTTGTGTATTATTTATATTGCTTGGGGTTGGGAGGTACTTATTAGTTCTTCCAGGTGAAGGTGATAAATGTAAAGGTGATGACGAAAACGCTAAATATATTATTGACAACGAAATTGAATGTAATTTTGATCGTTGTAAAGATACATACACCCAAGATGCATCTGGTAAGTGTGTTTTAGATCAGAGTGGGGAAGAATGTATACCTGAAGGAATTTCAGACATAAAGGGTATTTATAAAACAGGTGTTTCAGGTGAATGTAAGTTGAATAATTGTCTTATCGGGTACCAAATTGGTGAAAATAATGACTGTATAATGGCTGATCTATACGGCTTTGAGAATACTAATCCTGAAACTGAATCTGAATCTGAATCTGAATCTGAATCTGAACCTGAACCTGAACCTGAACCTGAACCTGAACCTGAACCTGAACCTGAACCTGGTTATCAGGATGTAGATTGTGAAGAGAGTGGCTCGGATCTAACTGATGTGGGTAGTTATGGAAATTATAAATTTAAATGGTACAAGAACGCTATCGAAAACGACGGGTGGGCGTTTCGGTGGAACTCCGATCAAGAAGTCGCCACGGACATGACGGTGTGGTTAACGACACATGATTTAATGACCTATGTATATTTTAATGGTACTTTGCTATTTGAGTTGTTTCCTGAAAATAAAGATGTGACGATGGTGATGAACAACACACATGTATTTTATAGAGGTCAGAAACTTAATCAAGCGGGGCAGCTGACTGTACCCCCCTTCGATGCTATATATAATGTATTAAGGGTGTGTGTTAACCAACATGAATATCCAGATTTGGAGCCCTTAAAGGAATACTGGTTAACAAAAGCTGAGAAAGACGCTATTGTAGAAGCGCGAGATGTCCAAACTATAAATGATGTAGGAAATTTTGATAAATATAGGTATATATATAGAATAAATCCGGCATCGTTTTACTCAGAAACTGGTACCGCTGCAGCGAATGTTATGTGGCGCAAACAGAACGGTGGGTTATTCGAGGATTCGCTCACTGTGTGGATATACGACCCTGAAACAACCGCAATTAAAATCTATTGGAATGGTAAATTAATTAGTGAAACTCCGGGCGCGACGAACGAGGATCTGACTGAGTTAGCGGGTGGTGATGGTGAGGACTTTCAAGGTTGGAGATCCAAACAATATATATATTATAGAGGTCCTCAGATTGAAAAGAAGGCGGGGTATGGACAGGATTTGGTTGCCGACCCACAGATACTCACATGGACCGTGTGCCCGGCGAGAAGCGATCTTGATCTCACGGGATTATGCTCACCTGTGACATATAAAATAGCACGGCGAGAAGTGAGTGGTTCGGGGGGTTTTTAGACCTAAGTGATGTCCCTGTTCCGGACCTTGTCCCGATATATGAGGGTGTGACTGGTAAGGGAACATATTGTAGGATGATGAAGGTGTATGTAAAAAAATCTAATGGTATAATATGGCCCCAATGGGTAAAGTGGTACCTATTATTTTGTTAGTATCTTTTTTATGTACGATTGGAGTTATATATGGGGGTCTCGAGATGAGTGATAAAGAAAGAACTGCATTTGATATTTTTCGGGATCTGATGAGTGGTAAACTATCTCTTAAGGATATATGGAATGATACAGATACAACATGTTCAGGGGATGATGTAAATGGTGTATACGAATTGGACGCAGATAAAAATTGTATATTCAAGGGGTGTAAGATGGGATATTTACCACAGGGTGATGGTTGTGTAGAATGGGCAAATTTTACAGGTACTCAAGCGATTGATTGTGAAATTTCTGGATACACATATAGTGAATGCAAACCTAAAGTAAATCAAAAATGTGGTGAAGGTGCGGGTACACGAGAAAAGTATCCAACTATTATAAAAGGTGCTATTGGTGGAACATGTGAATCTTTTACATTTGAAGACTGTGATATCGATTGTCCAAATACATGTAGTGTAAACCCCGAAGACTATTCTATAATTGATGGTGCCGATTGTATAGGAGTGAAAACTAATGGTGATCAGGAAATACTTGGGAGAGCGTCTGGCTACTGTGGTAGTGGGAGAGAACAACTACAATTGATTAATGCAAATATTACATTAGAGGATGCTATAGAAGCTGGTTTTTCTACCGTTCAAGAATATTTAGAGTATGCAAACCCCGGTGGTGTATGTGCAGCGAGTATGCCAACTGCATGTAATGTGAGTTGTAATCAAGTGGCACTAAATGGAGACCCCATGCAGGGTATAGGATGTAATTATACAACATCAGAATATGCCTACATATCTGATAAATCAGGACAGGCTATATGTTTCACTCAACAGTCGGTAAACGAGTATCTTAACCCTACTCCTGGACAGCAAGTTTCTAAACCAATACCATTGAATACAATCGAGGCTAGTGAGGTTAGACTGGAGGATGGTACTTATGATATGAATCTCATTAGTGACGATAGAAAAATTGGGGTCCATCTACTTTACAGAGCTGGTAACAATATGTCGTATGAGGATTTGGTAAAAGAAAATTGTCATCTTTACAAAACTGAACCATGTAATGCTCTAAAAGAATCAGTTAATTGTGTTATAAATGAGACGCATTCTGGATGTAAGTTTGTTGGATGTGATCAAATCGGAATCGATACAATAACTAGACAAATTGAAACACATCCATTCGGAGAGGGTGAAACATGTATACAAAGATATACCGATACGACCACAACTACTACAAATGACGGATGTTCGAAAGAACTCCGATGCTGTGAAGATGATGATTATGAACCTGTAGAGGGAACGTGTAGTACAGATGGATTTCAAAAATATACATTGAATCCCCAATATTGTGAAAAAACTGATCGATTTGGTAATGTATCACCCGAAGAGGTCACTAGAGCGTGCGATGTGGATTGTGTACAGGATGATTGGGTAGATGAAGGTACCTGTGATTCATTAACTGGGAGAATACGACAAAATCGAAACATAACAACTGCTGCTCAAAACAGTGGAACCGCATGTGGACCTTGGACACAGTATATAGACTGTGATGTGGATTGTGTACAGGATGATTGGACAAATAGTGGCACGTGTAATAGTAGTACTGGAAAACAGTCACAGACAAGAACTACAATAACTGCTGCTCAAAACAGTGGAACCGCGTGTGGAATTGATACTCAGGAAGTAGATTGTGATGTGAATGCTGTTTGTGGTTGGGCAGACAGTGGTACGTGTAGTACAGATGGATTTCAAACACAGACAAGAACTACAATAACCTCTGCTATAAACAGTGGAACCACATGTGGAATTGATACACAGGAAGTAGATTGTGATGTGAATGCTGTTTGTGGTTGGGCAGACAGTGGTACGTGTAATAGTAGTACTGGAAAACAGTCACAGACAAGAACTACAATAACCTCTGCTATAAACAGTGGAACCACATGTGGAATTGATACTCAGGAAGTAGATTGTGATGTGAATGCTGTTTGTGGTTGGGCAGACAGTGGCACGTGTAATAGTAGTACTGGAAAACAGTCACAGACAAGAACTACAATAACCTCTGCTATAAACAGTGGAACCACATGTGGACCTTTGACACAGGAAGTAGATTGTGACGTAGATTGTGTGGGTGATTGGAGTGGGACATGGGGTGAATGTAGTCGGACATGTGGTGGAGGTACACAAACTCAGACATGGGATGTATCAACAGCTGCTATAAATAATGGTACTTGTGATAATAAAGGTGATATCAAAAGTCAATCCTGTAACAATCTATCCTGTTGCTCCACTAGTCTCGTTGGGGAGTGGGAAGAAGTTGGTGGGTATGAGGGGTGTGTTCAAGATGTAGATGGTGAGTATAGGAGAAAATACACTAGGACTGGAAATGGGACATTATGTAGCGAATCAAATGAAAAACTAGATGAATTATGTCATTATGATTGTCGAATAGAATCTATCGATTTAGAAGACTACGCCGGTACTACATTGAATGATAGAAACAATCAATATACTTTTTTGTCGACGGGTTATAGGTGTGCTTCTAGATATAGATATTTTTCGAAAACGGCTACTGGAGATTTTAGAGATCCTAAGGGTACCGGAAAGGCGTGTCCGGACCTAACCCCCTCAGGAAGTACTGGTAAATACCCTGTAAATTTTTTTAGAAATACGGCGGATGTAAACACAGCATTGGATGGTACAGAGAAAGCACCCGATTTTGAAGTTCCAGATTTTCAATGTGAAATTTTTGAGAAAAAAAACAACTCTACTACCCTATCATTCACCCCCAGTACCAATTGTGCAGGTGTAATGCCCGACTTCTATTGTGGAAGTTCTACACCAGCATGGACTCACCCAGATACTGGAACAGGCTTTCCGGGAGGTGGAGGTGGAAATGGTGGGATAGATACGGGAGTTGGTCGTAGTCGATGATTTTAGACCTAAGTGATGTCTCCATCCCGGTTGTTTTATTCAAAACTCCCCCCCCCAAGGGCGATGGATGCTATACTTGCGGAGTTGAAAGCCTTAAGGGAGATAGTGGCGACCCTCCAACCTAGTGATGTCCCCGTTCCGGACCT
>Ga0209090_10003076_pt1 | contig 10496 bp, 14 predicted proteins | sample ArcticOcean_MG_C_9_FD_187432 | JGI IMG/M metagenome (GOLD analysis project Ga0209090, IMG submission 187432) | Marine microbial communities from western Arctic Ocean - ArcticOcean_MG_CB2_152 (SPAdes) (version 2) | ecosystem: Environmental > Aquatic > Marine > Oceanic | place: Arctic Ocean... | reverse complement strand
GACTATTTTTGAAGAAAATACTTTCTAAAATCTGTGGCATTAATTCTATACTAGAACGATTATTTTCAGTGAGAGTAAAATCTAAAGAGTTACTTCGCTGTAGAACAATAATTGCACCAGTCTTAGTTTTTGCCATATCCTCACATGAGTCAAAAAGCACATTTAAATCTAAATTAGAGGTCTGTTTTGTTTGGTTTAGAAATTTAAAATAACGAACTACATTTCTTCGTGTTGTATAGTTATTAGAACCTAAAAGTAATAGGAACTTTCGTATTTCTTGTTGAAACACTACTATGAGTGCAAAAAAACCTACACTGATAAACTTACCCAGAAGGTTACTTAACACATCCATGTTAAGAAGGTCTGTTAGCCTCCAAATTAAATAAATAATTACAATTCCGATAAAAATATTGATGGCAACAGTACCTTTAACAAGCTTGTATAAGTAGAAAAGCAAAAATGCAACAAGAAGAATGTCTATAACATCTATAAAAGAAAAGTCAATAAAATCAGTTAAATCCAAGTGCTCCTTTTTTGTAAAATTATAAAAACTATTGGAGTGTACCCCATAAGTCTATACATTCTTTGGCTTCTTTCACATCGTGTACTCTAAGAATATTAGCACCACGTTCTAGACCCCATGCATGTAATGCTGTAGTTCCATTTAGTGCTTCAGATGGAGAAGTATTCAAATACTTATAAATCATAGACTTCCTTGAAACCCCCATGAGAATTGGACAACCTAATGTTTGAAACTCCTTTAAATGATATAAAAGTTTAAAATTTTGTTCATGATTTTTACCAAATCCAAAACCAGGATCAATAATAATGTCATGAATACCCGATCCTAATGCCGCATTAGTTTGCATAGAAAAAAAGGCAAGTATTTCTGGAACTAGATCTGTGTAGCTTGGATTATCTTGCATGGTTTGAGGCGTTCCTTGCATGTGCATCATCACATAAGGCACTCTGAACTTGGCAACAGTAGTATGCATTTCCGGATCAATTAAACCACCAGAGATATCATTTATCATTGCAGCACCCTCTGATAAACATGCATGTGCCACAGAATGATTATAAGTGTCAATAGAAAAATAAATGCTTGGAAATTGGTTTTGTAATACATGAAGAATTGGTAATAAAATTTCTTGTTCCTCTTTAGATGTTATTAATTTGCTTCCAGGTTTACTACTTGCAGCTCCAAGATCAATAAATGTAGCTCCTTCTTTGACCATTTTTTCTACTTGGTGAAGCGCATCCGAAACAGTGTTGTGTTTTCCACCATCATAAAAAGAATCATTGCTAAGGTTCAATATTCCCATAACCTTAGGTTCACTTAAATCAATTAGTGATCCCTTACAATTTATGGAAAGAGGTATAATATTATTTTTAATAACTTTTTGCTTTGAAAGGGGAGACGTAACTAAATATATTCGAAATTTATTGCAAATTAAGAATTAAATGGAGCTAACCAGTAAAGAGTATTATGAAATTGTCAGCCGTTGTAGAGATTTATTTGAAAAAAAAATGAAAGATTATGGTGCAGCCTGGCGTATTTTGAGGCTACCTTCTCTTACAGATCAGATTTTTATTAAAGCACAGCGAACTAGAACTTTACAAACTAATTCCGAACAAAAAATTGAGGAAGGTCAAGAATCTGAATTTATTGGTATAGTAAACTATAGTTTAATGGCCCTTATTCAAATTGAATTAGGTATTTCAGAACAGCCTGATCTTAATGTTATTGATGCTCTGGAGCTTTATGACAAACATCAAAAAATAATTTTTGAGTTAATGCTTAATAAGAATCATGATTACGGCGAAGCATGGCGAGATATGCGTGTCAGTTCGCTAACAGATTTAATTCTTCAAAAATTACTACGCGTAAAACAAATTGAAGAAAATCAAGGCAAAACAATTGTGAGTGAAGGAATAGATGCAAATTACCACGATATGGTAAATTATTCCATTTTTGCACTTATTCATTTAAATGCTAATCAGTAAAAATGGCCTATATAGCCAATAAATTAGGAACTATTTTTCTAACTCTTTTTGGAGTTGCCAGTTTAGTGTTTTTTTTATTTACCGTTTTACCAGGTGATCCTGCACAAATGATGTTAGATCAAAATGAAGACAGTGATCAACTGGAAGTTATAAAGGCTAAATTTGGTTTTAATCTTCCCTTGTCGCAGCAGTATTTTTTTTACCTAAACGATTTATCCCCTTTTTCAGTGCATTCCAAAAATGCAGAAGATTTCTCTTATTATGATCCAAGTGTCTATGGAGGCTGGAAACTTTTTTCAAACGCATATAGGGTTTGGGTTATTAAAACTCCTTATTTGAGAACTTCTTACCAAAATAGGGGTAAGCCTATTACTAAAATTTTAAAAGAAACACTCCCAAATACTGCAATCTTAGCTTTATCCTCTATGTTTATTGCAATTATTTTAGGTATTTTTTTTGGGGTAGTAGCTACCTTAAATAAAGATACATGGATTGATCGTTTTTTACAATTAATAAGTACTTTGGGAATGAGTGTTCCATCATTTTTTAGTGCAATATTATTCTCATGGTTTTTTGGATATGTTTTACATGATTATACAAAACTAAACATGACCGGTAGTCTATATGAATTAGATGATTTAGGGGAGTCTTATTCCATAGTATGGAAAAATTTAATATTACCCTCTTTTGTATTAGGAATTAGGCCTTTGGCTGTAATTATACAATTAATGCGAAGTAATTTATTAGAAGTTCTTTCCCAAGATTATATACGTACGGCTTATTCTAAAGGCTTATCTAAATATCAAGTAGTATTTAAACACGGATTGAAAAACGCATTAAATCCTGTTATAACTGCTGTTTCAGGGTGGCTTGCTTCCCTTTTGTCAGGTGCAATATTTGTTGAATATATTTTTGGTTGGAAAGGTTTGGGTAAAGAAATTGTGGAAGCTCTCAATCAATTGGATATCCCGGTTGTAATGGGTGCAGTTTTAGTCATTGCCCTTCTCTTTATTATCATTAATATTGTGGTCGATTTTATATACGCATATCTAGACCCAAGAATTAAAACAACATAAACATGAGAGATCAAATAGTAGCTGGTAATTGGAAAATGAACAATGACCAAAGAGAAACTGAATTATTATTAAATGCATTAGCGGCTCACTCTAAACCTAAAGATGTTCGTATTATGGTAGTTCCATCTTTTACACAGCTATCACAAAGTATTGATCTCTTAAAAAATGATACAATTACCGTTGTTGCGCAAAATATGAATGCGGCAGCTTCTGGAGCATTTACTGGTGAAGTTTCAGCAACAATGTTAAAAGGGGTAGGGGTAACTACTGTCGTTTTAGGACATTCAGAACGCCGTTCGTTGTACCATGAAAATAACATATCCTTGTCTGATAAAGTTAAGACAGCTATTGCTGAAGGAATGGAAATTATATTTTGTTTTGGTGAGCAACTCGATGAACGAAAAACAGATAGACATTTTGAGGTAGTTAAAGATCAACTATCAGAAGCTTTGTTTGCACTTCCTGAAGCTGCTTGGGAAAAGATTGTTTTAGCGTATGAACCAGTTTGGGCTATTGGTACAGGAGAAACAGCTAGTCCTGCTCAAGCACAAGAAATGCATGCCTTTATTAGAAATCTTATTGTAGAACGCTATTCACTTTCTTTAGCAAATGAGATTGCTATTCTTTATGGTGGAAGTGTAAAGCCGAATAATGCAAAAGAAATATTTTCTATGGAAGATGTAGATGGTGGTTTAATTGGAGGTGCTTCTTTGAATGCTGAAGATTTTATGGCGATTGTTAATTCATTTTAAATGCCCAAGAATTATATAGAATATAGTTTTTTAGTTCTGCCCAGTGATCCTTGGGAAGAGATTTTATTGGCAGAACTGCAATCACTTCCTTTTGAAAGTTTTGAAAACAGTGAAGGCTTATTAAAGGCCTATGTTCCAGAAGACCTCTATTATCACACTTTTTTAGATACTATTAATCTTTTAAATCATGATGAAGTTACCATAACCTTTGAAAAAAAAATAATTGAACCCGTTAATTGGAATGCGAAATGGGAGTCAGAGTTTCATCCTATATTAATTGGTGATGATTTTGTTGTCAGGGCTGATTTTCACGATAAACAAGACAAAAAGTTTGAATTAGTTATTAATCCGAAAATGAGTTTTGGTACGGGCCATCATCAAACAACTTATATGATGCTTTCTTTTGCTTTAGCCGAGAATTTTACTGGAAAACGAGTTTTAGACATGGGTTGCGGAACAGGAGTATTGGGAATTTTAGCCTCTTTAAAAGGCGCAGAAAGTACAGATGCTATTGATAATGATTCTTGGTGTATTGAAAATACAGCAGAAAATGTTCAGACGAATAATTGTACTAATGTTTCTGTTTTTTTAGGAGAGTTGATTTCAGTATCCGAACCAACATATGATATTATATTTGCTAATATTAATCGAAATGTATTGCTCGAGCAAATACCCTCATATGCTGCTGCATTGAAACCGAAAGGTATTTTATTTCTTTCAGGATTTTTTGAAGCTGATCTTTTTAGCTTAAATGAATGTTGTCAAAATGAAGGAGTATATTTAGTAGAAAAAAAACAAAAAGACTCCTGGAGGGCATTGAAATACGCTAAATGAACAAAGAAAATCCAGAAATAAATCCAGAAGAAATTACCGAGGTAAGCACCTTGGCACAAAGAGAACATGAGATTATTTTATACAATGATGAGGTTAATACATTTGATCATGTTATTGAATGTTTAATAAAGATATGTGACCACACATCTCTTCAGGCAGAACAATGCGCTTATTTGGTTCATTTTAAAGGAAAATGTGGAGTAAAGTCTGGTACTTTGAAATTTTTAACCCCTCGTTGTTCTGCTCTTTTAGAAGCAGGTTTATCTGCTGAGATTGTTTAAAATAAGAACTAATTTTTTTCTTTAGATGAAATCAGCGACATTTGAATAAATAACTCAAAATGAAATTAATAAACATAACATTACTAATTTTTATGATCGCTACACTATCCGCTAAAAGTCAAAACGAACAAGACACTTCAATTTATCAGTTTAAAGTTGAAAACCTTGAAGGTGATGAATTTGATTTTAATAATTTGAAAGGAAAAAAAATAATGGTTGTAAATACGGCCTCAAATTGTGGACTTACACCACAATACAAAAAGTTACAAGCTTTATATGAAAAATACAAGAATGATAATTTTATTATTGTAGGTTTTCCTGCCAATAATTTTCTTTTCCAAGAGCCTGGAACTGATGAAGAAATTGCTGTTTTTTGCGAAAAAAATTATGGGGTAACTTTTCCCATGATGAGTAAAATTTCAGTCAAAGGAAAGAGTATGCATCCACTTTACACATTCTTAACTCAAAAAGGTAAAAATGGTGTCCTTGATTCAAGTGTTTCTTGGAATTTTCAGAAATACCTCATTAATACCAATGGAGAGTTAGCAAAAGTAATTTCTCCGCGTACCCAACCTGATGATCCTAGTGTAATATCTTGGATTGAAAATTAAATGAAAAATAAAGTTGATTTTAGAACCCTTTGTGTTCATGCAGGAGAATTAATTGACACCCAGTATGGAGGGTCTATTTCTCCACTTTATCCTTCTACTTCTTATGGATTTATTGATCAAGAGATTAATCAATACCCTCGTTATTTTAATACTCCAAATCAAATTGGTTTATCAAAAAAAATTGCTGCCTTAGAAGGTGCAGAAGCAGGTATGATTTTTGGATCTGGAATGGCAGCTGTTAGTAATGCATTATTTTCTCATCTTGAAGCAGGTGATCATGTTGTTTTTCAAGATGATTTATATGGAGGTACGCGTAATTTCATAAAACAAGAGTTTCCTAAGTATGGGATTGACTTTAGTTTTACAAAAGGATTAACTTCTGATGATTTTAAAATAGAAATCAAAAAAAATACAAAAGGAATTTTCATCGAAACGCCCAGTAATCCAACACTTAAGATAATTGATTTAGAAGCGATAAGTAACTTAGCTAAAAAAGCTAAACTTTGGACTATGATTGATAATACATTTGCTAGTCCAGTAAATCAAAATCCAATTGACTTTGGAATCGATACAGTAATTCATAGCGCAACAAAATATTTAGGAGGTCATAGTGATATTACAGCAGGTGTTATCGTAGGATCTGAAAAATGCATGGAACTTGTCTTTAAATCAGCTAAAAACTTTGGTGGAAGTTTAAGTGATCATACTGTTTGGCTACTAGAACGAAGTGTTAAAACACTTTTTATTCGTGTTAAAGAACAAAATAAGAATGCCCAAAGGTTAGCAGAGTTTTTGGACGCAGAAGAATGGGTAACAAAAGTATATTATCCTGGTCTAGTATCACATCCTGGTCACGCGCTAGCAAAAAGGCAAATGCATGGTTTTGGAGGAATGCTTTCTTTTGATCTAGCTATACCTATTGATTGCAAAAAGTTTTTATTAAATTTAAAATTAGTGAAACCGGCTATGAGTCTTGCTGGAGTTGAAAGCACAGCTTTAAGTCCCCGCTTGACTTCACATGCATTATTGACAGAGGTAGAACGTATAAACCAAGGGATCACAAGTCAAATGATACGCTTTTCATCAGGTATTGAAGCTTTTTCGGATGTTAAATCAGATTTATTAAATGCCCTTAAAATGTCGCGAAAATGAAAATTGATATTCTAGCTTTTGGTGCACATCCTGATGATGTAGAACTTGGTTGTGGTGGAAGTATAGCCCTTTCAATTTCTCAAGGAAAATCAGTAGGAATTATTGATTTAACTGAAGGAGAATTAGGGACCAGGGGTAGTGCTATACTGCGAAAAGAAGAAGCAGCTAATGCCGCTCAAATCTTAGGAGTTTCCTTTAGAGATAATCTAAAGTTTCGAGATGGCTTTTTTCAAAATAATGAGTTAAATCAATTAGAGGTAATTAAAAAAATAAGAACCTACCGACCAGAGATTATTTTTTGTAATGCCTTTCATGATCGTCATACTGACCATGGAAAAGGGAATAAGTTAATTAACGATGCTTGTTTTTTAAGTGGTTTATCAAAAATTAAAACTCAAGATAAAATTGGTGAATTTCAAAAAGAATGGCGACCTAAAATTGTTTTAGAATATATTCAATGGAATGATATTGAGCCGAACATAATTATAGATATTTCAGGTTTTTTAAATAAAAAAATAAAAGCAGTAACTGCTTTTTCAAGTCAGTTTCATGATGAAAATTCAAAGGATAAATCTACACCGATTAGTAGTTTAAATTTTTTAGAAAGTGTTTCTTATCGCGCAAAAAACTTTGGGCGCCTAATTGGAACAAAAGCAGGGGAGGGTTTTACTTCAAAACAGCCGCTTTCTATTGGTGCTGTTACTGATCTAATTCGCTAATACACCAAATATCTATGCAAGTAATTAGATGGGGGATTTTAGGGTTAGGTAAAATAGCAAATAAGTTTGCTTCTGATTTACTTTTGGTAGAACACACAAAACTTGTAGCCGTAGCTTCCAAAAATTTGGAGCGTGCAAAGTCATTTGCTTCATGTTATGGTGCTGATAAGTTTTATGGAAGCTATAACGAATTATTTGAAGATACCGCTGTAGACATCATTTATATCGCCTCCCTACACCCACAGCATGCCTCTTTAAGTATTCAATCTCTCCTTAATGGAAAAGCTGTTTTGTGTGAGAAGCCTCTGGCTATGAATGCCATTCAAGTTGAAGAAATGATTGCTGTTTCTAAAGAAAAAAAAATCTTTTTAATGGAGGCTCTTTGGACTCGATTTAATCCTACTTTTTGTCAAGCAAAAACATGGATAGATGAAGGATCTTTAGGCTCTATCCATTATATAAATGCAACCTTTAGTTTCAATGGATTACATAAAGATGAAGATTCACGCTTATTTAACCCAATTAAAGGTGGGGGAACATTACTAGACATAGGTATTTATCCAATATTTTTAGCCTATTATTTACTTGGAATGCCAAAAAACATAAAAGCTTCTGCACATCTAACTTCAAAAGGAGTAGATAAGCAGTTAGCTATTATACTAACCTATGATCATGCGCATGCCTTACTCTATTCTAGTTTCACCCACAATGAAGACATGCGTGCAACTATAGCAGGTGAAAACGGTGAAATTTATATGGATGATAGGTGGCATGAATCACCAACTTTAAATTTGGTGAAGTCTAAAGTCAAAACCCCTAAATCCTTTAAATTTTTAGGACTTGGTTATTCATATGAAATTATAGAAGCCAGTCAATGTCTTAGAGAAGGTATTATAGAATCTTCTAAATGGTCTCATCAAAATAGTTTAGAATTAATAAAAATTATCGATTCTGTTAGAAAAATAGCAGGAATTCCTTATCCTAACGATATTTAAAAAAAAGACAAAATTTCTTTATTAGCAATTATTGTTTAGTCGCTAAAAACAATTAAATTCGCATTTGAAAATGGTGGTTGTAGCTCAGTTGGTTAGAGCGCCTGATTGTGGTTCAGGAGGTCGGCGGTTCGAGACCGCTCTTCCACCCTTTTAAAATCAAAGGATTGCAGAGATGTAGTCCTTTTTTTATTGCCATTAGTAGACCATTTGGTAGACCGATTTACCCCCTTTTAACCTTTTTTACTCAATTCGTACCTTAACTGGTAATACTTTGAAGCGTTGATTCTTTTGCTGTTATAAAAATCTACAATATCTCTACTCCGTGTTTTTCTTCCAGAACTTACTGAAGAGGATATGCCAGCGGTTTAAAAGAAAACGCCACTAAAGTTAATTAGTGACGTTCGTATTTTCATTAACACTTTTATCAATAGTTGATGTTAAAGGCTTTTTAGTTCAAATTTCCTGCTACTAATTCAGCTGTTATAAATTTGGAATCTAACATATCAACCTGTTGTATTATTTTATCATTTTCCCATTGAATCCAAACATTAATTGGTATTGCATAATTTTCTTTTGAGAATTTACCTATAGCATAAAGTTCTCCAAAGTAAGCAGACCAAACTTCACCGTTATTCAACTCAAAGGTTTGAAGTCTACCTTCTGAAAATGAAATATCTTCATAAATTACGTGAATATTATTCCAATATTTGATTGTTTCTTCTCCTCCAGTTGCTGCAACAGCAGTATCGCCAGAAGTTCTTAAAATAAAATCTTTTGCCAAAAGTTCATCTACGTATGAAAAATCTGCTTTTGCAAAAAGGTTCATATTTCTAAATAAAGTTTCTGCCTTGCTATCTCGTGATGTAAACACACCGCTTAATGGATTATCACTTTTTGAAGTAGTATTTTCTTTTGGTGATTGAACACACGATAGTATCATAATAGAAATAAAGGCGATACTTAATAGTTTTTTCATTTTAATTGATTTATGATTAATAATATTCAAACATAAACTTATTTCCAAAGAATCACAAATCTCAGAACTTACTGAAGATGATATGCCTGTGGTTTAAAAGAAAACGCCACTTTGGAGTGCTTGATTAATTATTAATTCTCCTTACATATCTCCCCCCAACATTCTCCCAATATAAATCTGAAACAAAGTTGTAATTATCATTTGGATTATAAAAACAAAAAATTTTGACATCTTTTGGTACTAAATCGTAATCTCCATCTCCATCTTTGTCAATTGACATAACTTCTCCAAGATCACTTAAATGTTCCCTTTCTAAGGTATAATACCCGTCTATTTTATTTACTGTAACATCTTCAAAGGATCTATTACCTTGGTTTTCAAATAAATTTAATATGTAATTATTATAATCTGTAGTTGCTTGTAAAACTAAATCAACATCACCATCACTATCATAATCAGTAAATGCGACTCCCATAAGTGCCTGTTTACAGTTTAATTCGTTGTTTAGAATTAGTTCTGATTTATTCTCCCAAGAGAACTTTCCAGAACCATCCCCCCAAAGAATTTAATAGTACACTAAAAGAATAGTACACTTAACGTGATTGCAATATTGATGATTCACTAAAGGTTTGAGATGGAATTAGTATCTTTTGATATAATTTTAAATCAACAAAAATGAAAACAAAATTTGTTCAACTTGTTTTTCGAATATTGGGTTATATTGCAATAGTAGGTTGGATTGTTGGAACTATATTAAATCTTATAGATGGAAAATATTTTCTTGCAATAGCATTCTTTTGTGTTGGTTTAGGGATTTTTGTCCCACAATGGCTTAAAAAGAATCAACCTTGATAGATACTAAATACACCGAAGTATTACCCTGTAAGTGTGATGCTGAAGAATGTGATTATAAACAACAATGGGTAGATGCTGGTTCACCATTTAGAATACCTGAAAAGGTAGCTTTTGGAAAACAGTATATGCCTTTAGTATCTGAATGGATGCAAACGAAGTATTGTAATCGTAAAGGGTAGTTTTAACGCAGTCATATCGTTCAACTGAGATGAAGTGGAAAAATAAGTCAAATGTTACTTTC
>Ga0209090_10003074_pt1 | contig 10503 bp, 7 predicted proteins | sample ArcticOcean_MG_C_9_FD_187432 | JGI IMG/M metagenome (GOLD analysis project Ga0209090, IMG submission 187432) | Marine microbial communities from western Arctic Ocean - ArcticOcean_MG_CB2_152 (SPAdes) (version 2) | ecosystem: Environmental > Aquatic > Marine > Oceanic | place: Arctic Ocean... | reverse complement strand
TCCGTTCTCCACGCCTTGTTGCAGTGAATCGTCAAGCCTTTCGAGGACTTCTCTGGCCAGCACGCCGTGCACACTTCCGTCCACCGGAACAAGGAGCTTGAGTTGCGACGTGCGCAGATTGTACAGAACCTCGGCAGCGTCTTCAGGGCACAGATTTCGGCATACCTCTTTGGTTCCAGTCGACGCATCTGGCTTGTTTACGGTTTCTTCCACGAGCTTGGTTAAAACCGGTAGAATCCGCGTTTTGCCAACCAGCGAGACGGCACCATTTTGTTTGGCAAACTCAAGTGCAATCGAATGAAACGTCCGAACGTGGTCGGGCGGGAATGACAGACCGAGGTCGAGTTCACTGGCGAGCTTTTCTATTCTCGCAAACGCCGCGCCCTTCGCTGCTCGTGTCGCCGTAAGCAAAAACAGGTCTTGGCCCTTTCTGACTCGAAGAATCGCCCGACAAACGATGTAGGACAGCAGCCGCGTTTTGCCGGCGCCTGCCACCGCCACGATGGCCACCAGTCCTGATTTCGACAGGTCGACGGCTTTGAATATTTCGAATTGCGCGCATGACAGATTCTTTTCTGCAGCCAAAAACAGGTTCTCGATGTCGGTTCTTTCTGCCATTGCGTGTGTGAGGGTTGCTGGTTTTGGTTGCCCGTGTATTCAGATATTTAGGTGTTTAAAACGACTTTTCTACGTGACTGGTTCCTCCAACGCCTGCCGCAGACGTTTGAGGGCTGTATGGCTGTCTTTTTCAGGACAGCTCATCAACAGACCGACGGCGGAATCGGAGAGGTTTACATCCGTGGCATGGCAGTTGCCGCTCTTCACCGCCCGGATCCACGTGTTTGTTTGTCGATCGACTGCAATCACGGCCGAGTGCGTGTTCAAGAGACGTCGACCCTCACGCCAGCCGATACGAGACTTGTTGAATTCGAGGTGTCCGTCGTTGCAAAATAAAACGTAGATTGTTTGACTTGTGTAAGAAAAGTGGAAGTCGTTTTCCGTCAAGTTGAGTTGCCACTGTTTTTTTAGTAGGAGGTGCTGTGCCGAGGACGCAAATTCGAATTCTGTCGAATTCGGCGAGGTTTGTACAAGAAAGTCCACGAAGGAAAGGCCGGAATCTATTTCTTGGCCGTCTTCCTTGATTGTCTTTCTCATGGTCATGTCGGTTTCCGCGTAGTACCTTGTTGCGACCACCAGCGGTTTGAGTACTTGAAGGCAGATCGATTGGAAGTTCTGGAGGTGCTGGCCGTCAGACGTGCCAGGCGACCGTTGCAGGATTGTTTTGAACGAAACAGCTTCGTTTTTGAAGAAGCGTCCAATTCCGACGGCTTTGGACACGTCGACTCCTTGTAATTGAAAGGCAAACCAGTCGACGTCGATCTTGGTCGGTTCTGAGTCGATGAGTCTGGCGAACGGGACGGGGCCCAAAACGACGAGCTGCGCTTCGTCGTGGCGTGCGACGATTGAATTTGTCGTGTTGAAAAGATCGCGCTTAGCTGCTGTGGCAGCCAGTCGGCTGAGCTGTTCGTCTTCTGCGTCTCTGTTGTAAAAGTCGTCGAGGTCACAGAAAAGAGCCTCGAACGAGTCGATTTTCACCAGCAGGGTCGCAAGGCCCGTTTGCAGGACCAGAGCACATTGGAGCTGGCCACTGCTCGTTTGAATGGTTGAGAACCCGCTCAGAACAGCGCCTTCGCCCCAGTTAGGCCTCCCATCGATTAATTTTCTTCTGTATTTTGAGTGTACGTCGAGGTCTTTGCCCGTACACAACAGGGGTGGCGCTTCTTCTGGTGGCCAACCTTCGTCGATTGCCTCGATTGCCCATTCGTTCGGGCCTTGGTATGTTTGTGGCGGTGGCGGTGGTGGCCTCAGGGAGGGCAAAATGGTTCTTTTTATGTCGATCATTTTTACATTTTTTTATTTGTCTACGAGGGCGCGCATAGCGACTTCACAATAGAAGGGCCGCTTCCCTCGAGGCTACCGACCACACAGAGGCGACGACCGCCAGCAAGTGCCACCACGCGTGCGATGAGCATGCGCAGCCGAGCGACCGTGAGGACAACAGCGCCGGCCCCTTGCCGTGTGCGATCAATTTGTCTGGCCAGAGCAGTAGGTTGTCCCACAGCATGCCGCAAACGATGATGAGGAACGATACGGCTTGGAGAGAAACGACAACGGCGACGCTCCCGGGCTCGAAGACACGAAGGAGTTGCGGGATCGACGTGAAGTATGCTGAGCAGATCACGAAGGATGTGGACTGTCGTGTCGACGCGTGATCGAGGTCCACGTGCGACTTCCTAAACATTCCGAAGGTGATTGTGCATTCCTGAAAATAGCCTTTCCAAGACTCGTCGATGGACGTTGTGAGGCGCCGGACGGTGAAGAAGATGAATGTGACCAGTGCGGCTACGGGTGCGTCGACTATCGAAATGGTCGCTACGTTCTCAAACCCTCGCGTTGCAATCGCCGTGTCACAAATGCCTCCAATTGAGATCGCGAGGTAAATCCCAAAGTAGTCTAAGAGCCTTGTGTAGTATGCCATCTTCTGGTTGGGCGATGTTACGTGATAGACGGTGGAGAAGAGGAACGCAAGGCCGGTCGTGCCGCATGCGAGGGTGACGAGGTGGTTGGCCACCGTTGCTGGTCGGTCGAGAAATTGACGAAAGCCAGTGTAGAAGAGGAAGATTAATCCGCCGATTAGGTGAAGCCACGCGCTGGACCGTTCGAGGTGGCCATGGTCGCCTAGTACTGATCGTGGGTGTTGTTTGCCCGTTTCGTTTCTACATAAAACTGCCACGCAGAGCGACCTGTTCGGCGGTATTACGTATTGGTCGTTGATTTCGTCGTCTCCTCGATCGACTTCTTTGCACTCGTCGGCCTCTGCTCTGACGTCTATTGCTTTCACGAGTGTGTTTTTGAGTGTCGACGCTGCGGGTTGGAATGAAAAGGTGAATTGTTGCTGTTGTTTAAATGTTTGTTTTAGAATGACCGGCTCCCCGAAGGGTGTTCGTCTTTGTGGGACGGACTGTGGGACGTTTACGGCCGACAGATCGAACGAGAGTGGCATCCTTGCTTACAGCCTGGCAACGTGTACATATTTGTTTAAAATTAGATGCTGAGATTTTTTATGTCAGCTTCGGTTGTGTTTGCTGTGAGCAAGAGGCCCCTTGACGAGAACATGATGTAGAGGCGCTTCATTGCGCTGTGGAAGGCGATCCGCGCGTTAACTACCCGATCGGGTACGCCGCCAATGCGCTGCTTTATTGCCGGGGTTAACTTCTTCTGCCACGAGCTTGGAAGATCGTCTATGTAAGCGTATAGAACGGCAACATCACACATGTCTCCAAGTTTCACTGCGACTGGAGCATAGTCCGCAAAGAGCCCGGTTGCTTTCCCGTTTAGCCAAGTGGTCACCGAAGCGCCTTCGAAGACGTTCGCCCAGCTTTTCCATGCGGGTGAGAACATCAGGAAGTGAACATGTTGATAGAACGTCTTGTTTGTTGGTGTCATAGTTGCGGAACCTGGTTCCAAAAGGAGCAACCCCAGTTTTGCGTACAATTCTCTCTCGATGCCTTGAGTCGCTCCGAACGAATAGAAACTCGTTCTAGCCAAGTTCTTATTGCCGATGGTCCCACTGTAGAGCGTTTCCTGGTACACACCCGTTGGAATGGCGGTGAACGACGTTTTGTGAGTTGTAGCGACTATAGTCCATTGTAATTTTGTGCCTGTCAGCTGATCCGTTTTGTGTCGGTAGAAAAGCTTGCCTGTTGGCGCCGCGCCGGCCGGTGCGGGCACAGCTGGCGCAGCGGCAGCGGTGGCGGCAGCGGCAGCTGGCGTTCGGATAGAACCTTTCTCGTTCACGAGTTCTTTGAGATCGGTGGTGGGAAGCACATTGGATGTCAATGGAAGCGGGATGACTGGTTGCTCCCACAGAGGAATTGCCGAGGGCGTTTTGACATCCAGCTGATCGACCCACTTTGGCATTTTTGACACCTGGTAATTATTTGCAAAACCCGTACGCTTGAACGCCACGAGGTGCGTCATTTTTGCGACCATCCCCACCCCGTTGTTGTAAACCATGTACTCATCGTATTTCATTTCATACGATCTTGAAAGTCCCCAGCCATCAATCACTACACTTTGGAACCTCGGATTAAGGTCGTTTGCAAATTCCATTCCTTTCTTCGGCACACTGTCCATGAGGGTATAGTTGCTTGCAGTTGTGCCAACTTTTCCGCCTTTGTTTAATGCGTAGTCGGAATGTACAACAAACGCCGGGCACCCAAGTGCAACCCTGACCACGAACAAGTAGAACACGTCTCGTGTACCTCTGGCCGAGACAACCGCATCGTCGTACATGGAAGGCGTAATTCCAAGCATCTTCTTTATGACGCCATCTGGCCCATGGTCGATGTCTTCGTCTGTATTGCCATTTGAGTCTTTAGGAATTCTGCAGTATTGGTCGCTCTTCCCCGCATCATCGGCAAAGTATGCCGCCGCACCAAACAAGCCTCGCTTCGCGTGCGCATTTGACGGACCTTGCATTAAAAGGGACATCACATTGTTGCTGTCCGTCCCATGCAAAAGAAACGTCTCGTTGATGTCTTTGTCGAGCGGAACGTCGGACGCCAGTGCTGGGAGTCGATCTATCCGGTTTCGCACGAAACGGCTGTCGTTGCGGTTTTTCTCAGCCGTGGCGTCTGGACCCGGTTTCGCCCCGTTACCTCCTGCCTCGAAGTTACCCGCGCCTGCGCTGACACAGTATGCCATGTTCTTTGCGTGCTTCGACTGGGAGCGCTCCCATTCACGTTGTACTTTACTGCTGTTGTAATCGATGTCGAATGACATAATGGGCGTCAGTCTGGTGTAATTCTTGTTGGCTTCCATGTAATCCCTGTTGTCCCTTCCTGAACCGAGAAACGTTCCGTCAGTAGAATCGAAGAGTTTTTGGATGGATTTGTGCGTCACGCGGTCACATGGACGCAACACAATTTCGTTTGCATTGGCAATAATTCGTTCCTGATTGTGGTGTTGAACGAGCACCCGTTCAAATCGCCCGTAAGGAGCCGGAAGTTGGCGCGGCTGCTGGAGCGTACTCGTGAGGTGTTTTGTAATAATAGGGAGGCGCTTCATCGCGTCCTGTCGCGCCCGGGTGGGTTGGTCGACGAACGGTTCACCTTGCGGCCACCAACCCCCTATGATCCGGTTCCCTCCGTCAAGAAGGAGTCTTCCAGGGTCTTCGGTTCGCGCGCCGTGTTTCCATGTTCCCTGCCACTGAAAGGCGTCGCCCGCCCCCTTCAACACACCTGGACCGTTACGTACATTGCCCGACATAGCTCCAACAAAGTTCACTCCGTCTTTGTAAGAAACGTGTGCTTTTTCGTCCTGTACGCCAAGATGGCCGCTTGCAAAAAATGCCGTCGTTGTTACTCTGGAGTAGTCGTTCTCTGTTTCCTCACGCAACGTTCCTTTGCCACCGCCGATTCCGCCATCGTGAATTGAACCCTTGTAGTTGACACTGTGGCGTTCGTTGAATGCACGTCCGATTAAAGTGTCGTACATCGTTTCAGATGCGTCTTTCTCCAGACTGAACAGCGCATCGATAATGTGATGGAGTTGCGCAATTCCAAACCCGTGGTTCTTGTACCCTTTGTTAATTTCTAGTATGCCAGAATCGTCTTTGGCAAACGTATTTTCATCTGTCCCCACGACGTAGTTTGAAGTAAACTTTGCAACCTCAAACAAATCGGTGCTGGACGAGTAAAACTTGACCGAGCATACAATTCGTTCGTCGCTGGTGCTGGTAAGTTGACCATTTTTGCTCAAAAGCGACTTGTCAGAAGGCGTGTCAAACTTCCACGAGCATTGAAGCTGGGACTCGGGAGAGGACGTCATGAGGTCCCGAGTGATGCTCACATACTCTATTAAGAAAAAATCGCGGACTTCGAGGGTGATATTGGTGGTTGGATCCTCTGCGGTTCCGTTTTTGCGCTGCATCCTAGCAATCCCAGTCTTGAATCTTGAATTGTGCCACTCGCCATCAAGAGTGGCAGATTCGATCGAGTCGTCAGGAATCAACGCAGGACCCCTCACACGCGTCGTCCGTTTTGATTTTGTTTTAGAGAAGCCACTGTGGATCAGAATGGGTTTCTCGAAGCCAAGCAAATAGTAAAAGTCTCCGGGTCTTTCTAGCTTCAGACGACCTCTCCACACTCCACCAGACAATTCCTGGTAATTCGAGACATCCCCCGTGTATTGGTATCCACCCGGCGTGGTCCACTCACGTCTTGTGGAAGCTTGTGGAAGCGTTGCCACTGCCATCGGCGGCATCGGCACTGCGTTGGCCGATGGCTTCCCCTTTGCACTTCCAGGTACGATCGCCTGTGGCTGTACAACCACCAACGGCGGTTGAACTGGTGTCACCTTTTGTGCCTTTGCGTCGGGACCGCCGCCACCGCTGCCATCGAGTTTATTTTTCACGTCGGTGGGAGGCTGATCGACATCAGACAAACTCAAACCGGACAACGATGGAAACATTTTACGCTTGATCCGACTCTAGACACGACAACAGGCTAAATCATTCACCGCCAAACCAAACTCTTTCAAAACGCGAAACGCGTCGTCGTGGTTCAACGGAGCAGCAGGAAGTCGTGCAATGTCTCCCAAGTGGCTCTTCACCATGATGTCGAGCGAACGGACTTTTTTGTTGATCTCTGCTTGGACGCTGTCCATCACACCCAGGGCGCCGTCGATCGCGACCGCGACGAGTCGCCGGGTCTGATCGGGCAGCGCGTTGGAAAGCAACAGAGCAATGGCGTTGTAAATCATGAATGGTACATTTGCGATTTTTTCCATCACGTCGTATACGGGAGACGTCTCAGAATGGGAAACAAACAAGGAAGCTGTACGAACGAATGAGAAGAAGGCCATGATGTCCTTGACGTGCTTAAGTCCTTCGATCTTAAGGACCTGTTTGACAATCAGCACAATTCCGAGCCGTAGAAGAATGCGAGTGTCCGAAAGAGGGCTGAACCCAGCACCGTCGTTGTGGTTTTTGACCAAGTTCAAGCCGGTGGCTGTGAAGATCCACGACGTTCCAATCGCGCCTTGGAAGGCTTTGAATCCCGACAACATGTCGACGGTGGTTCCAGACAGATTGACGACGAAATCCAACAACTTCCCACTCGTAGTCACCGAAGCCGATACGATCGTTCCTCGCTTGAGTGTTTCGTCGACGATCGGCCCCTCCAGTATGTTGCGAGGCTGAACGGGCGCGGGCGACCTGTCTGGACGCGCGGGTGTCGGTGGCAGCTCCTTCGACTGCGCTCTTATTTTGTTCATCGTATCCAACGACGACGACCCGCGGTGGCGTGGGTCGGCTACGACGCGGTGTGGTGGTTGGTGTACAAGATACGGTGGAACTAAAGGTGGAGTTGGCACGACCAGTACGGTCGCCGTGTCGGTGTTTGAGCCATTCGTTCGACTCTTCTTCGTTTCTTTGCGGCGGAGGCTCATCGGAGACCCGTCTGATTTGATACGAGGACAAAAATCGTTATCGGAAGGGCGCTATTGGTTTCGAGTCGTTTTCGTATCTGCAAGGCTGACCCCTTTCCACACTACACATTGGGGCACGGGGTAGGTAGTCCGATCGAGTTCCAATGCTCACTAGCCGTTCCCCGGTTCGATTCACAGTCGTTGAAAGGCGTGTCCGGCGAGATCATCATCCTCGGTTTATTTCGGGGGTTCGAACCATCTCATACACCCCGAAAATGCGTCCACAGTAGCACCCCCCCGCCCCGATACGCATCACCGCAACTCTCTTGCAATGCTGACACCAAACGTGTTTGTGGTGTGGCATACGTTGTCCGACTCCAGAGGAGGCCGCGGTACGTTCTCCGACTTCGAACCCGGGCGGTAAATCCAGCAATCTGTTGAGTGTGTCTTGGTTTCGACTCTCGCCGTTTGACCAGTATTGCGATGCGGGACTCGTCGCCGAGGTCATCGTGCCGTTGCTCAGGTGTGCTTTCTTGTCCATTGTTCGTACACAAGCCCTTACGCCGTACCGCTCTGCGTGCACAGTATGCAATCGAGTGTTCTACTGTGCATCTCCACCCTGCTCGACGGGGGCAATCACTACTGTGTGTTTGCAAGTCGTTCTCAAAATGTCGATCTTCCCTGCACACCCCTGCACACCCCTGCACACGAAAGATCGACATTTGCGTATTGGTGTGACAGCCAAGATGATCGCCCTCAAGGGTCCCGATGGGACGCCGGTTTTCGAGTCAATTGCGATCACACTCGTACGACGCACCGCCCGCCCACTCCCCACGCGCAAACACCACGCTCACTCGTGTGGTTGCAAATCGCGCGTGCAGGTGTGCGAAGAGTGTTTGAAATCTGAGCACCCGGAAAAGTACGTATCAAACTTGAACAGAAGCCAGCCAGCCAGCCAGCCAGCTGACAACGTCCACACACAAACACATACCACAATTCCCCCAAAAGGTGCACTCACAAGCTCTCCGAAGTGCCGCGGTGGATTTCGAGCGCCAAAGTTGAGATCGTTCGAACGTTGCTCGCAGAGGTGTGCCCAGACGCTGGCACCGTCACGATCGCATGCTTACGACACTCGAATTGATGTTGTGCACAGGACCCGGCCATGATCCTGCGCGAGCAGCTCGGCATCAGTGCCGACGGAAGCGAGGCCGTCTACCGCACCGACGACATCGAAGCGTTCGTCAAGCGTTCACCCGATGTTCTTACGTGGAGCGACCGCGATCACAGGGAAAACATCGAGCATTTCTTCACGGCGGTGGACCCAAGTGGCGGAGGACCATCGGCCTTTGCAATTTGCAGTGTCATCTGTCTTTCAAACGGAAGCATCCAGGTGCATTTAGGCAAATGTTGGAGGGGCGTCGAAGCTAGTCCCGCACAGTCGCTCGTCCGTGTACAGCAGGCACAGCGTGCTGCACAGACTCACGAAGCTGTCCGGACGCTGCCCCAAGTTTTCCACAAATGGTGGCGCAACCAACGGAAGCACACGCTTGGTCAGATCGTCCACGAGCAGTGCGTCAGACTCCCTGAACTTGTCAGCGAATTCAGGCTCCTTCCAAATGGCAAACAACAGCATCGCTCGCTTGCACGCAACACTCGAATCGGACGTCAGGTCGTACGAACGTATGTTCTCTATCTCGCGCTCCGCCTGGCGGAACGAGACAGAACGACCATGATGGCCCTCCAGCATCCTCACAATCTCAGCAAGCAGCCCATCGAGCGCCGAAGTGCTCGGATCGACCGAATTCGACACTCGGCCGGAAAGCGGACTGCCGAACAAAACACACTTAAGAAAATCCTTCTGCATCTTCTCAGCAAACTGACAACTTCTTTCCGCACTCGCAGGTTCTTGCTTGCGACGCGCTCCACACACGCGAAGTACGCCGAACGCAAGAGCTCTTTTTAGCTCACTTACAAAAGATCCGACAGATGCCGTTTCTAGGAAAAGCGATGGCTGTCCTGTCACTCGAGTCAAATCTCGCCTTTGAGTCTCAACACCTTTTGCACTACTTGCACACCCACAATTTTGAGCGGTGGTGCTCGCTGTCCGAAGGCGCCAGAGGTGAGCTCGGGTTCCTGACCACACACTCCACCAAAGAACGGCAAGCTCTCATGCTGCGAGAGGCCCTTCGAGTAGGAAAGATCTCATTCGCACTTCGATTCTTCTCAATATCAATGACAGCCGAAGAAGCCAAGAAACGAGTAAAAGACGAACTCAAAAACTTTTCAGTCATCAAAGAACCAGGCAAGACCTTCTTCGCCAAACCGAGGATCACCTACTCGGGCAAACTCAACGGTCAACAAGACGACACGGTAATGACCCTGCAAATGGCCCTGCTCTCCCAGCGCTGCTTCTTCGAAGATCCCAAATACGAGCGCTTCTCGGCGCAACGACCTTGCTCACGTCCACTTTAAACAGAAACGAGAGGTAAAGTAGAAATAGCATGCTTAAAAAGAGCAATGGGCCTCGAAGATGGCTGTGTCTGTTCGCTCGCCGTAATCGTCACGGCATTTGTGTTGGATCCGTTGTGCGGTCACCCCGGCTCGATCACCAACGATTTTCCAACGACATTGCGCGCCACGTCTATCGTGTTAATATCGCTCCTCGCCTCGCCGCCCATAACGCGCAAGTCCTTAATACTAGAACAACGACTTTTCCTTGGTCTTCTGGTCGCGATCGCCGCTTTCACAGGCGAAAACAGAGGAGAGTTCGCCGCAAAAGCCGTCGATGCAATGTTCGTTTTCCTGGCACTTTCATCCTGTGTCATCTCCAGCGTCTCAGCCGCCGTCTCATCTCCAAAGCCCAACGACGACGCGAAAATGCAAACCACAAACGAAAATCTGTGTGCGCTCTTTGGAGCAACGCTCGTCTACATTGGCGCACGCCTGTGCAGAGAAGCGTTTTTTTCGCCACAAGAAACTCTCGATTTCAAAATCACAAAGGACGATTTCGCA
>Ga0209090_10003073_pt1 | contig 10505 bp, 9 predicted proteins | sample ArcticOcean_MG_C_9_FD_187432 | JGI IMG/M metagenome (GOLD analysis project Ga0209090, IMG submission 187432) | Marine microbial communities from western Arctic Ocean - ArcticOcean_MG_CB2_152 (SPAdes) (version 2) | ecosystem: Environmental > Aquatic > Marine > Oceanic | place: Arctic Ocean... | reverse complement strand
GAAGGCCCCGCGGAAGCCGCACCCCCGCTCGCACTCGAAGTCGTCCTGTTTTGCCGCGCGCCGCTCCGCGATGAGCTCCAGCCCGAGCTCGAGCCGGTTGAAGAACCACGTCGTCAGCGCCAGGCGGTCGATCTTGGTGGGGAGGACCTCGTGCTCGAGCGACGACCGGAAGACCACGAGCCGGCCGTTCCGGGGCTCCAGCACGCGCACGGTACCACACCCGTCCCAGAGCCGCAGCTCGCCCGCGAAGCCGGGCCGCCAGGCCGGATTCAGGTAGTAAATGGCCGTCAGCTTCCGGCCCGACGGCCGCGTCGGCGCCGAGTCCCGGTGCTTGACGTAGCCCGCGGCGCCCGCGGCGTACTGCGCGCACATGAAGCTGCAGGCGTCCGTATTCAACTTTAGTGCACCGTCCAGCTCTAGCCGCAGCGCCTCCATGTGCTGGCGGTGCCGCGCGACCGCGGGCGCCGTGCTGTCCTTTAAAAAGGCGACGCTGTCGTCCCGGCGTTTCATGTCCTTAACGCGGTCGGTGCCCTCCTGGATCGTGGCCGGCGCCTTCTCGACGGCGCGGCAGGCCGCGCCGAGCTCCGCGGCGTGGGCAGCGCCGAGGGCGTCGTCTACCACACAATAGCCGGTGGCCGCGATCGCGCGCGCGATCGCATCCACGTCTAGAGGTCTTACGGATGGGGCGTCCTGGGGCGGCGTGATTTCCAGCCGCGCCGCGCTTTCGACGAGCTGGGCCATCGTCTGTGGCGTCGAGCGGCAGGGCTCTAAGCGCGAATGCCTGGTGTACTCTGCAGCTATTGTGATCGACGGGCAGCCTGGTGTCCTCTGCCTGGTGTACTCTGCCTGCTGAGCCTGGTGTGCTCGACGGGCAGCCCAAACAGCGTCCGATTTTTGGCAGCCCCGTACGGGTTTTAGGGGGCAAGGGGTAAGAGTTCGGAGGGGTCTGTACGTCACAAGGGTCCTTAGGCGCCCCTACTTGTCGCTCACCGTGACGGACTGGTTGCGCAGCGTGTAGTCCTCCGCCACGCCCACCCCCGCGAGCGTCGCGGCATCGTCGTCCAGCTTCTTGCCCCGGAACGAGAGCTTCTGCTTCTTCGCTTCAATCGTCTTGGAGTGGGGCATGGCCTGCTCGATCTTGGACTTGACCTGGAGGACCTGCGCGCGGGCGGGTGACCGTCCCGCGCGTCGATGCGGTTCAGTTCCCAAGGGCGCGACGCGACCGCGCGCACCGCGGCATCATTACCACGAGGCGACGGCGGCGCGGCGCAGTTCATTCCCCACCGCAGCGGTGGCCGGGCGTGGGGGCTGCTGCAGCCCCTGACTGTATCGGACGCCGCCGCAGCACCGTGTCGCCGAGGCCGACCTCGATTTCGTGGACCGGGCCGGTTGGGTGCTCGCAGGCGAACAGCTTCATGTCAGTTACGCAACCTCGCAAAGGTATAGTTCGAGAAAGGTACAGTCCCCTAAATAAAACCCGCACGATATGATTATCTAGCCGCGTCGGCAGCGTCGGTCGACGTGATCTCGAGGAAACGATGCTTACTTCGCGAGCGAGCCGCGAGATAAGGGGATGGGGGAACGCGCCTTCTTCGCCGGCAAGAGGCGCGCGGGACAGCGCCGGGCCGCCAGAATCATTGGCTTGACCAAGTCGTGTTGTACTAGCATCACTTCTTTAGTATCTATATTTGTACGGTGCGGGGCACCAGCCGCCGCTACCGTGGCACTTGTCCGGGGTTTCTTCCCAATAATTGTCGTGGTTAGGGTCAGCTTCATTCTGCTCCTGTAGGCACTCATCACCAAGGAAAACATTAATGTTTTTGTTCGTTCTGTCTGCGGGGTCCGTCGAGTCAGTGTGGCACAGGACCATTCGATGCTCTACTCCTGAAATGTCCTTCATGATCGTCGCTGCCCCACAACGCCGTGCCCTGCTGCGCCCCGAACCCCACCACCCCTTAAGTACAATATAGCTATATTAGTAATACCGCAGGGCCTGCGTAGTACCACGCAGGTACTACGCAGGGGTCTGGGCCGGGAGTACTGCGCAGTGCTGTTACTACGGACCGTCCCTGCTTGAGATCAGACTGCTGCATGGCTGTAGCTCTGATGAACTACGACGGCCCGGGCGCGCGCGGTTATGTTTGTTTAGGGTGTTCGGAGAACACGCAGACGGACGGGATTTGGGCCACGCGGCGCCTACCTGAAGCTTATTGCGCGCGTGTGTTTAAGACGCTATCGAGGAGTAAGTGTGTTTAGTCCGTAACATTCGACGGGATATGTTATCCGACGATGAGTATGTGAAGGCATGCTCGTGGAAAAACCCGCCGCGCAAATAGTACTACACCCTTAGCTCCCAGAACCCCTCGGCGATGAGCCCCGTCCGGCACTCGGCCGAGTCGCCCTCGAAGAGCACGGACCGCAGGCCCGCCGCGGCCCCCGCGTCGCAGTTCGTCCGGGAGTCGTCGACGAAGCAGACGACGTCTCGCGCCGGGTCCGCGCCGAGCTCCGCGAGCACGCCGTCGAAGGCCGCCGCGTCGGGCTTCCGCAGGCCCGTGTCGCAGCTCACGAACTTCCACGCCAAATATGTGGAGAGCCCCAATTTGTTCTCGATCTCCGTGTACAGCGAGCCGTAGTTCGAGAAGGCGTAGATCTCCACGTTGCCGATGCGCTTGATCTCGCCGAGCAGCGACCGCATGCCCGCGACGTACTCGTACCCGTTGACAAAATGCTGGCGCACCGCCTTGACGTCCACCGTCCGGTCGTCGGCGAAGTACCGCGTCCATAATTCATCTTCGGAGATCTCGCCCTTTTCAAAGGCCTCGTACGTGTCTGGACGCTTCGCCGCGAAGAGCTCCTGCATGCTCTCGCAGCCGAGCACCTCGTGCACGCCCGTGAAGAAGGGGTCGACGACCAGCCTGCGCGGACCATCCCAGATCAAGCATCGACTTCCTCTCCATGGCATCTGCTCGATGGCGTGGTCTCGCCCAGCGACATGGCAGGCGCGGCCGCGTCGTCGCCGAGAATGAAGTGCACCCGCCTCGCTGGTTGATTTGCACGCACTGCCACCAGCGTGTCCATGACGTCGAAGAGGATGATGCGCCGCGGCGCGCCGTCCGTCTCCGCGGCGGCGGCGCGACGCGTAAGTCGCCGAGGCGCCGGCGTCGGGCTTAACGCTCCGGTGGCCGCCATCACTAGGGCGGCGGTCACTAGGGCGGCGGTCGTGCGCCGCATACCGTGCGGTGCGAGATGCGATCAATGCGCTGCAAAAGCTGTGCCGCAGGGTCGGTGTGTACAGCAGACCGCAGAATGCGACGCGTCAACGACCGTATCTCGCAGCCGTCGGGCAAAATCCGTATGTAGCGGTCCGTTGGGAGTCCCGTATCTGCAGCGATGCTGTTTTTGTGATGCGTTTTACGCCAGCCTCTGCGATTTTGGGGGCTCGAGCGCTCGAGTCTGTGCCACGGAGCTCCCGGGTTTTGAATCGCAAGCTAATTCACCCCGCCATGCATCGTGACGCGGTCTCAGTGCTCGGTCGACGCCGCGGTTTGGTCCGTTTGGACGGGGCGCCTTTTGATGCAAGAAAAGCCAGCTTCCTTTGCCTTGGCCTTTGCTCACGCGAGCCCGGAGCTGCTTCGAACATAAGCCAGGGCTGCAGTGCAAACAACATCTACTTGTCGTGCGTGCCCGGGCCTAATTGTCACGCGTGCGCAACCGGGCTGCCCTAAACAAGGGCTGCCAACCCTGGGAGAGCAGGGCAGCACGCCCGCCGCGTGGCACGCGTGCAGTAAACAAGGGACCGCCACGGAGGCAGCACGATGCGGGCCGCGTCCCCGACTTTTGGCTACGACGAATGGGACCTCCCGCCGCTTGACGAGCGCACGCCGCTGCAGCCCGCGCGCCCGGGGCGCAGCTCGGGCAGTAAGCTGCTGCCGCCCGTCCTCGCGTGCGGCTGCGCGGCGCTGATGGTCGCGGCCGTGGCGTACCGGGACATGCCACATGTGACGGTGGGTACGACGCTGCGCGGCGTGACTCAGAAGCCGCACGTCGTGCTCGCGGTGCTCGACGACGCGGGCTTCGACGACCTCTGGGCCTCGTCCGATTTAGTGTCGCCGCACCTCACGGCGTTGCGGGCGCAGGGCGTCGAGCTGAGCAGCCACTACGTTGCCCCGGAATTTACGCCCACCCGGGGCGCGCTCCTCACCGGCAGATATCCGACCTCGCTAGGATTACAACGGGGCGTCATTGCGCAGACGTCGCGCTGGGGCCTGGACCCGAGCGTGCCGACGCTCGCCGACGTGCTAAAGGTTGAAGGCTACACCACCGCGCTCGTCGGCAAGCGGCACCTCGGCCACGTGAACGCGGCGTATCTACCGGAGCGTCGGGGCTTCGAGTCAACGTTCGGGTTCCTCGGCGGCTTCGTGGACCCCTACACCCACTTCGCCGAGGCGCCGCCGGTCTGCGAGTCCGACGCGAGCGATTGCGTCAGGGACTGGTCGACGGCCGAGCGGACGTACGCCGCCGACGCCATGGCGCGCGAGGCACGCCGCGTCATCGCAAGACAAAGCGAGAAACCTTTGTTCTTGTACTACGCGCTACTGACGCCGCACGAGCCGCTGACGCCGCCGCCGGACGCCGTTTACAGCGACCGGTTGGAAGGCCGACGGCGAGCGTTTGCCGTTATTGCGGCGCGCCAGGATGCAAATATCGGGGTGGTCGTCGACGCCCTGCGTGACGCCGAGATGTGGCCGTCCACCCTGTTCATAGTGCTGTCGGACAACGGGGCCTCCCCGACGGGCGGCTCGAACTATCCCTTGAGAGGGGGCAAGGGCTCGGTCTGGGAGGGCGGCGTGCGGGCGCGTGCGCTCGTAAGCGGGCCGCTCGTGCCGACGAACGTGCGAGGGTCGTCGTACCAGGGTCTATTTCACGCGGCCGACTGGCTGCCGACGATCCTGGGCGCAGCTCAAATTGGACCTATTCAAAGTGACGGCGTCGACCAGTGGGCCGCCATACGAGGACTGGCATCGCCGCCGAGGGACGAGGTCGTGGTTCAGGTCGACACGTCGCCGTCGGGCGATGGCGCGTCGGGCGCCATCCGGCGCGGCCGCTGGAAGCTTTTATTGGACGTGAAGCGAGAACCGGTCTATGATCGCACGTCTTCTGAAGCGCCGCTGGACTGGCTCGCGGCGAACGCGGGCACGTACTTGTTCGATGTGGAAGCAGACCCCTCCGAATCGACGGATTTAAGTGAGGCGCAGCCCAAGTTGGTCGCCGAACTGACGAAGCGGTTAATGGACGTCCACGCCGACGCCGCGACACCGCTCTATTGCGTGCCGACGGCGATCGAAGACGCGCTCGCACGCGCCGCCTTCCGATCGCAGGGCAACGTCCTCGGTCCTTGGGCGCCCTTATCCGCAGACAGATCCCACTGCGACGACGAGGGCGCCGACCGGCTTACGCTGCTCGAGGAGGCGTGCGCGGCCGGGCGCATGCTGGCGTCCGCTTGTGCGCGGGCGCTCGCGGCGGCCGCAAGCTAATGTGTGTGTTTCTTGTATTCCCTTTGAGCCTCATGTCACACCATTCGAGTCACCTGGGGCTGCCACGCCGCCACTCGCCGGCCTGGGGCAGCCAGCCCTCGCCACCCAACGCTCAAAAAGCCCCCCTCCACGCCGCCGGGCAGACAATCCAAGAAACAGGAATGGTCTTACTACTACTTGCGCGTGATCGTGCAACCCCTCGCCGGCACCGCCATCGTGCATATTCGCTGGAGCCGGCCGTCGACCTTGTTCTCGCAGGTGCCGCACTTGCCGTTCTCGCAGTTGAATTTGATGGGCGCTCTCGCCGCCCGGACGACGTCCTTCAGGCGCTGATTCGGGTGCGCCTGCACCGTCCGCGAGCCGATCGTGACCGGCACCGTCTTCTTCGCCGGGGCGCCGCCCTTGGGCTTGTCGTCGAACTTCTCGTTCTTCATGCTGTCGAAGAAGCCCTGGCGCGGCGTGAGCGGCCGTCGCTGCGATTGCGGCGGCACGAGCGCGGCGGCGGTCGCGGCGAGGGCGGCTACCGCGAGGAGGCGCATGGTGAAACGGAGGTGCCCTGGGTGCGTCGTACTCCGTCCGCGGTCTCCGACGGCTGGTTTGCCGCGCTCTGACGGCGTTTGAGGCAGTCAAAAAGAGCTGGGAAGCGCAGGCGGTGTGCGCGGTCACGATTTGCGTACAATGACTGTAGAAAGCGGCAGCGACGAATGCGGGGTCTCGGCGGTCTGCTGCGCAGGCTGGCGGCTCAGGCGTGTTCGGAGCCGCGGCAAAAGCGTCAGTCCAACCTCGATGCGGTGTTAAGAGGCGGAGCGTGCTCCTCTCTGCCCGCGCGAAAATTGAAACGCCACGTCCAGGCGTGCACTTTGCTCTCCACAAGTACCGTGGCCACTGGGACTGGTCGCCGGACGAGTCTCCCATGTACCCGCGCGGGGTCGTGGCCCCTCAGTCATAGCTAGCTGACCACTACGTACGCGACTCCGGCGAAACACGCCGCCACCTGCCTGGTTGCGAAGGAAGGACGCGACTCCTCGAGTACAATACTAGTTACGAGGGCGCGGCCGCGCCGCGCCCCACGTCAAGCGACCACCGGCAAGAGCCTACTTGCGCGTGATCGTGCAGCCCTTGGCCGGGATCTTGGCCACGCAGACCCGCGTGATGCGGCCGTCGACCTTCGACTCGCACGTGCCGCACTTGCCGTCCTCACAATTAAATTTGATCGGCGCCCGCGCCGCTCTGACGACGTCCTTCATGCGCTGGCCCGGGATGGCCTGCACGACGCGCGAGCCGATCTTGACCGGCACGGTCTTCTTGGCGCCGCCGGACAGGCCGCCGCCGGCCGGCGGCTTTTTTATCTCCTCGTTCTTGAAGGCGTTGTCGAAGAAGCCTCGGTGAATCGTGAGCGGCTGCCGTCGCGGCGCTTGGGGTACGAGGGCCACGGCAGCGCTTAAGCAGAGAGCGGTAATCACACGATGCATTGTCAGAGTGTCAGAGTGGTCTCCTGTTTTTTAGCTACCGGGAGCCTTCCAACGCAGCTTTTTGCTTGCCGGAGCAATTATACGATATGTGAGGTTGCGCGGTGTGTTTTTACGCTGCGAACCGGCGTTTATCGGGGCTAAAACGCACGTCAAATTACAGCTCAGGTTGACGCTCGATTGCTAGTGGTGTTCCACTAGCCGCTCCAGGGGTTGTGTCGCAGTGTCGAACGCGCGGCGGCCATTGGTCCCCTTCAACGCAATGGGACCGATCAACGATTTTTTCTAGTTCGAGTCGGGCTGCGACGCGAAGTCGCGAACACATTACACCCGACGTTGGGGTGGGCAGACGCCGCCGAAGTGGCGAGTGCGAACGCGAGATAGGGCCACTCTAGATGAGTCGCACGCTCCATAAAAACCCCACAGTAGAGCTGCGAACTTCACCGTTCTAATTCATATTACTCGCGGCGGTCTGGTCCGCCAGCGACGCGAGCCACGCCGCGTCGTCATCGATTTCCGATGAGACGGGCGCGTCCCCGAAGTCGCGCGCCGCGACCCACGTCTTCAGCAAATAGGGCGCGACCGGCGCCGTCCCCCGCCGCTCTTCCGGTAACGCCCGGAGGGGCATCCAGCCCCCGGGCCCCCACGCCAGGCCGTCGTCATCATCCAAAGGCGCGGCGTAGGAGAACAGCCACCGCAACGCGTCGACGACCAGGACGTCGCCGCGCCGCAGGTCGAACGGAAACTGGGCCCCCTCGGCCGCTTTTTCCAGCTCGGCACACGCATCGATCGCGGCGTCGTCCGCTTCCTCGCACCAGTCCACGTTACTCTTGAGCTGCTCGCTGAATTTCAACGTTTTGCGGTAGTTCGCGTCCTGGCCGCACAATGGGGCTTTACCTGCTTGGGCCCCGCCCCACTTCGCGTGGAAGGCCTCGCAGGCGTAGGCGCAGTTCCTTCGTAGCGTGCCGCGGGCCTCCAGCGACGTGCCTCGCAACAGACATTCGGCGGTGGCCACCTGCAGCGCCTCCTTGTTCTTGGGCGGCCGCGCGCAGGTTATGATGATCCGTTTAATGTTCGTGGCGGCGGGCGACGGGTGCTCGTTGCCGAGCGGCGACGTCGCGACCAGTCGCCTCGGCAAGGGCTCGCCCCCTTCTAACTGAGGTAGGGTTTCCCCCAGTGCCTCAGAAACAGCTAGCGTGCGCCACGCCACGGAGGCGTCGGGTCCTAAAGGAAACCCCCGAAGCACCACGCACCCGCCGTCGTCCAAGACCTTCGCGGCCGCGCGCCGCAGCGGCGCGCACATTTCACTCAAGACCCGGCCGTCCCGTAACTTCGCGAGCTCCTGCCCGTACTCCCGGGCGAGCTCCAAGACCGACACCTCGCCCCTCTTACCGCATTTGATGGTCGCCGCCTCACGCACGAGCGTGCCGTCCGGCTGCGCGCCGATCCACTCGACGGCCGTCTGCGCGGCGAGCTCAAGAGTCTCTTCTACTCTCCTCGCTTCGCTGGCGGCGACCGTGGCGGCCATCGTCACTGATGCGCGGCGGCGGCGTTTGGCGTGCCGCTTTTGGACCTCAGATGCTCGACGCACGGCACTGCTGTTGGGACAGCGGTTGCACGCGGTCTCGTGGAGGATTCCTGTGGCTCTGATCTCAAACCGCTATATATTTAGCGCTTAACAATCGACGCCACGGCGACGGCGACGGCGCCGACGCACTTAGCCGGGTTTTTAAGTGCGGGTCGGCTTATCCGTGCCACGAGTAGCACGACCACGCAGCTCTAAGGCTTAGACGAGGGGCGAACCTTTGGCGCCTAAATCTCGCGCGCAGAACAGCGGCCGCCGAAACGGCGCGGGAACGCTCAAAATTGACAAATCACAAAAGGATGGCCGCCAAGGGATGCTACCTCACGTTCTCCGACGCCTCGCAAGGGACGCTCTTCCTGCACTGGTCGGAGGCGCCCGTCGCCGGCGCGCTCGCCTTCTTCGAGCCGCGGAAGAGCGTGCCCGCGTTTAAGTTCAAGACGAACGGCGGCCGCTCCGAATTGCTTCGGGAAATGAGCGGCGGGACGGGCGAGCGCATCCGCCGTTTTTATACCGGGCTTTGCCAGTTCGTCAAGCTCGCCAAGTCCTTCGACTCGACGCTGGTCTTCTACGAGCACGGGACACTGCCGAACGTCGAGATCGCGCTGATCGACGGCGCAAAAACAGAGTACAATGTCATCCGCGTCAAAAATAATGCGCCGGTCGAAAGCCTGGCGAGCGTCACGGCCGTCGGCGTGGCCCCGGGCGCCTACCCCTGCTTCGACGCATCGACCTTCTCGCGGGAGTACTTCATCTCGACGGCCACGCGGGAGGGGTCCGCACTCGCGATCTAGGAGGAGTAGGTCTTGTATTAACATATCCCGTCGACGGGATATGTTATACGCCACTCCCAGATAGGGGGTCAACTACGGCACTTCCAAACGGAGGTCAAATCCGGCACTCATGGGATTAACCCGTTTAATAAGACCCGCACAAGTCCCAGGGCCTATTTTTTTGGAATTCGGGTACAGTCTGACTAAGGTTGAAGTAAAGCGAGCCAATCGAAGCACGGTGAGCCGATCGATTGTAGTGCAGCGAGCCGATCGATCGAAGCTCGGTGAGCCGATCGATTGTAGTGCAGCGAGCCGATCGATTGTAGTGCAGCGAGCCGATCGATTGTAGTGCAGCGAGCCGATCAATCGAAGTGCAGCGAGCCGAACGAAGTGTGTTTGAACGTGAGTTGCGTCAGTTCGGAGGGCGTTGGGGATTTTAATTGAAGTGTATATTGAATATTGAAGTGTTATTGAACATTATTTTAATTATTTTAAAGGCTAAATTAATTTTTTTAATTGTTTTATTCGGGGGTACACATTTGGTAGTAATTAGACCGCGTCGTCCCCGAAACATTAAATATATAGTAAAACCCGTGGTCTAGGATTCCCCCAACGTACGTAACTCGACTTAGCAGTACCAACACATCAAAAATCTCGTAATCATACTAGCTAAATCATTCTAGATCATGACTATGACTGCTGACGACGAAAAGATTGAAAATAAAATCGCCGAGATAATCGGCGACAACACGTTTGACGACGCCAAACAACTTAAGGTCCAATTAGCTCAAGAGATTCTTACATCATTTGATCGCGCATTCACTACTCATTTTTTTACTAAGAAAACCATGTCAAAAGCCAGTCAGCACAATATATTCAAGGATGTCTTAGACCAACTTGAATTTCTTAAAGACAATGCTCTGATGATGCGACTCGCCGAGAAACCCGCCCGCAAGGAATCGGAATGCAAATTCTGCTGTGTTCCGAGGAAAGGTCACCTTTGTCCCATTAAGGAATTTAAGGAACAGTTCAAGAAAAGGAAGTTTGATTCTATGGAGGACTTCATAGAAGGAAATAAAGGGTTATACACCCGATTTAATAAAACCGCCCACAACCACGTTGCAGATGAAATAAAAAAGTACCACCA
>Ga0209090_10003071_pt1 | contig 10506 bp, 5 predicted proteins | sample ArcticOcean_MG_C_9_FD_187432 | JGI IMG/M metagenome (GOLD analysis project Ga0209090, IMG submission 187432) | Marine microbial communities from western Arctic Ocean - ArcticOcean_MG_CB2_152 (SPAdes) (version 2) | ecosystem: Environmental > Aquatic > Marine > Oceanic | place: Arctic Ocean... | reverse complement strand
TAATTGAATCACCCTCTTGGCTCGAGGCGGATGATGTAACCCGGTTTGCAAAGCTGGGCCCGCCTGTAATGGCTCCTGCGACAGCATCGATGCCAAGGCCAATCCACCCATAGTTGATTGGGAAACAAAAGAACGACGAGAAATCGGTGGTAAATTCATCATCAATCAATATAGGCAAATTCGCTCAGGCTAAAAAGAGATCGGCACATATTAGGCATTCCATGCTTCTTCGCATATTCAACTAAAAGTTTCTGCTCTTCAGAATCAGGCAGACGACCTGTGACCAACTGGAAACCCGATCGTACCTGTCCCACGATCCCTTCCGACTCTTTTCCCAAACGATCGGCAAAATGCCTGGACATGGAAAGGGTGAAATTATTGTTCAACAGGCTCAGTGCCTGGAGTGCAGTGAGAGTCTCATTGCGCTTGGGTGTGCTCTGGGAGGAATCCGCACAGTCCAGAGTTGTCATGAAAGGATTGGGCTGCGAACGAACTACAAACCTGTAGACCGATCGTCGATGACTTTTATCATCTTCCGGATCGAACTTATGATAATAATAGTGAGGCGAATGTGCGGTCTGCTCGAGTGCAAAAAGATAATATCCGGGACCACCCATTTCAAAATTGAGCTTACCGCTTACCGCGAGCACAGAATCCCGCATCTCCTCAGCAGAAAGCTTGAGCCGGTTCATCCGCCAGAGCCATTGATTACTCGAATCTACAGTTACCTTCATCCCATCTCCGTTCGAGGACTGACGATAGGTCTCGCTCATCACCAGCAGCTTATGCAGATTTTTGAAGGATCCACCTGAATCCCGAAAATAAACGGCCAGCCAATCCAAGAGTTCAGGGTGGGTCGGTGTTTCTCCAAGTGGTCCAAAATCATTCGGTGAGCCCACAATCGCTTGCCCGAAATGCCATTGCCAGACCCGATTCACGATCGTTCGCCAAGTGAGGGGATGATCATCTCTCACAATCCACTCAGCCAGAGTAGCTCTTCTTTCCGATTCATCATGGACCTCCGGCAAATCAAACTCCCAAGGCTCTTGTCCGAACAGAGGAAAAACTCCCGGACGGACCGGATCCTTTGGCTGGGTAACCTCTCCTCTGTGGAGCACATGAATCATTCTTGGCTTTCCCTCCGTTGGCTTAAAATTCGATCGTGGTTTAAAATGAGTTGTCGCGGCGTACACCATTTTTCCACTTGGCAGGGCAGTCAATTTCTCTTCCACTTTTTTCAATTTGTCTCTCTTTCCACTCAACTCCTCCTTTTGTTTTTTGCTTGTCAATGAATCCAGCAAAGTTTCCCGATGTTGTTTTAGTAAAAGCAAACTCTTTTCCTCCTTGGGATTCTTACTCTTCGACCACTTCCCGTCCGTCAGGTTCGATTTTCGCCAACGGTTGGGTGCCTCGATGCTGTCATGCGCAGTTACTTGCTTGCCTTTAGCCAAGTTCTTGCCCTTCCCATTCATTACTCTTAACTCGGCCAATGCAAAAATATAATCGTTCTTTCTTTCGACTAACTTTGAGGCCTCAACCCGCAAGTATCGAGCATATGAGTTTACTTGGAAATCGACAGCCGTTAGCTTCGGATTAGGAAAATTCTCCTTGGATTGATCGACCAATACCTCCGATTTTGAGAAATCCGATTTGTTTGAGGCGATAATCTTAAACCGCACAGGAAATCCGAAACCTGCCCCAATCCCCCCGAAATTATCATCACAGGCATACAGGGAAACCGAACGAATCTTTTCCATTTTTCCAAGATCCACCTGTGCCCATTTTATCGCATCTGCGGATTTTACAATTTGGCTATGATATCCATGCTCGGGAACCCGAATAGTTTGACCCACTCTTTTTTTAAGTTTGGCTATCTGATTATCCAAATCCTTAAGTTTTCCACCACCCTTCTCCTTCCTCTTTTTTTCAGCAAGTACGATCTCACGGGACAGAGTGCCCTGCCGAGTCAACAATTCCTCTTTCTGACGGACAATTCCCGGATCCAACCCATAAACTCGGTCCGCCTTGTCCACTGCCGCAAAAACGGACTGCAAACTATAGTAGTGATTCTGTCCAATTGGGTCTCCCTTATGCTCATGACATCGGGCACATTGGATGGTGACCGCACAAAAACTGTTAAAGACTTGGGACACCATATCGTCACGGTCAAGATTGCGGGCCACCTTGCCATCGATCTTGGATTCAGGTACTTCCACATGTCCGATAAAATCCCAAGGGCCTGCCGCTAAAAAACCAAGACCAAGAATTCCATCCTCAGATTCTGGATAAAGAGCATCCCCCGCGATCTGCTCCTTCACAAAACGAGCATAAGGTTTATCTTCATTAAAAGAACGAATGACATAATCCCGATACGGCCAGGCATTGAGTCTGAGCTTGTCCTTATCATATCCACAAGTATCCGCGTATTTGACAACATCTAACCAATGACGGGCGAATCGTTCTCCGTAATGCGAAGATGCGAGCAAACGATCAACGAGTTCTTCATACGCCTTTTCGGGATGGGCAGCATACGCTCTTTCAAAATCTTGAATCTGCTCGGGAGTGGGAGGCAAACCAGTGAGATCAAAAGTTAATCGGCGAACCTGAACCCTAGCAGTAGCACGCGGGCTTGGATTTAACTTCTTGGATTCCAATTTTTTCAGAATAAAGGAATCCACTTCATTATACCCCCAAGTCCCAACTTTATGAATGACGGGCTTGTCCAGTGGCTTTCTCGACCACCAGACAGTATCTTCTGCCCGTATCTCCACCCCTGTCAAAACACAGAGGGTAAATATAATGATCGAATTTACAGTCATATAAAATCATAAAATCACAACTCAGAAGTTATCAAGTACAGAATCTAAAATTCTTGTCTTTTAATTTCGAGTTTCCACTCGCAAGCAATAAAAGTTTTCCTTATAAAAACAACATGCAAGACCTAAAGACTATCGTCGAACTCTCCCACCAATTTGGAACGCCAGAATATGTAAAAGGTGGAGGTGGTAACACTTCCTACAAAGATGATTCCACCCTTTGGGTTAAACCATCTGGAACCACACTCGCCGGGTTAAAAGAAGATACTTTTGTGACTCTCAACCGAGCCAAGGTCAATGAACTCTATGATGTTGAAACACCGGCAGAGCCCCATGCTCGGGAGGAATTAGTTAAAAACTTTATGGCGAAGGCCGTTCTTAATGATGCAGGGCGCCCCTCGGTGGAAGCTCCACTTCATAATATCCTTGAAACCAAGTTTGTGGTGCATACTCACGCTTTATTGGTCAACGGTATGACCTGCTCCAAGGATGGTGAAGCAATAAGCAAACGACTTTTCCCAGATGCCCTTTGGGTCGAATATATCGATGCCGGCTATACTCTCTGTATGGAATTACATGGACGCATTAACCAATACAAAAAAGAACATGGGCGCATTCCCAAGATCATCATGCTCAAGAATCATGGTATTTTTGTTTCCGGCGACACCGCAGAGGAAATCCGTTCCCTTTATGCGAGTGTAATGAATCCACTCAGAGAAGAATATGAAAAGCTTAGTATTAATGAAGATCTAGGAATTACGGAAGGTACAAGGAGCAACGAAGTTGAAAGCAAAATACAGGAAATCTTTGGTGAGGATGCGGCTTTTGTTCAATCCTCCGGTTTTTTCGAATGTGTTCCCGGGCCAATCACTCCTGATCACTTGGTTTACGCACGAGCCTTTCCCTTTTCGGATGAATTGACTCAGGGAAATGCAGATGCTTATCGGGCCAAGCATGGCTTTGCCCCTAAAGTACTCATACATAAAGACCGTATTTATGGATTAGGAAAAACGGAAAAGAATGCCGGACTTGCCTTGTTATTCGCACAGGATGGAGCTCAAGTGCTCAAACTATCTCAAGCATTCGGCAGCGTTGAATACATGACCGACCAAGCACGTGAATTTATCGAAAACTGGGAAGTTGAATCTTACCGCGAAAAAGTAGCCAGCTAATGCATGTTTAGTTGGTTCTTCTCACAAGTTTTTAATTTCCCCTATTGCGCCTTGTCTAGATAAAGAAATGAAATCATCTTCGATTGATGATTCTACGATATTCATGTCTTCTTTTTCCATACATATGGGTTGCGTTTAATTGGTTAGCAAGCCTAGCAGCAAAAGAGCGTCCCAATATTGTATTTCTTTTTGCTGACGACCAACGAGCGGATACAATTGCCGCACACGGCAATCCCCACATTCAGACTCCGCATCTAGACCGGTTATCACAAGAAGGGTTTAGTTTCCGCAAAAACTATTGCGCCGGTTCATTCAGTGGTGCCGTTTGCGTGGCCAGTCGAGCAATGCTGATGACCGGTCAGCACTGGATGTCCTTACCCCGTGAAAAGCCCCAGGCTAATTGGGGATTAAATCAAACGCTTCCCGCCCTGCTTAAAAAAAGCGGAAACTACCAGCCTTTTATTATTGGAAAGTGGCATAATGGAAAGAAAACTTTGGATCAGTCGTTCTCCAATGGCCGATCAGTTTACATGGGAGGCATGGCGGATCATACTGATTTTCAGGTTCAGGATCTAAAGGATGGAACTCTGAGCGATAAAAGACCCGCAGGTGGTTTCTCCAGCACTGTTTTTGCAAACGATGCGATATCCTTTATCCACAATGCCAAAAATGAAAATCCGTTCTTTCTTTATGTCTCCTTCATGGCTCCACATGACCCTCGTAATCCTCCGGAAAAATATCGGAAAATCTATTACAAGAATCGTCCGCCACTGCCTAAAAACTTTCTTCCTCAACATCCATTTCAAAATGCCCCTCAGGTAATGTCCGGAAGGGACGAAGGATTGGCACCTTGGCCTCGCCCAAAAAAAATGATTAGTGATCAACTCTGCGAGTATTATGGTTTAGTCACGCATCTTGATGAACAAGTTGGTCGAATTTTATCAGCCTTGAAAAAAAGCGGGCACGCCGACAACACGATCGTTGTGTACACGGCGGATCATGGGCTAGCGATGGGAAGTCATGGCCTTCTCGGCAAACAGAATTTATATGAGCAAAGCATGCAATGCCCCCTTATCCTATCCGGGCCAGGCATACCCAAAGGAAAATCGAGTGATGCCTTCACCTATGTTCACGATCTTTACGCCACGCTTTGCAGCTTTGCTAAAGTTGTACCTGAAAACAAAATAGACTCAGAGGATCTAACTGCGATTATCCAGGGAAATTCGAAGATGGTTAGAAAATCTCTCTTTCTTCCCTTTCAAGATAACCAGCGCACTGTAAACGACGGACAATGGAAACTCCATATCTATCCACAGGTCAATCATCAGCTTCTATTCAATTTAAAGGATGACCCTCACGAAATGAGAAATCTTTCCGACAATCCAAAATATGCAAATGAGCTTAAACAGATGAAGAGAGTTATGAGTGCATGGAGAGAATTTCTTCAAGACCCCTACCCCTTACGCTCAGAGAATCCATCGCCCAAAAAACCTCTGTATAACAACGACCAACGGGTACTTGACCGATGGCAACCGAAGTGGATTCGCGAAAAGTATTTCGAAGGTCGGAGCGATCCTAATCACGGAAAAAAATAAGCGATCGGGCTTTCCGTATTGCTTGCGTTTTACTGAGCCCGTTCCTAGAGAATAGGGACTGCCACAGAATTTCATACTTTTAAGCCCGGTAATTCATGAAAAATCACCTTTCCTTCGTTTTCTTAATCAAAAGCATTCTTATTGCCGTTACCTTGATGGGTTCATCTATTCCTGCGATCTCCGTTGAATTCGAAGGAGGCCGCACGCCTCCTGCTAAAAATAACCTTCCAACCCTAGGATCCGGTCTCGCCATGAGTAAGGGGTATTACCGCGGTTCTCCAATGGGAGAACTGTCCGGTTGGACACTGTCTCTATGGTTTGAGGCGAAATCCGACAAAAAAGGGGATTTATTTGGAATTGTACGAAATGAAAATAACGGAGAGGCCTATCGTTTAACTTATGAGAATGGTTCCTTATCGTTTGGTGACCCAAAACAGAAAAAAAGACCATGGAAATTAATGGTGGAGGGAGTGGAGAAAGAGCAATGGAATCATGTGGTCATTTCCTACGGCCAAGCTACTGGTCCAACCATTTATTTAAATGCCGAAAAGAAGGCACAAGGTGGACGAGGCCAGATGGGTTATGCCACCAAGTTTGACCATTATCATTTTGGAGCAGCCGTGGTGAGCAAAGGAAAATATGGAGATTTCTTCGACGGCAAGATTGACGATTTCGAACTCCATAACCGACCTTTCGATGAAGAGGAGGTCAAAAGTCTTCATCAGGGTAATGCCTTTCCCGGTTCCTTAATTATATTCAACGACTTTGAAAATGTAAACCACCGCGATCTTGCATACTTCAATTCGGCGAAACCAGACGCTGACTACCTGGAAGCTGGTAAAAAGCTATACATCCAAAACTGCACATCCTGCCATAGTAAAGACGGAACCACTCCACCCATTAATCCCCTCGCCCGTTCGTTCACAAAGAACAAGATGGAAAATGGAGGCGATCCTTTCAGCATGTTTAAGACTCTGACTTACGGCTTCCGTAACATGATGCCCTCCGTTCAGTTAAACCCAAGCGACAGGTACAAAGTAATACACTACCTGCGGGAAAAAATTATTAAAGATAAAGCCCCTGACCTGTATGTGAAATTCGATCAATCTAATACTTACAGTATGCCCAAGAGTCCGGATAACTCTGGAAACGATGCCAAGCGTATGGAAGAACTCGCCCGTGCTGGATATTTGCGGGACTACGGCAAAGCTCTCATTTCCCCGGTGGTCGGAAATGCAAAAAGTAACAATGCACTGACTATTGACCTGGGTAACGAAACCACGATTTCCTATGAACTTGGAACTATGAGAACCATTGGAGCCTGGACGGGCGGATATCTCGACTTCAGTGGAACCCTACACCACCGTCTTCGAGCTGCAGGTTTACCCAATGCGAGGTTTGAAAAGATTGTACGGTCCGACGGTTGGCAATGGGCATGGGATGGCAAAGCTGAGAATGAAGCACCCAATATTTCTCCCAAAACTGTCTGGCCGGAAGATCAGCTACGCTACGATGGTCATTATCCGTATGGAAATGAAATTGTAATTTCATACTCCGTCCAAGGCCGAGCCGTGTTGGAAAGTCCAAAACTTCAACAAATCGGAGAGATCCCAGTTATACATCATCGGTTGACTATCCAGCCTGGACAGAATCCCCTTGAACTCATCGTGATCGATGAAAAACCAGAAATCAAGGAACAGGTCGCAATATCTGGCCATTCCATCGCCTGGCTGCAAACGAAAAATCAGGATATAAAATTTAGATCCAGTGATAACGGAAAACTCGTTCTCCAAATTCCTTCCAGTAAATCAACCTTACACCTCAACATTGCCTTAGCCCATGATGAGAGCAATACAGTGCAAACCAAAACTCCATCTTACCAAGTGACTAATCTTTTGGACAAAACCAAAGGTGGACCAAGAAGGTGGCAAACCACCCATACCCTGAAAGGCAGGTTGGCCACATCCACCTTCCAGGGATATGTAATGGACAGTGTGACCGTTCCACTCAAGAACGCATACAACTCATGGATGCGCACCTCCTCCCTCGCCTTTTTCCCGGATGGTCGTCTTGCGGTGGGAACTCTTCCTGGAGATATTTGGATCGTAAGCGGGATTAATGATGAACTGGATAAAGTAACCTGGCAGAGATTTGCCGCCGGTCTTTATGAACCTCTCGGAATGAAAGTGGTGGATGGAGTACTCACCGCGATCACCCGTGGTCGGATCGTCAAACTTCACGATTACAATAAGGATGGCGAAGCTGATTTCTACGAAGCCTTTTTCAACGAAGACGAACCCGACAAGGGGTGGCACGCCTACAATTTCGATCTCGAAGTCGGAAATGATGGCTCTTTCTATTATGGTCGTACTGGAGGATTCAGCCAATGGTCGGTCCCTGGTGGTGTGGTCAAGGTATCCGCGGACGGTAAAAAATCTTCCGTTATTGGAGCCGGATTACGTGTTCCTAATGGAATCGGAAAACTTCCCGATGGACGAATCACTCTGGGCGACAACCAAGGAACCTATGTACCCGCCAGCAAAATTTCAATCACTAGTCCCAACGCATTTCATGGAGCGGGTTCCTGGACTAAACACGGAGATAAGTACGACCCAGAAAATATCGTACAACCCATAGTCTATATGCCACAGGAACTCGATAGTTCCTCCGGTGGTCAGCTATGGGTTGAAAAGGATAAAAGGCTCGGCCCCCTGAGCGGGCAATATTTCCATACCTCTTACGGAAAGGCAGCCACCATGTATGTAATGATGGATAAGCCTGGAAAGGTAACTCAGGGCGCCGTTTATTCCCTACCTTTAAAAATGGAATCTGGTACGATGCGTGCGGCCCAAAGCCCGATAGATGGCCAGCTTTACTACTCGGGACTTACTGGTTGGCAGGCAGGTGCTACCCAGGAAGGAAGCATTCAAAGGCTTCGTTTTACGGGTAAAGATGGCATCTATCTAAGGGAAGCCAAAGCGAGAAAAAATCGTCTCGAACTTACCTTCACAGATAAAGTTAAACCTGATTCCATAAACATGGATTCCTTTCATGCCGTGGCATGGAATTATCAGTGGTCCAAAGGATATGGTTCTCCTTCATTTAAAGTTTCCGACCCGAAGACCAGAGGTGATGATAAGCTTACTATTGAATCTATTAATCCCTCAAAGGATGGAAAGACACTCATCGTCCATATCCCTGATCTAGCTCCTTGTCATAACCTTAAACTCGACTTTACGGTCGACAGTTCGAATGGAAGCAAACTTTCCGGTCCGGTTTATTTCACCATTCACGAATTGCCTGAAAGTTGATTTGTGTAAGAAATTCCTCCTAACGGAAGACAAATTCTTTCACTGAAAATTCAGGAAAAAATAATCCATAAGGTTTGCCTTGTTAAAAAAACGGGACAAAATGTACTATTAAATGAATCGTAGATTATTTTTACGCGGATCGTTGGGTGCCTTGGCTCTACCGGCCTTGGAATCGGTTGGCTTGGCCAAGATTCAAGGATCCAAAATAAGCCCGGCCATTGGCAACGAAATGAAACGGCTCGTCTGTATCGGTAATTCGTTCGGATTTCATGCCTCCCATTTCTTTCCTTCCACCCCGGGTCTAATCGGTTCACTTCCCAGTGCCCTTGAACCACTGAAGGACAACCTCGATCAAATCACCGTCTTCTCCAACCTTGATCATGGTGTTAAAGGTGGACACTTTGCGGTGCATTCCTTTCTTTCCGGGGTAAAGCATTCACAAGCCTCTTCGATGCCGGACGGAAATCTATCCCTTGATCAACGGGCCGCCGAGGTCTTTGGCTTTAACACCCGCTTCCCTTCATTGGTGGTGGGATCCGAGGACGGGCTACACGGAGGCTGCCAAATGTCGTGGACCCGTTCCGGTGTGCGCGTTCCCCCCATTGAGGGACCGAAGGATCTTTTTCGCAAACTCTTCATCACCGAAAAATCCAAAAACAACCAGCAATTTCTCGACCGGTATGATTTGGGGAAATCTATTCTCGACGCCAGTCTCGAAGATGCTAACAATCTCGGAAAACGCCTGAACGGAAGAGACCGAGATAAACTGGACGAATATTTCACCTCAATCCGAGAAGTTGAAAACAGTATTCAACAAAAAGAAAAATGGCATTCGGTACCCAAACCCGATGCGTCGATTGATGAACCATCAAACCGCAACATTATCGAAGACATCCCCGTACTTTATAAACTAATCGCTCTTGCCCTTGAGACGGACTCCACACGCATTGCCAGCTTTGAAATGGCGGGTGCTCAATTTAATACTGGTTTACTCGGCCTAAATAACGGATATCATGCCTATTCCCATCACGGTCAGATGCAGGAAAATATCGACGCCCTGCTTGCATTGGAAATTTACCAAATGGAATGCTTTGCAAAATTTCTCGACCAGTTAAAGTCGACTCAGTCTCCAAGCGGTTCTTCTCTGCTGGACGAAACCACGGTTCTGTTCGGGAGTGGAATGGGGAACGGCAATGCCCATACAAATAATAACCTGCCCATTCTAATGGCAGGTCGGGGCTACCAAACTGGTTCGCATCTAGCCATGCCTGGAGCCAAAAACAAACGAGTTCCTTTGTCCAACCTCTATCTTTCGATCCTGAATCAATTGGGAGTGGAAGATGAATCCTTCGCCCATTCCACAGGAACTTTAACCCTGTAGGAAAAGTCGTACTATGGGCAAAAAATTGTCTTTGTGCATCTTCGGTGTTTTCACTAGTCTGTTGATTAATCTCCATGCCGAAAAAGATTTTGATTCTGCAATCACTCCCTTTTTACAAACTCACTGCTTCAAGTGCCACGGTCCAGAAAAACAGAAAGCAGACCGGCGCTACGACCAGCTTTTATATCCCATTCAAAGTGACGACGACCTGCTCCTCTTTCAGGATATCCT
>Ga0209090_10003069_pt1 | contig 10512 bp, 7 predicted proteins | sample ArcticOcean_MG_C_9_FD_187432 | JGI IMG/M metagenome (GOLD analysis project Ga0209090, IMG submission 187432) | Marine microbial communities from western Arctic Ocean - ArcticOcean_MG_CB2_152 (SPAdes) (version 2) | ecosystem: Environmental > Aquatic > Marine > Oceanic | place: Arctic Ocean... | reverse complement strand
TGGTGGTTAAAATATAAAGGTAAATCAGCCGATGAATCCAAAGTACTCTTCGTTCGAGTCCTTGAAATGGCAAAGAAGAACAAGAAGGAGAATTTCTATTGATTAGTGTGAAGCTATACAAAATTCTTCATCGTTTATTTATTCAAAAACAACAAAAGCTAATGTTACACACGTTACGTTCAGTTTAAAAGTCATGGTCATCATGGTTCTAGTCCTTACTCTTCTTTTTCTTCTTTTTCTTTTCGCCGTCGTCATCGGCTTTGGAAGACTTCTTTTTCTTCTTTTCGCCGTCTCCGTCCTTTTCTTTCGTCTTTTCCTTCTTCTCCTTCTTTTCTTTCTTTTCTTTCTTCTCGCCACCACTTGGTAACGCCGCTGCGCTATCTTTATCTTTCTTTGAGCTCTTCTTCTTCTTCTTTTTCTTTTTACCATCGCCAACTGAAAACGGATTGAACGCGTCGTCTCTCTCGTACGGATCAAATCTCGGATACGCTTCAATCGTCGGCATTTCGCCTTCGCCGCGGCCTTCGCTCGGTTTGAGCGGATCGTAAGCGACTAAGTTCGAATGCAACTTCGAGGCGGCATTTGTTGGTTGGTATCCTCCAATTTTCAAAGCCGCTCCTTCCTCAAAGTCCTCGTCTTCGTCTGAGCTATCGTCTTCGCCCTTGATGGACGGTCTAGAAATCGGGCCGCCCAAGCTATGCGCTGCCAAGTGCGCTTGCATCGCTTGCATGGCCGCAGAGTCAGTCGCGGTGAGCGCAGCGGCAGCCTTACCGTCCTTTTTGGATTTGCGACCACCCGAGCCGGCTTCTTCTTCTGGAGCCAAATAATAGTTGCCCATTTTCTTCTTGTGGTTGGCCAACATTTTGCGCGCCTCCTTTTCTTCCTTGGCAATTTGTTCTTTCGATTTTTTAACCGTAAACAAATCGGTAACATTCTTTGGTCCTTTCGACTTCTTCTTACCTTTCTTGCCTTTTCTACCCGAGTATTCGTCGTCGGATTCCGAGTCACTCGATTCGAGCAAGTGATCCCACTCCGTTGACAATGGCGCGTTGACGTTGAGATCCTCCGGCGCCCCGAGTTTGCGCTGGGCTTTCGTCGAAACTGGCTGAATTTCTTCCGCGAAGACATTTGCGATTTCTTCGACGAGGGCCATACCAGACCCGGCTTCTTCGTCTTCGGCGTCTTGAACCGCATCGAGAATAGTTTTCAATTGGCAACTTCGTTCTCGCACTTCGAGATTTAAGGAAACCATAAAAGGCATCAAACGTTTGCCACCGATAATATCTCGAATATCCGCGAGATCCTCGGTTTCTGGAACCAAAATAGACGCATCCGAACCTCGCGTAGCTTGCAAATGCTCACTGACTGCACTCGAGTAGATTTTAAGCGCGCTGTGAATGTACACGCTTTGGACAGGACCCGGTAACTGCGTGACTTGTTGTTGCGTCAACGCATGCACGAGTTCGGCTTGGTCCGTGAGATAATGCGCGTACTCACCAACGACCCATGCAATGGCTTTGAGCGCATCCGGAACCGTTTTATTAACGCTCGACATTTCTAAAAGAGTCGGGTCGATCAAAATCGGAGACAAGATACCGACGGCGGATTCTCGAATGACTTCCACGCGCAAGCACACGTCGATGATTTGATCGCCGACGAGTTTCCCGTGCGAAGAGGACGGGACGCGAATCAAATCAGCCAACACGGATAAATACCAAACAAAGTCAGTGACTAAAGCGTACCTATCGCTCATGCAAATGTGAATCACAGACCATACCAATTCATCTCGGAATTTCTTATCGGCTCTTCCCATGGCGCCCATCAAATGAGCGGTGGTATCCATCAACGTCTTCTTCGTCACCAAACCTCGGACGATTTTCAACGCGCAGTATTGAATGTTCGAATCTTCGTGGTCGAGACAGCCAAAGATGTTCCCCTTATGTTCGGCGACAATTCTCGGGTGCGAATCGAGCAAAAAGGTCAACGCGTGCAACGCGAGAAACTTAATATTCGGATCGGTATCTTCGAGCATGTCTTTCAATTTATCCACCGCTTGTCGAACAATCTTCTCTTGAGAAGTCATGCCTTGGACAACCGTTCGAATACATTCGTACATGAGCGATTTAGCGCTCGTCGTTTCCAAAATTTCCGACAACGGACCGACGAGTTTCTTTCCCAATCGCGGCTCCAAAGGCGTCAAAGCGCCGAATACTTTAACCAATTTAATCGTCATCCAGTTCGAGGACGAGGTCGTCAATAATTTGTAAAACTTCGGTGCGAGCGGCAAGTATGTTTTCGGGTTGTGCATGGCAAGTTCTGACAATACCGTCACCGCGGCTTGGACGACAGTTTGATCGTCATCTTCTAAACATTCTGTCAGTCTCGCGAAGGACGGTCTCAAAGCTTCCGGGTATCGCAAGAAGCACTTGTAGAGACACAAGCACGCTCGGCGTCGTAAATCCGGTTTGTGGTTGTTTAATAACGAATACACATCTGCGACTAACGTTTGCGACAATTCTGGCGTGACAATATTCGCCAAGCACGAAATCGCCAACGCCGCCTCCGCCGGATTCGGACTCGCCAGATCCTTCTTCAACAAATTGGGAATTAACAACACGACATCGGTATCGTCCCCGAAAGATTGACAGGCGGCTAAATACCCGACTCTTTTATATTTCACGTTCGCCGTGGACATTAACTCGACGACGTGAAACGATGCCCAGTTCATGTTAAATCCTAAAGAGTGCAAATACGTCGCCTTTTCAATAGCAATTGATTTCGTTCGAATGTCCGACGAGACCACTTCGGCGCGAATGTCTTGCAAAGACTTGTTCATGAAATCCTTTTGAGTGTCTTTGTGACTTCGGATGCCTGATGAATAGATAGAGGAAATGATGCGGTTAATAACACTTTGTTGTTGTTCTCGATCATCCAAAATTTGAGCGAGTGTGATGATGCTATTGGGTCTCGACAAAACATATAAGAAGGAGAAGAAGGATCATCGTTGCGCAATTCAATTTAATTTTGGGAGCCCCCGCAGCAGACGCGGGGAATTGAGAGAATTCAATTTTACGACACGAGATAAAAACGTACCCGTGATCAAGTCTCTCAAAGATTTCTGAAACAATCTCGTGACTGTCGCAGACGACGCCGTCTTCGATCGATCTTTGTTGCTCTGCGACCCCATGGAGGACATGGAGGTCATCTTATTTAGAAGAGAGAGAAGAGAGTACGTGTGTGTGTGCTACAAAAAAATGAGGAAAATTGGTGAAGGAAAGCAGAGAAGAGAAGTAAAATTTGATTTTCAACGATTTCCTTCTTGTGAAACACGTGCAAAAAAGACAGACAAAAAAAAAGAGAGATATCCACTAATCTTCATTAACTTTCGGATTACTTTAATACGCGCTACGAGAGAAGTTAAAGATGATGGCATCCTCTGCGTCGACTTCTTCGTCTCTCGCGACTTTTACGAAGTCCACGGCGAACCCGCCGCCGCGTTCTTCTTCTTTTTGCTGGAAGAAGAACAAATGTAGTAGTGGTAACAACAAAAATAAGAATATCTCAACGACGACGAAAAGCAATCATCATCATCGAAGACACAATCGAAGAGCGACAGTGGCAACGTCTTCTTCCTCTTCTCCGGCAGAGGCCACGGGTGAAGGAGATGGATTAATTTTACAGCGCGGTAAAGGAGAATTGAACGCGTTTGATTCCATCGCCATCGGGTCTCCAATCGTGAAATATTTCCAAAGCGATGACGACACCGAACGGTGGGTGATGTGGTACACGGGGAGACGAGAAGTAGGCACGAGCGGGAATAATAGCGAGGAAAATGTAGGAGACAAAATAACAGCGGCAACGTTTGACCACGACAAATCTTTGACATCCGGGGAGATTGGTATCGCCGTTTCCGAAGACGGCATCGTGTGGAGACGAGGCGGGTCGCCAACGGAAACGTACAGAACCGGCGGCGACGCGGAGGCTTTCGAAAATCTCTCCGTGGACGTAGGCGCAGTTTTGTATCCCAACAACGAAGACTGGTGGGTTTTTGATACCGCTCACGTTTCCGTTGGAGACGTGCATATGATTTCTTCTGGCAACGTCTCCGGTGGAGCCGGTGGCGGTATTTATTGGATGTATTACCAAGGCGGCGATAAAGAGGAAGTCGACGGCGTCGAAGGCGTGCGCACGAGACCGGGCTTGTGTCTCTCGCAAGACGGGAGAAACTGGGCGAGAATAGAGGGTGAACACCACACGCACGCAGTGTTAGACGTCGGAAGTGAAGGCGAATGGGACGAGCTGTGCATCCGAGACCCGAAGCTTTTATTAGCGGGACCGAAAGATATGCGCTTGTTTTATCACTCAGTCGACAAAACGACAGACGTTTCCAGAATTGGCGTCGCCAATTCCAAGGACGGGTTTCAATGGCAAAAGAATTCCAGCGGATTCATCTTAGACGCCGGGCCAGAAGGTTCCATCGATGATTTAGGCGTCAAATCGCCGTGCGTGGCCAGAATTGGAAGAAACGAATACGTCATGTTTTACGAAGCGTTGAGTTCAAAACACCCGGGGAAATCCACCATTTGCGTCGCGAAATCGCAAGACGGCATTAAATGGGAACGCGCTTCAACCCCTGCGCTTGTTTTCGGTGAAGACGGTGCCTGGGACGAAGGTGGAGTTGGACGACCGTACGTCGTCCCCATGGCGGAGAACAAGTTGCGATTATACTACGAAGGTCGAAGCGACGCGAACGGTCTCGGAGTCGGTATCGGTTTAGCCGTGAGCGTTGGTGACGACATGTTTAGTTTTGTTCGTCGTAAATCCGTCGTCACGGCTGCTTAGATAAAGGTGAATGCATATGTAATGAACAAGACCAACGATACGTACATAGTAAAGAGGCTAATAAAGAGGTAAAGAGCTAAAGACGATTTTTAGATTTTTTTTGTTCGTTTGCACTTTTCTTCTTCTTCAGTTCAAAATTTTGTTTGTGAGAGCACGCGCGTCGTCGCACCGATGCACGTCGAGAACGCATAAAAAGAGAGGAGGAGGAACAAAGAAGTTAAAGAAGAAGACAAAGAAGAAGAGAAAAGCAAACGACAGAGAGAGACGACACAAAAGTGTTTTGAAGAAGAAAGAAAGATGTTGCCAACCTTTGTTCCTTCCAAGTCTTCCTCCCCGAAATATCATCAACGTTCTCCTCACGGAGGAGGAGGAGGAGGAGGAGGAGGACGCGGCGGCATGCACCCGAAAACACTTCTCTCGTACGCGTTTCTCTTCTTCGGCTATTACTTCATCTTGGGCGCGAAAGATTCCCGACGACGCTTGTTCCGCGCATTGGGCATCCTCTCCGACGAAGACTTGAAAACGTTGAGCAAAGAAGCGTTGCAAAAGCGAGACTCCTATTCCGTGTGGGACAAACACTTTAATCGAGACGAAGTGCCGAAAGAGCAATTCGCAGTTGGTTTGTTTCTTGAGTATTTAGAAGATCGACGATTGAACTTAAATCGAGGACGGGCCAGAGCTTTATCTCCTTTCTTTGACTTGAACAACGACGGTATCGTGACGAGGAACGAGTACGGCGAGTTTATACGAAAGTTTTCGCACACGAATTCCGAAGGCGGAGGCGACGATAAGAAACTGTTGAAAGCGGCGCTATCAGAAGCCACGAGAACGATTCAGTCGAGAAAGAGCGGCAATAACGGCGGCGAAGGCGGGAGAACCGGTTTGTCCAATAGAGGCTGCGCGTTACATTTGGACAGAAAGAAACGAGATTATTTAGAAATTTTAGAGTCGGGTGATTTGCAATTCGGTGGCACCGCGCCGTTTACGATTGAATTGTGGGTGAAGCCGAAAAGAGCGTCGGAGAAAGCTGTTTTAGTCTCCAAGTACGATCGAGGGAAGTGGGGTCAATATTTCGTGCAGTTGCAACGAATAGGTGAAAGCGACGAGATGGAGGTGTTTTTCCATCGAGAGGTTGCGCCGTGGGGACAAAAAGCCGGCACGATTCCTTTACACGCGTTCACGCACATAGCGTGTTCCTACGGGAACGGCGTGTCCTCTATTTATATTAACGGAACCTTAGCGTCTTCCCAAAAAGAAGCTGGGCAGGATCAAAACCCGGAAACGCCGGTTTTAATCGGAGCGATGTTGGAAAAAGGCGAACCGATTGATTTTTACGACGGTATTTTAGACGACGTGCGAATATGGAGGGTCAGTCGTAGCCAATTGGACATTCGAGAATCCATGCTGCTTTCGTTATCTGGGATGGAAACCGGTTTAGAAGCGTATTGGGAATTCAACGAGTGTTTAGGTAAACACGCGAAAGAGAAAACGGGAGAGAGTAAACACGACGCCAAGCTCCACGGAGGCGCGTGGACAACTTCCTCGATTAAGTTCAAGAGTTACCAAGAAAGCTTCGGTTGTAAAGATACGCACTGTTAGTAATAAATAGTCGATATAATGGTAGGATTTTAGTTTAAGAAGTAGTTTACACAGATTGATGATTCCAAGTCACAAATGTTTGCACACGCTATTAAGTTGATGGAGCAGCAGCACTTTTCGTCTAAACCGGTGAAAAAGATTACTTGCTCGTTCCTTACTATAAGAAACACATCACCGCACGCGCGCGGAACGCACGTATTACTTATTCGCCAGAATGCCACATCAGAGTCTCATCGCGACGATGAGAATCGCTTCGTCGCAGAAAACCTCTTCTTCTTCTTCTTCTTCTTCTTCTTCTTCTTCTTCTTCTTCTTCGCTGAAGACGACTGGAAAGATATCGTCGTTGTCGTCATCTTCCCGAAGAAGAAGAAGAAGAAAAAGAAGCGCGTTGTTCACATCGGCATCATCAAACGACAAGCCAGCCGTGGTCATACTACCTGGTTTAGGGAACGCCACCGAAGATTACGAAGAGTTTAAGGAAGAGTTATCCTCTCGAGGCTATGTGGCCACGTCTATCGCTCAAGTCGCGCGACCGGATTGGTTGAGAAACGCGGCCGGCATTGTCAAGCCATCCTACTGGCTCGGAACGCTCGAGCCTAGGCCGACTGTCGATTGGTATTTAGAGAGAATCAACAATGCCATCGACGAGGCAAGAAACGCGAGCGAGAATAACGGGGAGGTTGTTTTGCTCGCCCATTCAGCCGGTGGGTGGTTATCCCGAGTATATTTGGAGTCGAAAGAAGACTTTGCGAACGCAAAGCTTGTATCGAAGATAATTTCTCTCGGAAGTCCGCTAAACGCGGTACCTTTAGACGTGCCCGGTGTGGTCGACCAAACCAGAGGCATATTAACCTACGTCGAAGCGAATTGTTTATCGCCAAAAGCTTTAGGCATCGAATGGATTTGCTTAGCTGGAACGTATAAAACGGGAGTAAAAGAGTTCTCTCGCGAACGGTTTTCTGATTTTATCGTCGGGCAAGGCTACAAACAAGTCTGCGGCGCGGCGGATGCGAGTGGCGATGGAATTACTCCGGTAGAATCAGCGCAGCTGCAATTAGAAGGCGTGGAAAATATAGTTTTGGACGGGGTCTTTCATACGCCAGTTGGGTCGAATAACGAAGAGAGACCGTGGTACGGCACGAAGAAAATTTTGGATTTATGGGTTTCGAAAATATGACACCCCGACGCATTATACGTTGTTGTACGTTTATAGATTTCTAGTTATATTATTATATTATCATTATAGTTACAACGAGGGAGTGAGGGAGAGTGTGCACGTTGTATTAGCTCGTGTACGTCTCCGCTCCTCTCTTCTAAACGTATTCTACTCGTATCATTTGTTTGTTTCTTTATTATTATTATTATATAGTTTTCACCAGAAGAGAGATGACTAAAACTAATCATCTCATTTCACTCTTTTCTTTTCTCCGTTGACGATGGTATAAACCGCAGCCGTATAATGTCTTGGCGTTTTCGGATCTTGGTTGGTGTCGTTCGCTTCATAGTCTTCCTCGGGCCGTCGGCGTTTTTCTCCAGCCTGTTTTATTATGTGACATCATGTTAGTATTATATTTAATAAAAGAAAAAGTCGGCGGGAAAGAAGGCAAGAGGACGTCTCGTTTTCGTCTTATAAAAACGAGTTACGAGGCAAAATTAGGGAAAGCCGAAGCCGACAACGAGCGAACGAATCACTCCAGACAGACGAAACGGCCCCTCGACGACGAATCGAGCTCGAGCAAACAAAGAAAGAGAACGTAATAACAAATGCGTACCTTGCGCCAATCGTCGCTTAAAATCAACTTTCCATCGATGGGTTTACCTCCGACGAAAATCGAAGCCGTCATTTCAAACGTCTCGTCGACGAATTCAAATACGATTCAGAGGAAGAAAAGAAGATGAATTTTCTTCAAGTCCTCTCTTTCTGAAGTAAATAAAGTCTCTTAAAACAAGAGTTGTTGCGAACCGACAACTGACGACGACGGTTGCAAACGACGAATCCGCTTTGCGGTTAGGGGTGATTTCCTCTTTTAGTTGTTTTGAAGAACGAACGTTTGAGAGAAGAATGACGTTTTGGAGGACGACGAGATCCGAAATGTTGGAGCCCCAAATGCCAAAAACTCGAAAATTAGGGTATAGTCTGGAGAGAGATCTTTTTTATTACTTTATGATGATGAATAATAATACTGGTATGTTATTACTTCATTACAAACAACCCAAAACACATGATGTAGTTTTCCTTCTCGCCGCGTTTCATAACTTCACGCTGGTCATTCTTTGGAAGAAGTACTGCTTGTAGTCGTCGAAGATGTCCTTGTCGTTTTGCGAGTACAAACGTAAACTGTGAACGCGCTCCATCATGTGCTGACGTAGTTTCGTCACCGTCTCGGCGCGATTGGCGTTATACGCCGCGTGTCTCGGGTTTGTCGCGCAAGAAGAGCGTATCCATTCGACCATCTGCGCCACCTCTTTCTTACATCTCTGTTTCAGGATGATTTCAGGCGCTATAGCTAACTTTCGCTCTTTCTTCTGTTGCTGTTTGCGGAGACGCTTTTCAGCCGCTAAGGCTTTCGCCAAAGCCCGTTCGCGTTCGCGCTTGTGCGAACGCTTCTCCTCTGGCGGATGCCAGACATCGACCCGTCTCGGATTCGCTCGCGTAGTTTGCCAGACGTTGTAATAATACGAAACGATTTGGGACATGGTTTTGTTCGGTAACAAAGGCTTCATTGGACGCAAATTGTCGCAATTTTTCGTCACATGTTGGGTGAAAATATCGCGCTCTTCTTCGCTCCATGCGTTGGCGACAACGACACCCATATCGTGTAAACCGAACGACGTTTGAACGTGTAAAGAATCTCCAACTTCGCGTTTGAATTTTGCGCGCGCTTCGGCGATATCTTCGAGAGGAACGCGGACGATTCGGATAATCTCTTCTTGTCCTTGAGCGTTGATGTACGCAACCAAGTCTGGGTCTTTGACTTCTTCTCCTTGAGTTTCCGTTTTTACTACTACCGCTCCTACCGCCGGTGCGTTGTAACTATCTAATTCAGCTTTCGCTGTTGTTACTACCGCTGCTGCTCCTGCTACTCCTACAACTTCTATGTTCTTTGCTTGCTCGCCGTTGTTAGTATTATTTTCGCTCGGCGCCAAGCGCTTGGCCGCTTTTTCCTCTTCCTCCTCCGCGGGTTCGCGACTCTTCGAACGCTTTCGCGTGCTTTTCCTCGTCGGCGAGTTCGTATTAGTGTTCGTATTATTATTATTATTATTATTATTCTGGTCGTTATTATTCAGTGGCCAAAACCGGACGCCAAGCATCTGCGTCTCCTTCTCCGTAAAATGTTCCAAGTCGTCCACGATGGCTTTTTTCACCTCTTCGTCGAATTCTGGCACCTGCGCTTGATACTCGTCTCCAACCCGTATAATCGCCGGTTTCACCGGTTGCCACACTCTCGTCATCGGCGACGAAAACATCTTCTCCGACTCCTCTACTAACGTAAAATCGTGCAAACCAGCCGCTCGAAACGCCTTCTCCTTCCCTCTCGCGCCTCTTCGCGGTTGATGCGCTTCGCCTTCCGCGGTGACCAACTTGAACCGCAAACACATCGCCCGGTTTCTCCTTTCCAGTTCCTCCTCTTGCATTTTCACCTGGTCGTCGATGATTGCGTCTTTATTGACGAGCATTCTCCCTGGTTTCGTGGCCATTCTCGAGAGCCACTGGTAGAGTTGTTCGCACTGTTGTTTTCTCTTCTCTTCCGTGCTCTTTTTTTCCTCGTTTTCCTCGTCGTCGTTTGAAGGCGAAGGCGTTCTTGGCTCATCCTCCTTCGAAGGTTGCGCAGGCGAGGACGGGGGAGACTTTTGTTCGTTCGTTCCTTCCTCGTTGTTCTTTTCGACCATCTCCTCTCTTCTCTCGATCTCTTTTTCTTCGTTTTCGCCCATCATCATCTCTCTTATTGCGCTCCTCCTGTTTGCGCGTCTTTGAAGTTGTTGTGTTGTTAAAAGTCCTCCTCTCCCCTTTGTTTTCTCTCTCTCTTTCTCTCTCTTTTATCTTGAAAAGAAAAACAGAAAAAAATACAC
>Ga0209090_10003067_pt1 | contig 10518 bp, 6 predicted proteins | sample ArcticOcean_MG_C_9_FD_187432 | JGI IMG/M metagenome (GOLD analysis project Ga0209090, IMG submission 187432) | Marine microbial communities from western Arctic Ocean - ArcticOcean_MG_CB2_152 (SPAdes) (version 2) | ecosystem: Environmental > Aquatic > Marine > Oceanic | place: Arctic Ocean... | reverse complement strand
GATGGCGTCCTCCATCTCGTGATGCTAGCTCCACGGCAGGGTGCTGCTCTTATCGGAACTCGCGCGGCTGTGTGACGCTCGCACGCTGTGACCTGCTTGCTGATGTGCTCTGCTTGCAGATTGATGTGCTCTGCTGCTGCTTCCGCAAGGATCACACCAGTCGGCGGCCGAGCTGTAGGTAAGACTTGGGCGAAACCCGCACTTTTAGAAAACCCGTCGTGTGAACTGCAAACCTTGCGGCAGGGTTGTGGTGCCGCCCGTGATAAAGCTGGCTGCATCGACACATAGCTGCGAGGGGGGTAAACCCTTAGCGCAGCGTGGCAAGCCGTCTGGAAGTTGGAAATTAACAGGCTCTGCACTGCTTTTGATAGGGCGTCGCGCCCAGTACAGGCTGCCGCAGGGAGGGAGAGGCACCACCGTAGTGATGCCGCCAAAGAAACGCGGCGCGAAGGCCCCCGCCAAGGCCAAAAAGGCTGTAAAAAAGCAGCCTGCCAAGAAGCCGGCCAAAAAGCCGGCCAAGAAGCCGGCCACGAAGGCGCCGAGAGACCCCGCGCTGCAGTGCAGGGGCTGCCGCGCATGGGGACGTACGGTCGCCCAGGTGAAGGAGCACGAGGAGATGTGTTTGGACTGCGGCGACCCGAGACCGTGGGGTCGCAATAGAACGAAGCCGGCCACGAAGAAGCCGGCCACGAAGCCACTTCCTCCCCAAGCTGCTAGACTCCAGAAGGAAGCCAATGAGTGGCATGCCCAAAAGGTGAATTGTCGAGTCGGGGCGATTTTTCGTGTCCAGAAGAAAAGGGAGGACGTGCGCTGCTACACCGTCACCTCGAAGGACAGCATCACAATCGAGTACACCGACGCGGGCGACGTGGGCGGCTACGGCGACATCGGACCGGCGCCGTTGCTCGAACACGGGTACCGCAACGACACGTGGGACATAAACGTCGATGAAGACGCGGAGACCACCTTGACGCACCAAAGCACCGAGCGACGCGCCTTCATGTCGAGACAGGACGCGGTGAAGGCTGCGTCTGTGCGGTTGATCGACCGCATCATGAGGTATGCTAAAATATTTCGGGGGCAACATCATGAGTGGTTTCCAGCGTTACTCCAACTCCCCGACGATTATTTCAAGTTTGATGGGGTCGGGGAGGCCCCGGATGACGAAACTCCGTTCCAAAAGGATGTTGGCGGGTGTGTGTCCTTTTCCAAACTGCTTTGCGACTTTCATCGGGACGTGTACCCGGTGCAGCGGGACGTGGTCACGACCGAACCCGAGCCTACCATGTGGCTCCATCTCAACCCACCCCTGATGTACGTTCCCGACGAGCACGCTAAGGTGGACACCGTTCACTCGTGGACGAAGCAATTCACCTACACCGATCGCGAGGGTAAAACCTGCGAATGTACGGCCAATCTCTCTACGACAATGACGTCGATGATTGTTTGGCAGCCCGGGGAAAGAAATCCCGACTCGGACGTTTCGGATGTTGACCCCGACTCGGATGTTGAGTCCGACTCGGACTAGCATCGTGGTCGACGACCAGGGCCCGCCGCGCTCTTGGCCCAGCAGATCGACGCGCTCACGCTTGTCCCTGGGCAACGAAGTCCCCAACGACCTGCACGCGGGCGGGCCTCTCGATAGTTCCTTAGCGTAAGCTTCCACTATCATGGTAGACGTGCGTTCCCGGTTCGCTCCTAGTTGCCCTTTCTTCCAAGTTACTTATAGGGGGAGGGCGAGGTAAAACCCGTAGCGCAGCGAGCCCGTCGAACTTTGGGCAGAATCTGATTGAAAGAGTCGTATAGACGCAGCGGAACGCCGAGCGCTTGGGACGCAGAAGCCGCAGGCACGTCACACGCGCCTCTGCGGCGTCAACCGCCCAACTGGCCAACAAACGGCTGCACTCGTGGAGTTCTTGGGGCTGCCTCAGCAGGGAGTGAGTGATGCCGCCGAAAAAGCGCAGCGCGAAGGCCCCGGCTAAGGCCAAAAAGCAGGTGAAAAAGCAGCCTGCCAAGCCGGCCAAGAAGCCGGCCAAGAAGCCAGCCACGAAGGCGCCGAAGAAAGAGGACGCGCGGAGCAATTGCTGCTACATCGTCACCTCGAAGGACAGCGTCGCGATCGAGTTTCCCGAAGGATGGGAAGGTGAGGAGATGGAACGACTGAACTGCTTCGGACCAGCGCCGACGCTCGAACGCGGGTGCCGAAACGGCGTGTGGGACATAGCACTCAGAGACCATGCGTGGGGGGAGTACTCCAAGACCATGCCAGTATATACGCACCAGAGTACCGAGCGCCTTGCCTTCGCGACGCGAGAGGACGCGGTGGCGGCCGCGTATAGGCGGTTGGTCTGGCGCGTCGACTGTTACTCAAACAATACCATGTCAGGGTTTGGGTCTGAGCCGGTGCTCCAACAATTCCCCGACGGCTATTTCGAGTTCGATGGGGACGAAGAGGAGGAACCGGACCGGCACGACTACGCGCATCGGGGCGTGTACCCAGTAGGACGGGACGTGGTCACGACCGAACCCGAGACCCTCACCGATGTCGACGAACAGTTCCCGGCACCGAAGCTGGAGACCGTTCACAAGTGGACGAAGCAGTACATATTCACCGACGAGAAGGGTGAGTCCTGCGAATGTGAGGCCAAGTTCTCTACCACAGTGACGTCGCAATTTCTCCTGCCTCCGGGGGAGATAGATTGGGATGAGATTAGAGATGATCCTCAACTTCGGTACGGGGTACCTCGCTTTTATATGGGAAAAAATCCACACATGTCTCGCGGGCCCGGGTACGCCGACCGCGACGACTGCCCCTGGGACGACGACCACGTCGCCCAGGTCAAGAGCGGACAGGGCGACATCGTTGTGATGCTAGCCCGCGTGGAGGCAATACGCCGCCGCCGCGCGAACGGAGGGGACGACGACGAGGACGACTGGGACGATGACGAGGACGACTCGGACGACGACGAGGCGTAAGCCCCCCGCGCCTTAGAGCACCCCGCATAACCGCAAGTCCCTTACCTCAAGTTACTTAGGGGGGAGGGGCAAGGGGAGAAAGGGAGCTCTAGGCGACGAGCTCGACCTGGGACGGCGTCGTCGGGCGCGGGCGCGGGCGAATCCGGGCCTTCATGGCGCCCACGGCGGCCTCGTTCTGCTCCATCATGGCGCCGATGGGGTCCTGCCACGTCAGGATCTGGTAGTGGACCAAGATTGCCGTAATAATAAAGAAGAGGCCCAGCGGCGCGAAGCCCCAGTAATAAAACTCCCAGTGCTCGTCGTAGGTCTTCAGTAAGGGAGCGATCGTTAAAGAGACCATGGACATCAATTTAATGAGGATGTTCAGGGCGGGTCCCGACGTATCTTTGAAGGGGTCGCCCACGGTGTCTCCGACAACGCACGCGTCGTACCACGTCTTCTTCATCGGGTGCGCTAAGCTTCCATCCGCATTCTTGGCCTTGGACAGCGCTTTCGTGCCGTCCTTCTCGCAGTACTTCTTGGCGTTGTCCCAGGCGCCGCCGGCGTTGGACATCATGATGGCGACCATGGCGCCGGACCCGATGGACCCGGCGAGCATGCCCACGAGGCAGCGCGGGCCCACGAGGAAGCCCACGAATAAAGGAGCGAGGATGGCGTACGCCCCGGGCGCCACCATCTCTCTTACCGAAGACTTGGTGGAAATGGCGACGCACTTGTTCGAGTCGGGGATCACGTCCATGTGCGGCGGGATGGCTTCTCCCCGGGCGGCCATGATGATGCAGTCCTTGAGGGTCGTGACGCCGTCGGCGGCCACCAAGTCCGGCCGGTTGTGGAACTGGTCGCGCACCTCCATGATGATCTCGGCCGCGGCCTTGCCGACGGAGATCATGGTGAGAGCGGCGAACATGTAGGGCAGCATGGCGCCGAAGAGCATGCCACTCAAAATGTAGGGGTCCGTCACCGCCAACTTGGAGTTGTCCAAGTTAGCCTGTTCTTTGAACGCCGCTAAAAGAGACAAGGAAGTCAACACGGCGGAACCGATCGCGAAGCCCTTCCCGGTCGCGGCCGTCGTGTTCCCGAGCGCATCCAGAGAATCGGTGATGCATCTAACAGAATCGGGAATCGCCGGATCCATCTCGGCTAAACCGCCCGCGTTGTCCGCCACCGGCCCGTACGCGTCCGTCGCCAAAGTGATGCCTAACGTGCTGAGCATACCTACAGCAGCAATAGCGACGCCGTACTCGCCCTTGATCGCGGCACAGCCTAAGATAGTGATCACTAAGACCAGCGTAACCGGCACGCAGGAGATCATCCCCACGCCCAAGCCCTGGATGGTAACCGTCGCGGGCCCCGTCGCGCCGCGCGCCTTGATACTTTTGACGGGCGCGAAGTCGAAGCTCGTGAAGTACTCAGTTATTTTTCCGATCACCGCGCCGCACGCCAAGCCAATGAGCACACATAAGTAGCAGCCCCACAGGCCGCCCAGAAGCCAGCAGGCTAAGGCGGCCAACCCTAAGAAGATCACGCCGGCGAGCATGGTGCCTTTCTCGAGCGCCCACATTAAAGCCGATAAATTGGAGTTCCAGCCCTCGCCCTTCTCGTTGGTGGAGACGGCCATGGTGCCGATCATGGCCGCGATGACGCCGGCGCCGCTCAGCCAGAAAGGTAAGGCGATCTCGTTGTCCCTCGTTGCTAGGGTGGCGGCGGCGATAATAGAACCGACGTACGACTCGAAGAGATCAGCGCCCATGCCTGCGACATCTCCGACATTGTCCCCCACGTTGTCAGCAATCACGGCCGGGTTGTGCGGGTCGTCCTCGTCGATGCCCGCCTCCACTTTGCCCACGAGGTCGGCGCCGACGTCCGCCGCCTTGGTGTAGATGCCGCCCGCCACTCTCGCGAACAAAGCGATGGACGACGCGCCGAAGCCGAACCCGGCTAAGATTTGGAGCGCGCCTCGCTTGTCCAAGCCTTCCTTGGCCGCGAGAATTAAGAAAACGCCGCCGACGCCGATCAATCCTAATCCAACCACGACGAAGCCCATGACGCTGCCGGCCTTGAAGGCCACTTTGAGGGCTTCGTTGAGCGTGCCCGTGCCGCCGGTCACTTTGCCTTGGGAGTCTTTTTTCTCGAAACCGGCGGCCGCCGCCGTCGTCCGCGTGTTGCCGTCCGTGGCGACCATCATGCCCAGCCAGCCCGCTGAGGCGCTCAGGATCGCCCCGACGAAGAAGGCGAAGGTCGTGAGCACGCCGTCCAATGTGGTGTGCTGGTGTTCAACGCTGAACAAAGCTAGTAAGATGCCGCCTAGGAACAACACGAAGACGGAGAGCCACTTGTACTCCTCCTTCAGGAAGGCCATGGCGCCCTCCTTGATCATGGCCCCGAACTTGTCCACCAAAGGGCGGCCCACATCTACTCCCGTAGGTTCTTTCTTGAGCGAGAAGTAGGTGTGCACCGTGAATAAGAGGGCGACGACGCCGCTGCGGGGGGCGAAGGCGTGAGCGGCGTGCGCGCGGGCCGCAGTGCTCTCAAGGGCGGCGGCTCTCTGGTGCGCCACCCGCGCCGTCGCGCGCGCGTTGTGTTGCATCTCCCCCCCTCGCGCCGCGGGCACCCACCGGCGCGCGCCGGCGCCGGCGGCGCGCGCAGTCCCGCGGCGGCGCCGCCGCCGCCGCGGGCCGCAGCAATTGGCGTCGGCGAGGCGCTGCGGTGCAATTGAAGAGACGCTGCCCCGGACCCGAACAGCGCCGGCGCCGTGATCTCGAGCACATCCTTGGAGTCGCTGGTCCACCCCATGGCGGTGCTGTGTCTAGCGCAGCGCGAGGCAGCCCTATACACGTAGGCAAGCAGAGCCCGATACGCTCTTGATGAAACGTGCAAGCGAGCCGTTGGGGGGAATCGTGCGTGTGGTCGTGGCGGTGTGTCACGCGCGCGAGCGCCTCGCGAGAAGGCGGAGACTCTTCTGGCGTGCGGATGCTCCGAGTCTTAGACCCGCACCCTTCGAACCCGACCAAAAAATATTTAAGCATGGGCGTGGGCTCTCCGCTTGGCTCTGCGCGCTCGCACTCCGGACCAGAGGAACGGGTGGTAAGCGCTGGAACTGGCTCTCGCCAATTCATGCGGCGTTTCCGCGACAGCCTGGTCGTGCGCAGCACCATGAGCGCAGACAGCGCTTACCTAAGGTCCCTGCGTCGGCGCCACCAATGCGACGCGTCTCCATCACCACGGGCACGGAAGGTGCCCGCCTCCGCCACACGCTCCGGTGATCGCGTCTCCGGCGCCGCATATGCCCTCGTCCTCCGCGTCGCGATGGTGGCCGTCGCGGCTCTGGTCGACGCCCGGAAGCCGGGCGGCCTGCGCTACACGGACGTGGACTACGACGTGTTACGGGACGGCGCCGCGGCTGTACTAAGGGGCGGCAGTCCCTTTGAAAGAGCCACCTACCGCTACTCGCCGTTCGTCTCGTATTTACTACTGCTCGACCTCCGGACTAGTTTACCAATAGCCAAGCTGCTCTTCTGCGTCTGTGACGTGTTGCTGGGCCAGAGCGTCGGAGTTTTAGCGCGGGAACGGGGCGCGTCGCCCTCCGTGGCGGCGCTGTGGCTCTGGAATCCCATCTCTATTATCCTCTGCACGCGCGGGAGTTGGGACGCCCTCACGGTGTGGCTCGTGTTGTTAGCGCTCCGGTCCAAGCGCGCGCCGGTCCGCGCGGGTTTATTACTGGGCCTCGCCACGCATTTACGGCTCTACCCGGTCATTTATTCCGTAGCGTTTCTCGGGCACTTTTTTTTTGAGAAGCGGCGACTCGCGTTCGGGCCTTCGATGAAGTTTGGGGTGACCTTCGCGGGCGGTGTGCTCGCGCCCACGCTCTACGCCCATCGCACGTATGGTATGGTCTATGTGGAGGAGGCCCTCGCCTACCACCTGACGCGGGCGGACCATCGGCACTCGTTCAGCGTGTTCTGGCTGCCCATGTATCTGGCGCAGGCGGTCCAGAATAATCATTTGCGGCGCCTCTTAAAGCTCGCGCCGTTCCTGGCGCACCTCGCGCTGCAGGCCTCGGCTCTACTCACGTTACGGCGGGACCTCGACGCCTGCGTCTTCGCCCAGACCTTACTATTTGTGGCGGCCAACAAGGTCTGCACGGCCCAGTACTTCTGCTGGTGGCTGCCTTTACTGTGTGTGGTCGCCGCCGACGGGCCGCGGCGCATTATAAGGCCGGCGCGGAACTGGGGCGTGGCCTGCGGGCTCTGGTTGGGTGTGGCGTATGCGCTGGAATTCCGCGGGCTGGCCGCGCACGCGCTGCTGTGGGGCTGTTCTTTGCTCTTCTTCCGCGCGAACGTGGACCTCCTGCTCGCGGCCGTGGCTTCTCCATCGTCGGAGAAGGAGGCGCCTCGCGTCCTTGTGACGCTGTCCAATGGGTTGGCGGAGACGGAGTCCTGGACGGACGACGGCGACACGGACGAATTCGAGGACGACGGCTCGGACCCGGGGACGGCGACGGGCTGGGGCGTGGCGTTGTAAATATATTTTTGTTGTACTCAATGGGCAAAAATTCTTAGTCACAAGGGGGCAGTTCACACGGCCTACGCGCCGAAGCGGCGCTTCTTGTGCGGCGTCTCCGCGAAGACCTCCGCGAGGAACGCCGGCGGCGCCGTCACGCTGTACACGCTATCGAGGTACTGCTGCATCTGCTGCTGTTCCGCCAGAATCTCGCGCGCGCTGCGCTTGTCGAACTCCGACATGATGACACTGAAGTTCTCGTACGGGCCCTGCGGCGGAAACTTGTGGGCATCCTGGGTCATTTTCGGAATGCGCTTGTGACAGTCCCAGGGCAGTCACAGCAGGAAGAGGGTCTTCTGCGGGGTGCGCGGGGTTCGCGGGCTTCCCATGATTGTTTTGCGGTGCTGTACTTGCGTGGGTGGGGCTGCACGGGGCAACTGCGGTGTGTGAGAGCTGGAGAGTCAAAACTTGATTCTTTCTTTTTAAGTAGGGTTCGGGTTCGGCTGAACCCGTCGAACGCAGTACCTGTTGTATTCCACACGTGGTAGGGCGTCTATGAGACGCAATCAAGGGCATCGCGGCTGAGACAATAAATAGGAAGTTAGTAGGAACATACTAGTTTCCTGGTGATTCCTGGGAATTGAGACGCTCGAGTGGAGTTGTACGGGCCGCTATACGGTCGTACGATGATGCCACAGTAGATTGAGGCCGTACGCTGGCAGCAAACACCCAGACGACGCATCGGCTGCAAGTGCAGCCAATTCGACGGCGCTCGTGCTGACCAATTTGACATGAGGCTGTCGATAGTCCTGTTCATCGCCACGACAACGGCCGCAAAAATCGTCCCACGCGCATACAGCACGGACGCAGACGCCCCGCTGCCCCTGCGCCCGAGCGCCACCGCTGCGACGCAACACGCCTCCGCGCCGGGGACGCCGCGCCGCGTCGGCAAAACTGCGACATGGACGCCGCGCCCCGTGCACGACCACCGCCAACTGAGCCACGGTGCGCCCCACTGCATCCAAGACAACGAATTCGTGGACGAGGCCTGCGACCTCTGTTTTGGGGGCTGCGACACGTGCTACGTGTTCCTACAGGACACTAATCAAGTCGCTTGCGTGGACGAGAACTTCCACGCGTCCTGGGACGGCCGCGAGACGTGCCTGGACGAGGGGCTGTACGTGGAGGACCGATCCACCAAATGGTGCGGCTCCTCGACGCCGACGCCGGCGCCGACTTACATGTACTGTCCGGCAGGGTACGTGCAGGACTGCAACGGCCAGGACACGCACTGCTGCCCCGAGGCCTGGATCGGGAATGACGACTGCGACGACCACTACGAGTATCTCACACACTGCGACCTGACCTGCTACGAGGGCGACGGCGGCGACTGCGCCGAGACGCCCGAACCGTCCGCAGAACCGACGCCGGAGCCGACGCCCGAGCCCACGCCAGAACCGACGCCGGAAGCTTCGTCGGAGCCCTCGCCGGAGCCCACACCGGAGCCCACGCCGGAGCCGTCAGCAAAGCCCACCCGGCGGCCCACGCCAATACCGACGCCTCAACCAACGCGACGCCCGACGCCGTGGCCGACGCCGGAACCGACGCCCGAGCCCGGCGACCCAACATCGAAGCCCGCCCCCGTGCCGACGCCGCGGCCGACCGTGGACAGCGTCATGACGGACTCTACCATCCGAACGGCCGTCCGCGCCTGGCTCGACGATGCTCCAACCGCGGAGGCCGCGCACGGCCCCATCTCGGCGTGGGCGACCGGCGAGGTGACGGACATGTCGTACTTATTCTGCGGCCGCGGCGAGTGGAGCGAGTGCCACGTGAATGCCGGCACGTTCAACGATCCCCTGAATAATTGGGACACGTCGTCCGTCACGCGGATGGACTCCATGTTCACGGACGCCCACGTCTTCAACGAAGCCCTCGATGCCTGGGACACGTCCCGCGTCACGCGCATGGACAGCATGTTCCGGCGCGCCCATGCCTTTAATAAACCGCTCCCTTGGAATACGGGGAACGCCAAGGACCTGAGCGGCATGTTCCGGGAGGCGGACCGCTTCAATCGGCCGCTTGATTGGGACACGGGAAGCGTCACGTCCATGCGCCAGATGTTCCTGGACGCTGGGCAGTTCGACCAGGACCTCAATTGGGACACGTCTCGTGTGAGAGACATGGCCGAGATGTTTGGCTACGCCTCCCAGTTCAACGGGAGAATCGAGGCTTGGGACGTGGGCGCCGTGACGGACATGGCGTCCGTCTTCGTCCACGCATCACGATTCGACCGGGACCTGGGCGGGTGGGACGTGGCAGGGGTCACAAGCACGCGCGCCCTGTTCGATTCGGCCGCGGCGTTCAACCAGGACCTCGGCGGGTGGGACCTTGCTAGTATAGGGGACGCGCGCGACATGTTTTACGACGCCTCGGCATTCGACCAGGATTTGGAGTGGTGTCTCCATGAGGAAGTGGCGGTAGGCGGCGCGTTTTTTGGTGCGCCGTGCTCTTCAACGGCCTGCGGCGTCCTCGTCGCCGACGCCGACGGAACTTGCCTGGCGCCGGAGCCGTCCGCGGAACCCACGCCGGAGCCCACGCCGGAGCCCACGCCGGAGCCGTCGTCCGAACCCATGCCGCGGCCGAGCCGGCGCCCGACGCCGGCCCCGACGGCGCGGCCCGGCGACCCCACGGCCGCGCCCGCGCCCGCGCCGACGCCGGCGCCCTCGCCGGATTTCACGCCGAGGCCCTCGCCGCGACCTTCGTCAAGGCCCTCGCCGCGACCGACGCGGCGCCCGACGCCTCGGCCCTCGCCGACGCCGACCGCAACGGCCGGCGACCCCACGGCCGCGCCCGTGCTCGCGCCGACGCCGCGGCCTAGCCCAATGCCTGAGCCCTCGCCGGCCCCGACGCCGGAGCCCTCGCCGGAGCCGACGCCGGAGCCGTCATTCGAGCCCACCCGGCGGCCCACGCCTCGACCGTCGCCAGGCCCAACACTAGTGCCTACGCTGGAGCCGTCATCAGCACCGACGCCGAGGCCTA
>Ga0209090_10003063_pt1 | contig 10523 bp, 16 predicted proteins | sample ArcticOcean_MG_C_9_FD_187432 | JGI IMG/M metagenome (GOLD analysis project Ga0209090, IMG submission 187432) | Marine microbial communities from western Arctic Ocean - ArcticOcean_MG_CB2_152 (SPAdes) (version 2) | ecosystem: Environmental > Aquatic > Marine > Oceanic | place: Arctic Ocean... | reverse complement strand
TAGAAGCAGGTAACGAAGTTGACCTTTCTGCATTGACAGACCAAATTGAAGAACTTGCAAGTGATATTAAAGCAGACATGGATGCAATGAAAGAAACATTAACTAAAGTTGATAAAGAAGTTTCTATTGCATTGAAAGAGAATGAATTACAAGACCAGAAGATTGAGGCTGTTAGATTAAAAGCATCTAATCCTTTAGCATCTTAAAACTACTATAAAGGCACATTATGATTAGTAGTTGTTTAAGTTTTATGTTAGCAATGTCAGTACACTCTGGATTAGAAGGTGAGTATAATAGCATTCATCCTCACGTAAGATGCACTGTAGATAATACAATTGTCGGAGTATTTTATAATAGTGAAGAATCAGTCTCAACTTATGTTGGTTACAAGTTTAAATCACTATTTGATACAGAAATAGAAGTTGGATTAGTAACAGGATACTCTAGTGCAACAGTAGTTCCATTAATGAGAATAACAAAGAATAATTGGTTTATAACACCCGCATATGAAGTGTCTCCAAGTAAAAATGTAGGAATAACACTTGGTTATGAAATCAAATTTTAATTTAATTTAAAAGAGAGATCTAATGCTCTCTTTTTTAGTTTTGTCTAGAGATAAATACAATACTGGCGAAGATAAATACAATTAGAAATTAAATTAATTCGGAGATTGTCATGGCTGACACAGAAAATAAATTAGCACATTTGGAAGCGGAGAGTTTAGATACTCATGTTGCAGTGTGTTTTGAGAGGTATCATCACTTCAATAAGTCGTTAGTTCACTTAGAAGGATTGATAGAAAAGACTGAAAAAGAGATGGATAAAGGTTTTACAGAGGTAAAGAGAATGTTGGTGTGGACAGCATCGACTTTGTTTTCAACTATGTTGATTGCCATATTTGCACAAATGTTTAAAATATTTTAAGAGTAAAAAGAATGTTATTGAGCGAAATCACAGAACAAGAAGAAATATACGAAGCAAAACTAGTATATGCTCGAAAGGGCAGAGCAATTGTTCGTAAGTATAGATGTGGTTCAGGAAGATTGAAAGGTAAGACGGTTTCTAAACCTGCTAAGTGTTTTGCACCAGTAAATATTAAGAAACGTTTTACATTAGCGAGAACAAAGGCTAAATTTGGTGCAAGAATGAAACGTAAGGCTAAGATGACTCGTAGAATGAATCCAGCAAGTAAGAGATTAAAATCTCTAAATAGAAGATAACGGAGAATATAATGTCATTAGAAGTTCAAATAAAAAGAGCAATGTTTAGCGAAGGTATTGAAGATAGAATTCAAGACATCGCATCACTTATTGATATGCCAGTAGAGGATGTTGATAAAAGATTAAAAACGTTATCATTTTCTGATTACGTTGAAGTAATGACATCATTGAGACAGAAAAACGAAGATACTATCAAACGCATCATGGGACTTGATGTTGATGAAGCATATAGTACAGGTTCTCAAGGAAATCAAGGAACAGTAGCACCAGGCGAAGAAGAAGAAGAGGCAGCGGCAGCGGCAGCAGGGACTGTTAATATGGAACCAACAACGCTAGATAATCAAAAAATCAAGTCTACTAGAATTCAAGCAATGCAACGCCTTGGAAGAGACAATTTAGGCGGAGCATCAGCACAACAAACAGCAGACGCAATGGACAAAGCAAACCAAGGAAAAGCATTGACTCCAATTCAGCGTCAAGCAATGGCGCATCAAGCCCAGAATTTAGATAATCTGGCGGGGAACCCAGATACTAGAAACCAGTTTAAAAATTTACTTAATAAACTAAGAAGTCAACAAGAAAAATGAAATTAAAAGAAATATTAGGTGGATTGTATGTAATGATCACGGAAGAAGAGGAAGATTTGATACTTAAATTCTTCACTGAGGGAGATTATGTAAATGAATCACAATTGTCAGGTAGAGAAGCCATACTGGCTGAGAAATTAACACATAAAGGTGTGTTAGTACCAACAATACGTGGATATAGAACTGTTTAACAACTAGGAGTCCCAATGTCAGTCCCAACGAAAAAAGACGTAGATTTAATGTCCAATCTAATGAAAATGATGAATGGCCAAACACCCACTACTATTACAGAAACAACTACACCTGGAGAATCAAACGACAAGCCGATTGATGTCTCTTCTGGCGTAAAACGCTCAGATATAGATGCAATGTCAAACATTATGAAAGGTTTTGCTGAAGCAACAACAAGTGTAGCACATAAAGTCAAGAAAACAATTACGGAATCTACTAAAACTGATAAAGGCGTCAAAGTTGGTGCATTTTCAGTAGAGAAAAACAAAGAAGATAGGTACGATATACTTGATACCCGTAGTGATTCTGTATTATTTGAAGATATTCAATTATATGAGACAGTTTGTTGCATTGCTAATCATCTCAATGAAGGCAAAGCAATTAATTCACCAGAAATTATGGAAATAATTAGAATTAATGAATTGTTTGACCGACATTATAGTAGTGCAATTCAACATAAAAATTCATATCAAGTTGCCAAACGTGCAGTTAACGAAGGCAGAATGGATATTGCTCAAGCAAGGTTCTCGCAATCAAAACACGAGGCTAGTAAACTCAAACGTAAGATAACCAATCTTTACGAAAACATAATCCTTTAATATATTAGTAATGTACGAATGCATAAATAGATTTGTGTATTAAAAAGATAAATACATGTAATATACAGTATACTGGGATAATAATATGAATCAACATACAACAAAGTTCTTTAACTCAGATGAGGTGTACATCTCATCACGAATGAATGAATATTTGAAGAATAATTTTGGCTATGAAATATCAGGTGATTTAGCATCATTGCGTGAAGCAAAGGCATCACTTGAAGTTACTAAGATGGAATTAAAAGACGAATACATGAGTGCAAAGTATGTAGAAAACATGCTTATGATTGAAACAATCAAATCATTGTTAAAAGCACACGGACCAGATAGTAATACTTCAATTATTAAAGAAGATAGTGATCCAGTAAAAGAAGAATTAGAACTAGGCGATACAGCAGAAGATATGGCTAAAGGTTTGGGCATGTCAATGGATGAATTTTGGGAATTAGCAGAATCAGTTGGTATCGACCAATATGGTGGTCTAACTAAAGACAACTACGAAGATGTTATGAATCACATAGCCGACAATGCTGATCGTTATAAACAAATTGGTATTTTCCGTAAAGCAGGTGAATTTGACGAATCAGAAGAAGAAAAGAAAATAATGTCAAGTGAAGGCGATTACGAGTTTGGTAAAGACATGAGTAAAGACATTTCTTTCGTAACATACAAAGGAAAAGTAATTTCTCAAGGTGATTTTGATCAAGGTGCTGATGGTTGGTTCATGAATATCAATGGTAAAAAAGGTCAAGAGTTTTTCAGTAAGCCGTCAGATGTTGTCGCGTATTTTTCTAAGCATAATATCACAGAAGAAGTAGAAACAGTAAATGAAGGCGATTATGCTAACGACCAACACGAGAAACTAGAATACGTTCATTCTGTGTTACAAGACTGTGGCGATGGTAACATGGACATCACAATGGTTGAACAAGCAATTGAATACGTAGAAGATATCAGAGAGCAACATTTTGATGCTGATGGTTCTACAAAATCAGAAAGTGTAACTGAAGATGAGGAAGAAAAAGGTCCTGAACATTATCGTTATGTAAACGATTCGCAATTATCTCGTGTTCAAGATAGATTAAGACTTACTATATCAGAATTAGACCATGCGATACAATATAGAGCAAAAAATAGTCATTTATTTTTTAATACCGGCGATAAAGCAGGAACTGGCGACTTATATGGAATTAAAGAAAAACTTGAAAAGATAGATGATGAATGGGATGACCAAACAGAATTATACGGAATGTAATAGATTAAACAATCGAGGAAATAAAATGAAACAAACTAAACTAGAAAAATCTTTAATGGAGCAGTTAAATGCTTTACTTGAAGTTGATGCCGCAGAAGCAGAAATTACGATGGCTGCAAGAGGTATTGTTGATGAGTTACAAGACGTAATTGAAAAATTAGGTAAGATTCAGAATGACCAAATTGGTCCATTATCTGATGAAATGGCATACTCACATGGTCCAGACAAAGCAGGTGTATTTAAATCATCAGTTGATGATGCAATTGACAGTTTGTTAGGTCAAGCACGTTCGGCTAAAGATGCAGTACAAGACGCAACATTAGTATTATCAGGCGATAAAGTTGCTGACGATATGAGTGATGTTGAACTTGGTGGTGATATGGGCGATGATATGGAAGATGATATCACAGCAGACTTTGGTGGCGATGAATCAGCATCAGGCGAAGAATCAAATCCATTAGGCAGAGAAGAAAGAGCATAATATGAAGATTGCTACGCTTTTAAACGAGAAGGCAAACTTTGACGCCCAATTAATGGGCGACATAAATGCATATCTCATTTCATTAAAAGCAAATGATATTCCTTCTATTGACACTGAGATGCTAGTTCGTGAATTAGCAGGAATGGGTTATACAGTTGACGAAGAATCTTTGGTTGATTTACTATCAAATAGTAAATATGTATCAAATGTTACAGTAGATTCTATTGATCTAGAGAATAGATATAAGAAAAATACTGATAAGGCGTCCAGCAAAGATACTGTACATAAATTAGCAGTAAAATCTGCGAAAAAAGGAGTAAAATAATGGCATTAATAGTTAAAGGCGAGCAAAAAGTCATCTCACAAGAAGATATGAAGATTCTTACTTCGAACTTGAATAAGAAACAAGATCCAATGGAAGGACTTTCAGACCAGAAGAAACAGATTCGAAAAGAAGTTCAAGATGCAAAAAGACATCGTGAATTCATGGGTCGTGTTGAAGCAAACGAAACTAAGATTGTAGATGAAGTAATAGCAACTAGTGAAATAGTATCAATAGCAATCGGCGAGACAGTTAGTGTAGTTGAAGATACTCCAGAAGTAGTAGAAGTAGATTTCACTTCAATGACTAAAAAGCAGATTGATATGTGGGCTGAAGAAAATCTAGGTATTCAATTAGACAGACGCCACACTAAAGCAAAACTAATAGAAGAAATCAAAGAAAATTTGTAAAAAACACTTGATTTCTAACTCAAAGTATAGTATAATAGTGCTATGCTTAAAGAAAAATACGAATACAAATCAATAGATAGAGTCACAGTAAATGGTAATAGACATTATCAGACCCCAACTGGCTCTCCATTACCCAGTGTAACCACCGTTTTAAGTTCATTAGCAGATAAAACTGCAATATATGAATGGCGTAAACGGGTCGGTAACGAAGAAGCCAATCGAATAACGAAATTAGCAACTGGCATAGGAACTCAAGTTCACTTACATTTAGAAAAATACATCTTAGAAGAAGATAGACCAGGCGGTACTAATCTAATTCATCAGATGGCACATAGTCTTTCTGACATCGTTATAGAAAGGGGATTATCAAACATAGATGAAGTTTGGGGAACAGAAGTTCCTTTGTACTACCCTGGATTATATGCCGGCACGGCAGACTGCATTGGAGTCTGGAAAGGCAGACCAGCAATGATTGATTTCAAAACTACTCGTAAGCCAAAGAAACGTGAATGGATTGACGATTACTTTCTACAATGTGCGGCATACGCAGAAGCACATAATCAATTATACGGTACAGAGATTAAAACTTCTGTCATTATGATGATTGGTTGGGACGAAGAAGCAGATAACTTAGGAAATTATCAAGAATTTGTTGTTCAAGACGAAGAATATGATAAGTATTCATTAGCATGGGCAAACAAAGTTCAAGAATACTTCGACAAATTTATGTAATATTTTTCTCAAATGATAAATACATGTAATTAGGAGAGCAATATTATGGCAACAACAAATGTAAAAATTCTATTAAGACGCGGTGCTAGATCAGAGATCTCGGCAGATACGTTGTTAACAGGTGAAATGGGATTCGCAAACGATACTAATCAAGTTTATATTGGTATTGATGCGGCATTGGATGAAGTGGTCTTTGACCCATTTGCAAATGCTCACGCAACAATACAATCATGGCTAGATAACACAACAGCATGTAAAACTATTACAGTAACAGCAGGTGGAACAGGATACTCATCGCTACCAACAGTAACTATTTCTGGTGGAGCAGGTACAGGCGCAACTGCATCTGCAACTCTTACAGCAGGGGTTGTAACTGCTATCACTATAAGTGATCCTGGCTTAGGATATACATCCGCCCCAACAGTAACTATTTCTGATACCATCGCAACAGTTTCCGCAGGTTCTTTTGTAGTTAGCACTGTTTATACGATATTAACACTTGGTACAACAACACAAGCACAATGGAATACTACTGCGGGAACTTCAGCAATTACTTACGTAGTTGGTGATACATTTACCGCGGCAACAGTAGGTGCTGGAACTGGAACAGCGACTTACACAGGTACAGGCGCAACAGCAACATCGACTATTGGTTCTTTAAGTCCCGAAGTAGGATTAGAAATAAACGAAGACTTGGTAATTGGTAACGTAACTGACGTTGATGGATTACTTACTGCTATGTCAACTTTTTCATCAGCATTTAACATTCATTCATATGGCAGAGCAAGAAGAAACGTAGAAGTTCTTACTGAGAATAGTTTTAATCAAGCATTTACCAACATGCATTTAGAAGCCCACGAAGCCGCAACGGGTAAGCGTTCTGATTTATTTAAGAAATCATTAGCAACTACATCTGGTACATTTCTGAAATATGTAAAAACAGGAAGTACATCATTTTTTATTGATTACTCGCTTAAACAAGTAGGCGCATCAAAGACTTTTGTCCGAGTGGGCACTCTTAAGGTTATTAATGGAGCCGCAATATTACCTACACCAATTGCACAAGCCAAATTGACAGATGAAAACACAGAAATTTGGATTGATACTAACACTGATACAATTGTAGATTCCGATGAAGTCTCAAATATTGAATTTACAGCAGTTATAGACGGGAGTAATGTGAAGATTAATTATACACAAGATGCAAGTTTCACTACTGAAATTAGTTACACTGTAAAACGATGGTCAATGTAAATGCAAGATAAAGCAATATTGCTTTACGAATGGCGCGAATTACGATTAAAATTACAAGAAAAACTTACTAAATCTACACTACAAGAAATCGTTAATTGGTGGAAATCGTTTCCATACCATAATCATGGATTGAATTATGACGACATCTCTACCTGGCCTGATGTATGGGAATATATTAGTGAAGAATATTATACAAATAGTGGTAATGGATTAGCATGTTTCTATACTCTCTATCACGCACTTCCCGATAAAAAACCAGAACTATGGCTAATTTTAGACTTAGAGTTTGGTGGCGATATATATCTGGTTGCTATTATTGATGGTTATGTGCTTAATAGATTGAATGGTAAAGTAGACAAGTACTCAGATGTGAAAGACGACATAGATATTATGGAACGAATAGATTATAAAGACATTATTTCGCATCTTAAAGAGAGAAAATAATTATGTGTGTACATAATTATATAAATAAATATATATTATAACTAAAGGTAAAAAAATGCTAAAAGAGAAAACATATGATTCAGGTGACATCGTAACAGTCTATCTTCAAACGGGACAAGAAATATTAGGTAAATTTGTCTCAGAAGATGATAGTTCTACTGTTCTTACAAAGCCGTTAACTGTTGCCATCGGACCAAAAGGTGCGGCATTTCAGACATTCACTGTAACAGGTGATAGTGAAAAAAATGTATCGTTTAAGACAGGAAAGATTATTTCTGTACTAAAAACGAATGAAGCAACGTCTTCGTCATATATTGAAGCAACATCTGGAATTATTGTTCCGCCAAAAGGAGGCCTTGTAAAATAATGCCACAAGCCGCACGAACAACTGACCCAATATCACTACACTCACCGTGTGGGCCTGGACAATGCGGCCCAGGAAGTGATAATGTGATTATTCAAGGTTTACAAGCATATCGTGTAGGCCATGAAACACTCCCACATGGAATACCGCAAGGTAGTCCACCGTCATGTGTTCCGCATGTTACCAAATTAGTAAAAGGCTCAACGAATGTACAAATAAACAACAATCCCGCAGGACGAGTAGGTGATACACATATCTGTGGAGTAGCAATAGTATCGGGTTCAGATAAGGTGATAATCAACGGTAGTGGTGGTACTAGTGGCGTCAGGTCGGCTCTTATTTCTGATGCGGTCAATCAAGGCGAAGTAACGATACCAACCGACTTATCAGATTTTATTAAATCTAAAGAAGGATTTAGTGCCACGGCTTTCTGGGATAATCATCAGTATACTAATGGATATGGCACAAAAGCAAATAGTTCTACAGAAACTATATCAGAAGCAGAGGCATCAAGTAGACTAGATGCTGATATGACTATCCGTAGGGACTATGTTGTTGCGTATGGACAGAGTGAAGGATATAATTGGAACAATGACCAAATTAATGCTCTTACTAGTTTTGCATTCAATCTAGGTACTGGATCAATTTCCCAAGTAACTGCAAACGGTACTCGTTCAGATGAAGTTATTGGAGAAAAAATTAAATTATACAATAAAGCAAATGGCATAGCAGTGGATGGACTCGTAATACGTAGAAACGAAGAAAGTGCTTGGTTTAATCGAGGTACAATAAATGGCTAGTGAAGCAGAAATCGAAAGACTATATCAACTATTTGTTGCAAAAGGCGGCGGCGCCGGCACGTTTGATAACACAAATTTAACACCAAAACAATACTCCGATGTATCATCGTCTTCGCAGTTGTCCGCATTACAATTAGCACAATTAGAATCCAGACAGCACCAGTATAACAAACAATCTGCGTTAAGATCTATAGCAGACGAAATAGATGCTAATAACTTTACTAATCCTTATGCGACACGTGGAGCGTACAGTAGTTCGCTATTTGGGTCAAGTGCATTGGCAACCGGCGCAACGAATGTAGGATTATTAAATAGTGCATTGTCGGGATTTGGTACAGGTGATAAAGCACTAATATTTGCAGGAGTATTAGCCGCATCCGGTGTAGATTTAGAACAAATTCTAAAAATTGGTGGATTAGCGTTACTGGGAACTACATTATTCTCAGCACTAACAAATCATACCAATAATCAAACAGCAAACATACCACAAACAATGGCAGACGCAAGTTCCCTAGCATCAATGAATGCTCAATTTGGAGAAGCAGGGAATCCTTGTGACCAATTTAATCAACTTATGGGATTATTAGGTGGCGCATTTGACGGTACTTTAGATTTTATTGACGGAGCAATTGTTAGCATTACTTCATTAATAAATCAAACAGGTATAACAAGTTTATTATCAAGTATTATATCAGCACTTGGCTCAGCAGTGGCTGGGGTAGCAGGTGCGGTTACCGCTATAGTAGGAGCATTAGTTGGGGCAGGAGTAGCATTGATGAAGACTCTTTTTCCTATAGTAGGAAAAATAATAAACGCAATGGCAGCCGTAACAAGCCAAATTGCAACAGAATTGGCTGGTTTTGCTGATATGGCAGCGGCATTGTTACGCAAAGCACTAGCATTAGTTCTAGGTAGTGCGGCATTAGATCCTTGTCAAAGTGCAGTATTAACGAATACTGGCTCATTAGCAATGAAAGATGCGGTCGCTCTATTGAAACATCCTATGGGAACAGGCGCACCTGGTGGCATTGGCACTACAGTTGATGACAGAGCAAACCCAGAAAGAGTCAAAAAAGTAATGAAAGATGCACAACTTAAGGCTGAACTTGAACCTGGGGTTGGTCAAAATCCACTTACTGAAGCGGCAAAAAAATATACTACAAAGGACGAGACTTTACATCCATTACTAATTGTTGATGGCGTACTGCCAGACATACCGACAGGGTCAACATACAGAGAGATGCAAGTTCATGCATATGATATCTGGATAAAAGTCGGTTTTGATTGGAACACGAAGCAGATGCAATATATGGCTGATGCAAAAAGACATGAAAGAATAATGGCAACCGCATACAAGACTAGAGATTTCACAAACAAATCAGCATTAAAAACTAGACTAGGAGCGTTGATACAAGAAAATTGGGCACACCAAGATAAAGTCAGTGCATTAAAAGAGAACATATCATTATCATTCTTTTATTTCACTCCTGGTGGAAAGAAGGATGAAAGTATAGAGGCTGGTATGAAAACTAGATATGATACTTATCTCAAGCCAGCAATGACTCGTGTATATGACACTGCCCTCGCTTTTCAGAAATCTTCTGCAATAGCATGGGTTAGTATTGACAACGAAACATATGGTCCTGAATAACATGGGTTAGTATTGACAAAGAGACTTATTAATGTTATAATAGAGCATAATTTAAGATAAATATAAGATATATCGGGAGGGTTACAATGCAAGTTAATGAAATAATTAAAACAATTGACGAGGGATTGTATGATCCTCATATTTTCAAAGCCGTATTCATGGCGGGTGGA
>Ga0209090_10003058_pt1 | contig 10531 bp, 6 predicted proteins | sample ArcticOcean_MG_C_9_FD_187432 | JGI IMG/M metagenome (GOLD analysis project Ga0209090, IMG submission 187432) | Marine microbial communities from western Arctic Ocean - ArcticOcean_MG_CB2_152 (SPAdes) (version 2) | ecosystem: Environmental > Aquatic > Marine > Oceanic | place: Arctic Ocean... | reverse complement strand
AATTAATTATAAATGGCGGGAGAAGAGGGACTCGAACCCACAGCCTACGGTTTTGGAGACCGGTGCTCTACCAATTGAGCTATTCTCCCCAAGTTTTAATTGGGTGGGGTTGCGAGTAAGAGTCTTAATTAGGAAATTTCAGTAATGTTACCGGCTCCAATTGTTTTGCCACCTTCACGAATAGCAAACCTTTGTCCTGGTTCCATCGCGATTGATTTTTGGAGTACAATGTCTACACCTAAATTATCGCCTGGCATCACCATTTCTACACCTTCAGGTAACTCAACAATACCAGTAACATCGGCTGTACCGAAGAAAAACTGAGGGCGATATCCTTTAAAAAATGGGGTATGCCTTCCGCCTTCTTCTTTATTGAGAACATAAATTTGGGCTTTGGCTTTTGTATGTGGCTTTATACTTCCCGGCGCGGCAATCACATGACCCCGCTGGATATCCGTTTTTTCAAGGCCTCTTAGCAAAATTCCTACATTATCACCAGCCTGACCTTGACCGAGTTCCTTTCGGAACATTTCAACACCTGTACAAGTAGTTTTGCGAGATTCACCAAGTCCAACGATCTCTATCTCTTCGCCAACTTTGATTACTCCACGTTCAATTCTACCTGTTGCAACAGTTCCACGACCTGTAATTGTAAAAACATCTTCGACCGCCATTAATAATGGTTTGTCTATATCACGAACTGGCTCAGCAACTTCAGTGTCTATTGCATCCATTAATTTTTGAATGGATCCGAGGCCAAGTTCACTGTCATCATTCTCAAGTGCTTTTGTTGCAGAACCACGTACGATCACTGCGTTGTCTCCATCAAATTCATATTTGCTTAAAAGGTCACGTATTTCCATATCGACCAACTCAAGCAACTCTTCATCGTCGCCAGACATAAGATCACATTTATTCAAGAAAACTACCAAGTAAGGTACATCAACCTGACGAGCCAACAAAATATGCTCTCTTGTTTGAGGCATTGGACCAGTGGTTGCATCTACTACAAGAATTGCTCCGTCCATTTGGGCAGCACCCGTTATCATATTCTTAACAAAGTCAGCGTGGCCTGGGCAATCAACGTGAGCATAATGCCTATTGGCTGACTCATATTCAACATGAGAAACCGCAATCGTTACGATTTTGGAAGCATCCCGTACGGTTCCGCCTTTAGCAATATCTGCATAAGATTTAACTTCCGCAAGACCAAGCCTTGCTTGAGCATGCAAAATTGCTGTCGTGAGTGTTGTTTTACCATGGTCTACATGACCTATGGTACCTACATTAACATGAGGTTTAGTGCGTTGGAACTGTTCTTTGGCCATTTAATTTGACTTAGTTTGAATTTATGTGGAGCCCACGAGCGGATTTGAACCGCCGACCTCGTCCTTACCAAGGACGCGCTCTACCGACTGAGCTACATGGGCGGGGGGGCATGGAGTTAGAGAAAAGTTTTTTAACCTAAAGAATTGTCATTTCTTGTCAAGTAAAACCATTTTTTTTACAAAATATCATCGGTAGTATTTAGAAATTATAGTCTTGATTACTAAAGGAAATACTTGTAGTTATTAATCACTTGCGGGCGTAGCTCAATTGGTAGAGCACCACCTTGCCAAGGTGGATGTCGAGGGTTCGAATCCCTCCGCCCGCTCCATTTTATTCGTCGACAAATATTGAGGATAATTCCTCCTTAAGTTCTGGTTTACAAGCTACAATCGATGTAAAATTTTTTTCCTTTGAAAAATCTATTATAGAAATACCGGCTCCACGTAGAACTGGTATTATCGGAAGTATGTCATAAGGCTTTAAATCGATATCAAGCATTACATCTGCTTTTCCTAAGCATAGAAGATAATAACCATAGCAATCTCCCCATGTGCGAAATTGCGCATTGCGGCTTTTTAATAATTGCCATTTAGGTGCGGTTGGAGATCGAGCAATCCTGTTTTCATCAGTAGTTAAGACAATTGCTTCACCCCAAGAAACAAATGAACTACAATGAGTTTTTTTACCATTGAGAAAACAGTTTATATTATCACCGACTAATAAATCATTTCCTATTTGTGGAAGTCTAATAGATCCATAAACAGGTAATTGTTTCATCAGGAATCCGATTAGCGTTCCGAATAAAGGCACACCATTTGCAAAACTGAATGTTCCATCAATCGGATCAATTACCCAATTACGATCTTCGTTTGTAAATTCATCTTCAAATTCTTCTCCTAAGATTCCGTGGTCAGGAAAATCTTTTTTTATTTGATCTCTGATGTATTGTTCGGCATTTAAATCTGCATTAGTTACGATAGATCCATCAAGTTTTCTTCTCTCACCTAGCAAATTTGAATCATAATATTTATTTACAGTTAAAGAGACTTCTTCTGTCACCTTTTCAACAAAGTCGATGAATTTTTGGAAACTAAGTAAACTCATTTATATATGTTCTTTTTAACCCTAGATTTTGAGGGTTCGCTCAAAACAGGAATCAGAGAAATTGGTGCGATCATATCTGAAGGGAGCGATATACTAGGTTTTGAAGATCTCACTGTTGAGGGAAATCGTGAATGCATTCAATCTTTAAATAAAATATTAAGTTCTCCTCCAGAACTTTTTATCTCACACAATGTACATATTGAAAAAAATCTTTTAAAAAAATACCTACCTTATCGAAAATGTACATCAAGATTGGCGGAATTAGAATGGGGTCCATGGTTAGATACAAAGGAAATGTACAAAATTCTATATCCTCAAATCAAGCAATATGGACTTCAACACTTAACAAATATTTTTGTAAAAAAGGAATCTGTTCAAGTTTGTAAAAAATATTGTGCGAATGAAAAAATGAGTCACCATAACGCTTTATACGATGCCATTTGTACATTTTTACTTTTTAAGAGGGTACTTGAAAAAGTTAATATAAAGGAATTTATTCACTAGACTCATCCTCTGGAATTTCCAGAATGATGGGAGAAGGTGAAATTTCATCGTTCGATGTACCGTCTAACTCTTCCCGCTCTTCTCCTTCCTCTTGTTCTCCTTCCTCTTGTTCGCCTTCGTCTAACTCGATTACTTCAGATATTGCAGTAAGTTTATCCTTACCAGATAAATTGACAAGTTTTACACCCTTTGATCCACGACTCGTTTCTCTCACATTGTGTACCGGGCAGCGTACCGCTTGTCCGACGCTAGTAATCATCAGAATTTCACTTTCAGCATCCACACTTAAGGCACCTATAATTCTTTCTGTATTCATGGCCGTGACACCTTGTCCGCCTCGCTTTCTGGGAGTTGCTACTTCCAATGCGTTCTCATCCAAATTTCCTCCATTGGGCAGAAAAGCACTGAATCGAGTGCGGATACCTAATCCATTTTGACCCGCAATCAATAGAAGTTTACTATCATCAACAACCAGAAAAGTGTTTACTTGATCATTAGCTTTTAATCGGATGCCGCGAACACCTCGGGTAACTCTACCTTGGTCCCTTAATTGATCACAGCAAAACCTTAATCCTTTTCCATTCCTTGTTAAAATTAATATATGATCATCAGAATTTGTCTTGATCGCTTTCAATACTGTATCTCCTTCATCTACATTGATACCGATAATTCCACCCTTTCTATGATTTTTGTAGGCGTTGATTTTAGTTTTCTTAACAACACCTTTTTGCGTACAAAGAACTAAGGACTGTTCTGATTCAAAAGAATCTATAGGTATAAGTGCTGCGACTTTTTCACTCTTCTGCATTTCGAGTAGGTTTATTATATTCCTACCCTTGGAAGTTCTGCTTCCTTCTGGAATTTCATATGCTTTTCCAACATATACACGACCATTCTTCATGAAGAACATAAGGGTATCATGTGCATTACATGTTTGTAAAATATTGACAGGGTCTTCTTCTTTTTGGCCACTACCTATTACACCTTTTCCACCACGATTTTGAGATCTAAATTCTTCGACACCAGTCCGTTTAATAAAACCGCTATTAGTTATCGTGATAACACATCCATCATTTGGGATGAGGTCTTCCATCCGTACATCACCTTCATATTCTGTAATAATACATTTTCTCTCATCGGCATATACATCCCTTAATGCGCTTAATTCATCTTTGATTAAAGTTAATAAAATATGTTCATTTTCAATTATTTCTAGAAGCCCAGTTATAATGGCCATTAATTCTTGGTACTCAGCATCAATTTTTTCGCGTTCCATTCCAGTTAATTGATATAATCTTAAATCTAAAATAGCATTTACTTGCCTGTCTGATAATGTATATTTCTGAACAAGGTTAGTTTTAGCTTCTATTCTATTTGCTGATGCCCTTATTATACGTACAAAATCATCTAAATTGTCTTGTGCAATTTTATATCCTTCTAAGATGTGAGCGCGATCTTGAGCTTTTCTAAGCCTAAATTGTGTGCGACGCAGTATTACTTCCCTTCGATGATCAACATAGCAAACCAAAGCCTCTTTAATATTCATCTGCCTTGGTCTTTTCTTATCTAAGGCTAATAAAATTACTCCGAAACTACTTTCAAGTGCAGTAAGTTTAAACAGTTTATTTATTGTAACTCTTTCAATTTCTCCCTGTTTTAACTCTACTACTATTCGAGTTGTCTCAGTTGATTCGTCTCTTAAATCACTTACCCCATCGAGAATTTTATCTTTTACTAAGTCAGCTATTCGAGTGACCAGGGTTGCTCGATTGGCATTATATGGAATTTCAGAAATTATTATCTGTTGTTTTCCATTGGGCAATTCTTCGGTGGTAATAGTGCCCCGCATTCTAACAATTCCCCTACCAGTATGCATATAGGAATTAATTCCTGCTCTACCAGCGATTGTTCCACCAGTCGGGAAATCTGGTCCAGGTAAAATTTCCATAATTTCCTCTATTGAACAATTGGGTTGGTCAATTAAAAGGGTAACGGCATCGATTAATTCTCCTAAATTATGAGGTGGTATATTTGTTGCCATACCCACTGCAATACCCGAAGAACCATTCATTAAAAGACATGGTAAAGATGAAGGGAGGACGGTTGGTTCAGTAGAGCTTTCTTTATAGTTCGGCGCAAAATCAACTGTATCTTCATCAATATCCTTAAGGAGTTCTTCCGCAATCTTTGTCAACTTACACTCCGTGTACCGATATGCTGCTGCCGAATCACCGTCTACAGAACCAAAATTCCCTTGACCATCAACAAGTGGATATCTCATTACCCATGGTTGCGCCATCCGCACAAGAGTATCATAAACAGAACCGTCACCGTGAGGGTGGTAATTCTTTAGTACTTCACCTACGACACCAGCACACTTATCATATGCACGGTTGTGTAGTAAACCTTCGCGAAGCATCGCATACAAAACTCTCCGGTGTACTGGCTTAAAACCATCACGAACATCAGGCAATGCCCTACTTACTATTACAGACATCGAATAATCGATGTATGCAGATTGCATGATATCGCTAATATTTCCCGAAAAGAGTGATTTATTATTATCTGTCATTTTAAATTTATTAAGCGTCTAAAAATGAAACATTTAATGCATTATCTTCTATAAATGCTCTTCGAGGAGGAACTTCTTCCCCCATTAACATTGTAAAAATATTATCGGCGGCAATTGCATCTTCAATTTCCACTTTTATCAAGCTACGTTTTAGGGGATCCATCGTTGTTTCAAAGAGTTGTTTTGGGTTCATTTCGCCCAATCCTTTATATCTTTGAATTTGAAGGCCTTTTCTACCTTGCTTTCTGATTGTTTCAAGGAAATTCAATACTGAAAAAATATCTACCTTTTCTTCTTTATCTTCTGAACCACTATTGGAGACGATGTGGTAGTCAGATACATCTTCTTTGTTTGAAAAGAGTGTATAATTAATTCCTAATTCATGACATTGTTTCAATATTTTCTCAATTTCATGAGACTCATATATTTCGTGAATTGAAATTCTTTGGCTAACCTTAAGTCCATTTATTTCTACTTCTCTCGTGAGTGAGTCAACTTCATCTTCTTCAACAATTTTTTGTGACAACATGAAACCGGCTTTTGCCTCTAAATCTTTAAAGAATCTGATTTCCTCTTCATTACCAGTTCGAATGCGAGCTAAGAACCGTGGGAGTCCTTCCGTATTACCATCTAATTGGGCAAGCAACCTTGTTAAAGTACACCCATAACGTTGTATTCCTCTGCCCAGTGCCTCAATTTTAAGAAAATGTTCAATAAGTATCTTAATTTTATCCTCTGGGAATAAATAATTGTCACTTTTCCTTATGAACTCGACATCCTCGCAACCTAAGGAGAGTAGAATTTTACTCATTTCTGCGTCATCTTGAATATATTGCTCAGTTTTTCTACGTTTTATTTTATATAATGGAGGGCGAGCTACATAAACAAATCCGTTTTCTATCAATCCCTTCATTTGTCTAAATAAAAATGTAAGGAGAAGGGTTCTGATGTGTGCACCATCTACATCAGCATCTGTCATTATTATAATCTTGTGATAACGAGCTTTGGTCGCGTCAAATGCACCTTCTCCCTCATGGTCGCCAATTCCTGTACCTACCGCCGTTATTAAGCTTCTAATTTCCGCATTATTAAGAACTTTATCTAAGCGTGCCTTTTCAACATTTAACAATTTTCCCCTTAATGGAAGAATTGCTTGAGTCAACCTGTCTCGCCCCTGCTTTGCCGACCCTCCTGCAGAATCACCCTCTACGATGTAAAGTTCGCTTTTAGCGGGATCTTTTTCAGAACAATCAGCAAGTTTCCCTGGAAGTCCACCACCATATAAGGCACCCTTTCTTACCGTCTCTCGAGCCTTTCTTGCAGCTTCTCGTGCCCGTGCGGCATGGATTACTTTTTGGATAAGAGATTTTGCAATATCGGGATTCATCTCAAAATAATACTTCATTTTCTCCCCAACGATCTTTTGTACAATTCCATCGACTTCTCGATTCGAAAGTTTTGTTTTCGTCTGCCCTTCAAAACGAGGTTCTGGAACTTTTACGGAAATAACGGCTGTTAAGCCTTCTCGAACATCATCTCCGGTCAGCGATAATTCTTTTTCTTTAAGTAAATCATTTTGCCTAGCATAACTATTTATCACCCGAGTCAAAGCTGTTCGAAATCCAGACAAATGCGTACCTCCTTCTACATTATGTATCGAGTTTGCATATGCGTAAAGTTGATCTGAAAATGAATCGTTGTAAATTAATGCTACATCTAAAATGATCGTTCCTTCTCCTGTTTCTGCCGGTGCTTCACCCGAAAATGAAATTGGTTCTTTAGTCAGGCAATTTTTATTTTGATTCAAATACATCACATATTCGCTAATACCATCTTCGAAAATAAAAGTTTGCTCACGCTCTCCCTTATCTTCCTTAAGAGAAATCTTAACCCCAGGGTTAAGAAAAGCTAATTCTCTTAATCTTTTTGCTAGAATATCAAATTTAAATTCTCTTGTTTCGGTAAAAATTTGTTCATCTGGGAGGAATGTAACCTTAGTACCTGTTGATTGACATGAACCTACCACCTTAATTTTTTCAGTGGTCTTTCCCCTTGAAAAGCTCATTTGGTGAATTTTTTCGTCCCGCCTTACTTCAGCAACAAACCATTCGGACAATGCATTTACACACTTAGCACCAATTCCGTGTAAGCCACCTGATACCTGATATGCTCCCTTGCCAAATTTGCCTCCTGCGTGAAGGTTAGTTAAAACCAATTCCAATGCAGGCATATTATGCTTGGGATGAACATCTACGGGAATTCCTCTCCCGTTGTCCTGAATGGAGCAGGAACCATCAGCATGAAGGTGAACTTTTATTTCTGAACAATGCCCCGCTAACGACTCATCAATAGAATTATCAACAATCTCAAAAACACAATGGTGCAACCCTCTTTCGTTGGTGTCACCAATATACATATCAGGACGCTTTCGAACTCCCTCCAATCCCTCCAATTTCTGAATTTGGGATGAATCGTACTTTTCTTCTTTTTTTGTGTTTTTATCTTCTGACATAATTGACATTTAAATTGGTTTTTAGAGTACGCTGTTATTCTTTCAGGACAAAGGATTTGCCAAGGTTTTAAATTAAGATTTTTTACTTGTAATGAAGAGTAAATTTATACCTTTTTTTATGTATTTCAGTCAAGGTAGGAGTTAAACTTTTTCCTCTAAACTTCTTCACCCCTAATTAATAACTTTAAGTGAGGCTTTATTCTTATATTTTTCTATTTTTAAAATGCTGAAAACCAGAAGCTTAGGACACGAACTTCATTCTATAATTTAGTTATTTCTTGTAAAATTTTATGCTTCACTCTCTACCACTAACTTGTCTATTTCCGGCAAACATAAAATGGTTGAATTCTAGTCCTACCTGTAAAGCCTTTTTTCTTTTAAATCCAAGGATTTCAATCTGCAAAAATGTAAGTTTCTTATCAAACGGGAATGAATCCCCAAAAGGCTGAAACCAATCCGATTGTTCCAACAAAATAAATAAGATTGAAATAAATACCTATTCTTAGAAAGTCTTTAAATTGATACCCACCGACCGTATATACAAAAGTATTTGTTTGATACCCAATGGGCGTAACAAAACTTGCTGAAGCTGCAATACAAGCAGTTAGTACATAAGCTCTCGCATCACTGGCAGACATGTTCATCAAATTTGCCAATTCAAGTGAAATAGGCGCCATTATTACTATTGTAGCATTATTGGATAAAACTTCGGTTAAAAAAGCGGTGCACAAATACAACACAATTAAAACCGCAAACGGTTGCCATTGAGGCTCAAATAAACCTATGCCGACTCCGCCTACAATAGACGCGACAACAGAGGATGCACCTGTACTTTGCATTGTTATTCCAAGAGCAAGCATTCCATAAATAAGAATTAATATATTCCACTCAATCGCCTGATATGCTTCACGTGCTTTTAAGCAACCTGTGAGTAATAAAATTGATACCCCCATAATAGCAGTTATTGAAATCGGCAATATCCCAAAGGATGCTATTAAAATAATACTCGCCAGGACTCCAATTACAATAGGAGCTTTTTTCTTCATGTTTTGCATTGGCAAAGTCGCGTGGTCGAGAAGAATAACTTCATCGGATTTCCTGAGTCTTTCAATTGCATCCTCAGATCCTAAAATAAGGAGCGTATCACTTGCTTGAAGGCGAATTTTTTCAATTTCTACTCCTAGGTTTTTCCCTCGCCGATGAACCGCAAGAATAGTCAAATTAAAACGGGTACGAAAACTTGCGTCTGAAAGATTCCTTGAAATTAATGAGGAAGATGGACCAACTACACATTCAACCATTACCCCGGTTTTCGAAGAAACCTGCTCAATTCCAAGCAGGGTTTCGTTTAATAAATTTACTCCCTCAATCTCACTTGTTTCAATGATTCCTTGTGGCTTACAAGATAGTACGAGTCGATCCTTTGCTTTAAGCTTCTCCTCAGTATTTCTTACTGAGATTGCCGCACCATTTCTTACAATTTCTAGAAGTCGAACACCCGAAAGTTTTGTGATTCCAGAATCTTTTATTCTTTGACCGATTAAGGGAGAATTAAATTGGATAATCGCTTCGGTTAAAAATTCCTTACTATCTAAATCTGAAATTATATCTGACAAGGCTTCTCGATTGGGCAAAAGCCTTTTTCCAAATAAAACTAGAAAGCTTATTGAAATTACCAACAATGGAAGGCCAATCTTAGACAGTTCAAACATGCCGAGAGGCTCCATGTCTTGATAAATTGAAGAATTGGTTATTAGACCGCTTGCTAGAATATTAGTACTGGTGCCAACCAAGGTACAACACCCACCAAAAATTGACGCATAGGAAACTGGTATTAGCATCTTTGAAGAAGGAACTCCCATGATTCGGGAAAGACTGATTACCACTGGTAGTAAGACCACGACCACTGGCGTATTATTGATAAAGGCTGATACAAAAGCGACCAGTATCAATAATATTAGCATGAATTTACGGTATCCATATTTACAAAATTTTCCCAAATAATCAGACGCCTGTTCGATTAATCTGCATCGATTTAAAGAAGCGCTAATTACAAACATCGCCGCGATTGTTATTGGGGCTTCGTTAGAAAACACGTCAAGAACCTCAGGTATAGTTGGCCAATTTTCGCTAATTTCTAAGCCAGAAAAGAGTAAAATGATCCCAAGTAAAGTAAGGGCTGTAGTATCAATACTTATTTTCTCCATCAAAAATGATGTTAAAGCGGATAATAAAAGCCCAAATGCTAAAATTGTTTCCCAGTCCATAGATTAATCAAATAATTTTATAGCGATCACTAAGCCTTGTATTTATACTTTGAGTTTTGATGAATTTTAAATTTCAATATAGTATTTCATTTTAAATACCCACTATCAATGAATTTCAACCTAACACATCGTCCAAGACGCATAAGAAATAATTCTATCCTAAGCTCTCTAGTCAAAGAACAAGGGCTCTGCCATAATGATCTAGTTTTACCAGTTTTTGTTTCTGATCGTGCACAAGTCCCT
>Ga0209090_10003057_pt1 | contig 10534 bp, 13 predicted proteins | sample ArcticOcean_MG_C_9_FD_187432 | JGI IMG/M metagenome (GOLD analysis project Ga0209090, IMG submission 187432) | Marine microbial communities from western Arctic Ocean - ArcticOcean_MG_CB2_152 (SPAdes) (version 2) | ecosystem: Environmental > Aquatic > Marine > Oceanic | place: Arctic Ocean... | reverse complement strand
AGTTATTACAGGTCGTGCAGTTGGTGAATTGAATCACCCTGATGGGCCTTCCATTAATTTGGATAAAGTTTCTCACAGAATTACTGAACTTAAATGGGACGGTAATAATGTGATGGGAAAAGCACTTATTTTGGATACACCAATGGGTCAGATTGTAAAAGGTCTTGTCGAAGGTGGCGTTCAACTAGGAGTGTCTAGTCGTGGTATGGGAAGTCTAGAAATGAAGAACGGTAGCAACTATGTAGCAGATGATTTTATGCTGAACACTGTTGATATTGTACAAGATCCTTCTGCCCCTAATGCTTATGTAAATGGCATTATGGAAGGAGTTTCTTATGAGCAGGATAGACCTGGTCATTTCATTAAGACAATTGATGAAGGTGAGACAGAAGTGAAAGAATCTAAAGTAAGTTTCTCGGAAGAGCAACAAGCTAAAGGTTTTGAGCATTTCCTCTCTAAACTATAATCTCTATAGGAGAAAATAATGTCTGAATTAAAAGACGATATTGCTGAGGTTATTGTAGAGGATACGCAAGTGGAAGCAGCAACGCAAGTTGAAGCACCTCTTACGGAAGCTCGTACAGTATCGGCAATACAAGCATCTATGGCAGGAATGTCTAAAGATGGCCTTGACGCGATCTTCGAAGCAGCGAAAAAAGCAGAAGCGAAAGCTAAAGTGGAAGACGATGAAGAAGAAGAGGACGATGAAGGTGATGAAGATGAAGGCGATGTAGAAATGGAAGGCAAAGGTAAAAAAGAGTCTAAGAAATCAACTAAGGAAACTGTTGGTGATGAAAAAGACTTAGAAACTAAAGCTGCTAAGAAGAAGAAAGTCAAGACAGACGACGGATCTGAAATCGAAGTAACTGCTGAGAAAAAGAAATTTAAAGAAGATGTTGAAGCGTTAGTAAAAGACGAAGATACATTATCTGAAGGTTTTAAAGCAAAAGCTGAAGTAATCTTTGAAGCTGCTCTACAAAGCAAAATCATCTCTGAGACAGCAAAATTAGAAGAGCGTTATGCATCTGATCTAGCTGGTGAAGTTGAAGCTATAAAAGAAGATTTAGTTGACAAGGTTGACGGTTACTTAACATATGTAGTCGAAAACTGGATGAAGGATAACGAAGTTGCGATTGAGCATTCTTTGAAGTCTGAAATCACAGAATCATTTATTGATTCTCTAGGCCAATTATTTAGTGAGCACCACATCAATGTGCCTTCGGATAAAGGAGACATCTTAGATGCTCTATCTGAAGAAGCAAAAGATGCTAAAGCTCAGTTAAATGACGCAACTGCTAATGCAATGGATCTTGCCGAGAAAGTTAAAGCTTTCGAACGTAAAGATATCGTAGCTGAAGCATGTACTGGTTTAGCAGCAACTGAAACTGCAAAATTAAAAGAGTTAATCGAAGGTATTGAAGCTGACGATAACGATTCTTTTGCAACTAAAGTAGCTACAATTAAGGAATCTTACCTTAACAAAGATGCCACGGTAGAAGCAACTCCGGAAGTTGATGCTATTACTGAAGCAACTCAAGAAACCCAGGATGTCTCTGCGAATATGCAAAGATACCTAAGCGCAATTGAGCGCACAAAATAATCCATATTAAAGGAGATATTTAAATGGAAATTAATAGACAAGTACTACAGGAAAAATGGGCTCCTGTACTTGATTCTCAAGAAGCAGGAACAATTAACGATCGTCATAGACGTGCGGTAACTGCTGTTGTTTTAGAGAACCAAGAAAATGCATTCCGCGAAGAACGTCAATTGACTGAAACTGCGGCAACTGCAACTGCTGATGTAGCGAACTGGGATCCAGTTCTTATTTCATTAGTAAGACGTGCGACTCCTGCAATGTTAGCGTTTGATTTAGTCGGTGTACAACCAATGACTGGACCAACTGGCCTAATCTTTGCAATGAAAGCGCAATATACTGCTGCAGGTAGAACTGGTACTCATAGTGCTGGTGCTGAGGCATTATTTGACGAAGCTAACACTGAATATTCTGGTGCACTTTCGGGTGATACTGGTTCTGAAGGTTCAAGCGATCCGTTTGCTGCTGAAGATACTACAAGTGATGACGCAGATACTGTTGCTGAGTACCAGCCAGGTTCTGGTAATGCTACAGCAACTGCTGAAGCACAAGGTAACTCTGGACCAGCTATTCCTGAAATGCAATTTACTATCGATAAGACTACTGTGACTGCAAAGTCTCGTGCTCTTAAAGCTGAGTACACTACTGAACTAGCACAAGACCTTAAAGCAATTCACGGTCTTTCTGCTGAAACAGAACTTGCGAACATTCTTTCAACAGAAATTCTTGCTGAAATGAATCGTGAAATCATCAGATTGTTGAACATCAACTCTGTGACTTCAACTCGTGGTGCTGCTGCAGGTGTATGGAATGCTACTAACGCTGCCGATAACGGTGGTGCTAGATGGTCAGTTGAACGTTACAAAGCTCTAGTTCAAGCAATTGAGCATGAAGCTAACAAAATTGCTGTTGACACAAGACGTGGCAAGGGTAACTTCGTTATCGTATCTAACAACGTTGCTGCTGCATTAAATGCTGCTGGCGTTATGGATACTGGTATGGGTGCATTAGGTGCACAGCAAATGGATTCAGATGTTACTGGTTCATTACTTGCTGGTACTTTAAATGGCAGCATGAAAGTATATGTTGATCCATATGCTGGTGTAGACTACTTCACAGTTGGTTATAAAGGTGCAAACCCTTATGACGCTGGTATGTTCTATTGCCCGTATGTTCCATTATCAATGATGAAGACTATTGGTGAGGCTGACTTCCAGCCACGTATCGGATTTAAAACTCGTTACGGTATTGCTGATAATCCTTTTGTTACTGCTGGTAACGGCAACAACGTATACTACAGAAAACGTAAGGTTTCTAACCTGTAATTTTTCGAAATATACAAATAAGAACCCCGCTTTATTGCGGGGTTTTTTATAAATAATACTATGCCAAACTTTTTAAATCCATCATCGTTCGTTTTAACATTAGATACTCAAGCCTATTCTGGTGCAGAGTTTACTGTGCAAACAATGATGCTTCCAGATGTAAGCGTGTCAGCTGCACCATTACCTTTTAAATCAATTGATGTAGGAAGAGCTGGAGATAAGATGGTATTCGGTCAATTCGAAATATCATATCTTATAGACGAAGATCTTTTAAACTATAAAGAAATCTTCGATTGGTTAAAAGCTAATGTAGAATCAAATCATAGTGGAACAAGTAGCTCTGATCATTATAGAGATCTAACACTTACTGTTATGAATTCTGCTAACAACGTAACAAAACAAATCAAATTTGTGGATGCTTACCCGACAAGTCTTTCATCCTTACCGTTTGATATCACAACAACGGATGTAGAATATCTTACAGCCATTGCTTCTTTCGAATATTCATACTACGTATTCTTATAAGTAACACTATGTACAATTGACCTAAACTATGATATAATATAACTAATAAAGTTATAATTGGAACAATATGAATATTGAAGAAGTACTAAGTATGTGGAAGGAAGATTCCATAATCGATGATTTACAATTAGATGATACCACCATTAAGATGGCTCGAGTACATAGTAAGTACTTAGAGTTAATTACTATTGCCAAGATGCGTAGGAAGAAAAAAGACTTTGAGTATAAGACACTGCTTAAAGATAAATGGTTATATTATAACGGTAAGTTATCTAAACAACAAATCGATTCATTCAAGTGGGACTATGATCCTTTCGGTGGTCTTAATAAACCTCTTAAAGGTGATATGAATTATTACTATGATGCTGATACAGATATCCAAGCTAAACAAGCAGCATTAGAATATGATAAGGTTCTAATAGAAACCCTAGAAGAAATCATGGGTACTATACGATGGAGACATCAGAACATTAGTAACATTATAAAATGGAGATCTTTTGAAGCAGGAGTTTGATAAGAAGACATTAGAACTACTATTAGTAAACTATACTAATATCAATAATGATTTAAGAAAGCCATGCGCTATTAAGTCACATTTCGAACAACTAATAAAAGAAACAACCGAAGCAATAGCTTTAGCTAAAGATCCTATCGTATATAAAGATGGTATGAATGCATTAGAGTTTGCTATACATTTAGCACAAGAGAGAAATGGAAAAGCTAACAGTACAGACTAAAGATGCTGCTTACATGTATGTTGACTGTGATGATAAAGGAATCATACACGAGCTAGCAGAGTACTTTACATTCTTTGTCCCTGGCTATAAGTTCATGCCACAATTTAAAAATAAAATGTGGGATGGAAAACTAAGACTACTCAACCTACGTGACCAATCTATGTACAGTGGTCTATATAAACATGTCTGTGCATTCTGCGCAGAGCGAAACATACAAGTAGAAATTCTACCTCACGATATATTTAAGTCTGAGGGTAATCTCCCTGGTGCACATCAAGAAGTTGATATGTCTTTCTTAGATGAGTTTATATTGCCATTCCCTCCAAGAGATTATCAGTTAGCTGCAGTAAAACATGGCTTAGAAAATAAACGAGCGTTGATGGTAAGTCCTACAGCCTCAGGTAAATCTTATATAATATATCTTATGATGAGATACTACTTAGACTCTAACTATGACCATATTGCTGATAAGGTATTATTGATTGTACCTACCACAAGTCTTGTTAAACAAATGGTTGGTGACTTTGCTAAGTACTCAGAGAATGATGCAATGTTTGATGCAGAAGGTATGTGTCATGAGATTATGGCTGGTAAAGATAAAGGTCATGAAACAAAAAAGATCTATGTGTCTACATGGCAGTCTATATACAAAATGCAAAAGGGATATTTCCAGCAATTCGGTATGGTTATTGGTGATGAGGCTCATGGGTTTAAAGCAAAATCATTAACAAGCATATTGACGAAGTGTTCGAATGCAAATTATAGGTATGGTTTAACAGGTACATTAGATGGTACACAAACACACAAATTAGTTTTAGAAGGTTTGTTTGGACCACATAAGAATATCACAACAAGTAAAGAACTTATTGATCGTGGAGATCTTGCTAACATATCAATCGATATACTATTACTTAAACATAAAGAAGAACATTGTAAAGAAGTAAGTAAAATGAAATACCAAGATGAGGTAGATTGGATTGTTACATCATCACGTAGGAATAATTTTATAAAGAATTTGGCCATAGATCTGAAAGGTAATACACTAGTATTATTCCAATACGTAGAGAAACATGGTGAACCATTATTTAGGTTGATAGATGACGCGAGTGATGATACAAGAAAGGTATTCTATGTGAGTGGTAAGACACCTGCTGACACACGTGAAGAGATAAGAGCTATAACAGAGACCGAACAAAATGCTATATTAGTGTGTAGTTATGGTACATTCTCTACAGGTATAAATATAGTTAACTTACATAATATTATATTTGCTTCACCTAGTAAGAGTCAGATTAGAGTATTACAATCGATTGGTAGAGGATTAAGAAAGAGTACATTAGATACAACAATCTATGATATAGCTGATGACTTACATTGGAAAAATAATAAGAATTATACTCTCAATCATAGTGCAGAGAGAGTTAAAATATATAGTAAAGAACGATTTAAGTTTAACATACATGAGGTCAAATTATTATAAATACTATTATGGATAAAGACTTTCCGCCAACAATTTCAGATGTACCCGTTAAATTCTTTAAGTTAGTATCGGGAGAATCAATTATTGCATACGTTCATGAGATGAATGACGAGTCTAATGGTGCACTTATTGGTATAGAAGAACCAATGCATGTACATGTAGAACCTGATTCGCATTACGTATTAACACCATGGTTACCATTCTCTCAACAGAAATTACATATTCTCGAAGACTTTAATGTGATGATTTCGAGTGATGTCAATGATGATGTAAAGGCACACTATATGAAGATTATATTAGATGAAATACAGACTGATAAAGAAATGATGGAAGAACAAGTAAAGGTTATGAAAGGTAACGCGACAACCCACTAATCTTCTTATCCTGTCCTCCGCAGAGATACTCTCTTATTATACCATACAAAACAGCCTTTGTACATACTTGACTTAAAATAAATTATGAAATGTTTAGTACCTGAAACTGGATTAACGATTAGCCCATTGGGTGAAATAGTTTTATGTTGTGCTGGAGATAGTGTAGCTATAGGTCATATAAAAGATATACATGATCTTGATGAATTCTTTCATTCTGATGTTTATAACGATATAAGAGATAAGTTTAAAACTGATCAGTTCCCAATACAATGTAAAGTATGTGTAGACCATCACGAAGCTGGAAGAGCAGCACGCTTTGAAGCATATAATCGTTATGATTTCTCAGAACATGGATTAAAGTTTTTAGAAGTATCTACGAGTAATATATGTAATCAGATGTGTGTCACATGTTCAGGTAAGTATTCATCTAAATGGGCACCATATGAACAAAATACTGTATTCAATAGGAATGAGAATCATAAATTCTTTACAGAAATGTATAAGATGACAAACGCAGATGTTGATAAAGTTTTAAAGATCATTCCAGGATTAGAGCATTTAACAATTAAAGGTGGAGAACCATTTGCAGATCCTAATAATATAAGAATATTAGAATGTGTTGCAGATACAAATCCACAGTGTAAGGTACAGATATCAACCAATTTTCAGTTAGTCACTGATAAGGTTATTGAATTGTTACATCGAATAGATGATGTGAATATTCAGGCAAGCATAGATGGTACATACAAGTTATATGATTGGATACGAGGTGGCCACTTCGATAAGACAGTTGAAAATATAAATAGATATCACGAGTATGCTGGAAGAGAAGTAATTGTATTTGGAACGATATCAATATATAATTGGATGCATATAGCAGAGTTAATAGATTTTTGGAAAGATATTAAAGGTGTACCACGAGTAAATATGGGAAACATTGTTACATTTCCAAAGTATTGTTCACCTCTTTATTTAAAGCCACATCACATAAAAGAAGGTTTAGATAAAGTACATAATTATCTTCAGAGTTATACACAAATAAACAATGATTTTTATACGAGTGATGATCTAAATATAAGAGGTATGAATAACATTAATAGTATTGTACCAAATAAAGAATTTGATATTCATAATAAAATGATGCAATGGATAGATTATTGTTTAATTACACGTCAAAATAATGAAGATATATTTGAATTAGCACCCTACTTAAAGGAATACAAATATGCAAATATCTGATAATGCCGCAAATAAAGTAGCTGGAATGAAATCAGCTGAGGAAAAACTACGTGTGTATATTATGGGCGGTGGATGTTCAGGCTTTAGTTATGGTTTTAAGTTAGATGAAAAACAACTTGATGGTGATTATGACATTGAGAAAAACGGTGTGACAGTTTTGGTAGATCCTATGAGCTATCAATACTTAGAAGGAATTACAATTGATTATTTAGAAGATCTGCAAGGTGCAAGATTCATTGTAAGTAACCCAAATGCTAAAACAACTTGCGGATGCGGCTCATCTTTTAGCGTTTAACTATGTACATATAAGCTTTATATGTTATAATGGATATACATTTGAACTAATAGGACATATTATGCCTGAGAAAATTAAACCAAGAGACAAACCACATTACGTAAACAATAGAGACTTCTCATATGCAGTAGTTGACTACGTAACAGCAGCAAACAAATGCAAAGAAGATGGAATAAAGAATCCAGTTGTACCTGATTATATTGCTATATGCTTTATGAAGATCTGTGAAGGTCTATCTCATAAACCAAACTTTGTAAGATACACATACCGAGATGAAATGGTAATGGATGGTGTAGAGAATTGCTTGAAAGCAATATACAATTATCGTATTGATGCATCTACCCGTACAGGTAAACCTAATGCATTCTCTTATTTCACACAGATCGCTTACTTCGCTTTTATAAGACGTATTGTAAAAGAAAAGAAACAAGCTGATATCAAATTTAAATTCATGGAGCAAGCAAACATCGAAGAGTTTGTATCTTCTATTGATATAAACAGTCCAATTGATCAGTCATTCCTTGATACACTTCGTGAGAAGATTTCTAAGATCAAAGAAGTCGATACTCAAATTAAAGAGTTTGAGAAGGAAGAGAAGGTTAAAGTTAAAAAAGGTTTAGAACTGGTTATGGAATATGCATAAAATATATATTACTGGTATTGCAGGGTTTATAGGCTTTCACACAGCTGAGAACTTAGCTATGAAAGGTTATGAAGTTTCTGGTATAGACAACTTTAATGATTACTATGATCCTCAATTAAAACGTGATCGCGCTTTACTACTTGAAGCTAAATTCGATATGCATATCTGTGAGAACGATATTGAAACAGTTGATTGGGAAAGTTTAAAAGATTACGATTTAGTTATTCATTTAGCAGCACACGCAGGTGTTCGTCATTCTTTAGAACATCCTCAAATGTATATTGATACAAACATATCTGCAACGCAAAGACTTATTCAAGCTTGTGAAGAATATGAATTGCCTGTTATATATGCTTCATCATCTACAGCAAATACTGATTTACTTAATCCATATGCTTGGTCTAAATTTGTTAATGAAAAACAGTTTGAAACTTCCGCGCTCTTAGCCGCTGGTTTACGGTTCTATACGGTCTATGGCGAATATGGCCGGCCGGATATGGCTTTACATACCTTTGCAGATCTTATGTCTCAAGGTAAAGCAATAGACATCTATAATATGGGTGACATGCAAAGAGATTTTACTTATGTTGGTGATTTAGTAGAAGGCATTAGTATTATCTTAGAGTATATGCTTAACCAACCTCAAGAAAATCAACATGAAATTTATGATCTTGGTACAGGTGAATCTAATGAATTAATGCATTATATAGAATGTTTAGAACATGAATTAGGTAGAGTATCTTTAAAGAACTTTATGCCTATGCATCCTGCAGATGTCAAGTCTACACAAGCAAATATAGGTAAGGCTCAATCATTAGGATATCATCCACAGACATCAATTCAAGAAGGAATTAAACACTTCGCAGATTGGTATATACGCATGTACATTAAGTAAAAATATGATATAATAGACGTATGAAAAGATTTTTAATAATTGGATATGGTGTGGTAGGCAAAGCTGTCTACTCTGGCTTATATAAAAAATATAATGTAGAAATATTAGATCCTCCTGCTGGGCATGAATTATATCCAGACTATAATGATTATGATGGCATTATCATGTGTTTACCTACTCCACAAGGACCAACTGGTGAATGCGATGATATGCTAGTAGAACAATATCATTATGACATTCGTAAGAATGCATCTACTGTACCTATCCTAATTAAATCAACTATATCTATAGAGCTTATAGATTTATTAGAAGATGATCGTTATCTTACAACAAATCCAGAGTTTTTGACAGAGGCTGATTCAAAAGAAGAATTTATGTACCAAAAGTTTTCTATATTTGGTGGACGTCAATGTTTATATTGGTGTACAATGTTTCAGCATGCTGGAATTAAAATGAATCATATTAAATTTACTGATATAAGAACAGCAGCATACGCAAAATATGCTATCAACACATTCCTTGCCACAAAAGTTATATTCTTTAATGAATTAAAATCAATGTTTGGTGAATACGGATATGATGAATTAACACATTTAATAGGTATGGACGAACGAATTGGTACAAGTCATATGATGGTTCCTGGACCAGACCAACAATACGGATTTGGAGGCATGTGCTTTCCAAAAGATACAAGTGCTTTTGCCATTTCAGGCAAAGGTAAGTTAACCTTATTGGAGAAGGTTATAAATATAAACACGGAGATAAGAGATGAGATTAAAAAATAATTCATGGGCATTTAAAGGTGCTCTGTCAAAAGAAGAATGTGATAATATAATACGTTATGGTAAAGACATGATAGCTGTAGACGCAAAAACTGGTAAAGGCGAAGTCACATCACTAAGAAAATCTAAAGTTGCATGGTTAACGGATCCATGGATAATGGAATTACTAGAACCATATGTTGATGTAGCAAATAGACGTGCTGATTGGAATTTCCAGTGGGAACCAGTTCAAGCAATTCAATTTGCACAATATAAAGAAGGTGATCATTATGGTTGGCATCGTGATACTGCAATAACACCACTAAAAAATTCTCAAGGTAAGATACGTAAACTAAGTATTAGTGTTAATCTAAATGATGATTATGAAGGCGGTTCAATGTGGATTGATATTGAAAAAGATTATTGGAAACAAAATCCTACTGAATTAAAAATGATTAAGCCAGCTGGTTCTATTGTTGTATTTCCATCTGATAGATGGCATAAGGTAGATAAAGTTACTAAAGGTACAAGATACAGTTTAGTTGTTTGGTTATTAGGAGACCCCTGGATTTGAAGATAGCATTACTAAATGATACACATTGCGGTGTCAGAAATAGTTCACAGATATTCATAGACTTTCAAGAAGCATTCTACGAGAAAGTA
>Ga0209090_10003055_pt1 | contig 10539 bp, 3 predicted proteins | sample ArcticOcean_MG_C_9_FD_187432 | JGI IMG/M metagenome (GOLD analysis project Ga0209090, IMG submission 187432) | Marine microbial communities from western Arctic Ocean - ArcticOcean_MG_CB2_152 (SPAdes) (version 2) | ecosystem: Environmental > Aquatic > Marine > Oceanic | place: Arctic Ocean... | reverse complement strand
GGCGCCTGCTCGCGTCGAGAATCCTCTACAAGCGGAAGGCCGCGTTCCGGCGCTGGGCTGCGGGTGTCGTCGAGCGGCGCGACATCAACGAAGCGATCAGGCGCCTCTGGTACGTCCACCACCGCCGGTTCGTGAGTTGGTCGCTAAGGCGGCAATCGCATGGGTTCGTCGCGTGGCGCAGCGGCGTCCAGGCGCAGCGAGACATCGTGGAGCGGGCGCGCACGCTCGACGCGGCACGGACCCGGGCCCTCGCGCGTGTCGCGCGGCAGCTCATGTCGTACAGGCGCGCGCTCGCCTTCCGGAGCTGGCTGCGCAAGGCCGCGTTGGCGCGGCGCCGGGCGGAGCGATACCAACGCCGCCGCGATTCTGGGATAACGGTGCAGACGCACGCGTCCCAACAATTGCGGCGCGTTTTGGTGCGGCTGTCGCGGTCGACCGCGAAGCTCTCCTTCGTGCGGTGGGCGCTCCGCGTCGACGCCCACGCCCGAGCTTCATTGTTACTAACCAAGTGCGCGAAACGCCTGGCCCACTTCGCCCTCGGCAAGGCGTGCAATGCCTGGTGGGACCTCATCGTGGAAGAGCGGGACCGGAGGCTGACGCTCGATCAATTGGGCCGCTGCGTGGCGCGGTGCTTACAAAGGCGCCTGTGGGTTGGCTTCCGGACGTGGTTTCAAGGGATGCACGTTATGCAGCGACGCTCTACCGAGGCGAAGCGACTGTATACGATCCAGAAGAAGGCCCTGCGGCGCTTCCTGGCCACTTCTAAGCAGAGAGCCTTCACCCGGTGGCGCGTGCTTGCCCAGAGAGAACGTCTCGGCGCGAGCCGGGCTTTGCTATTGGCGGTGGGGCTGAAGACGCTCGTGGAGCGGTGGACGCGCCGGAAGGTGTGCCGGGCGTTCAGTTCTTGGTCCGCTTTCGTCTTAGTCCTCCGGACCGTCGTGAAGGTGATTAAACGGTGCGGCGGGCGGTACCTGGCGGCGGTGTTTGACACGTGGAGCAGCCACGGCTTCCGGTTAATACGCAAGCGCGACGCCGCCAAGCGGGCCTTGCGGGTCCGCCGCCGGTGTTTACGCCGTCTTTTTCTGAGCCAGAGCGCCCGGGCGCTCCGGGCGTGGGTCGCCTACGTCGCGGACTGCCACCAAATCGAACGGAAGCACGGGTCCCTGGTGCGCGTGCTGCGGAAGGGGGTAAAACGGTGGGTCGGTCACTGCTTAAACGTCGCGTGGCGGACGTGGGTCGCCGGCGTGGCCTTCCTACGACAATTGGAGCGGCTCGCGGTGCGGTTTGTGAAAAGGCACGCCGCCGTCGCGTTCCAGACCTGGTCCGGCCGGTTGCTTATTATAGACAAGCAATTGAATGCGGCGCGGCGCCTCGCGCGGTCGCGCAGGCGCATCCTGCGGCACTTCTATTCGGTGGCGGTGTGGATGGCGGTCCAAACCTGGAAGCAGCAGGTGCTCGCGGGCCGGCACGACGCGCGCCACGCCACGCACGCCTGCCATACGCTCGGGCGGTGCCTGCGGCGGTGGCTCCAAGGAAAGGTCGGGCGAGCGTTTGAGCGGTGGGCCGTTTCAACGATCTTCCTGCACAACCTCCAGCGGTGCGCGGCGCGCCTGGCCCGGCGCCTCCTCGCAAAGGCCTTTGGCACGTGGACCGGGGCGCGCTTCCACCTCACGCGCCGCGCGGACGTGCTAGAAAGGGCCCTCGCCGCCCAGCGGCGATGGTCGAGACGGTTGCTCCACGTTGCGACGCAGAAGGCCTGGCGGAGCTGGGCCGCCTACGTGCACTCGTGTAGAGCCGTGGAGCGCAAGGTTGGCGTGGTGACGGTCCTCTTGCGAAAGGGTGTCAAGCGGTGGATCCGCGGGATTTTAGGCAGGGCCTACGGGATCTGGGTCTCGAACGTCCTGTTCATGCGGCGGGTGCGGCGCGTCGTGGCACGGTTCACGCACCGCGTCACGGCCAAGGCCTTCGACACCTGGACCGGCGCGCTCTTTTCATTGCATCGGCGGGCGGACGCCGTCAAGCGCGTGCTGCGGACTAAGAAACGGATGGCGCGGCACCTTACGTCGAGACGCGCCTCGCGGGCCTTCCTCACTTGGCGCGCTCACGTGCTTCACGGGCGAACGTTGAATAGCGAGCAGCAACTCAGCGCCTACAAGTTAAGGAGAGCCCTCCAGAAGTGGCTCCACTGCTTTAAACTGAGAGCCTTTGAGACCTGGTGCGCGTCCGTTCTACGAACGCGGAACTTGGAGCGGGTGCTGCTGCGCATGGCGAAGCGGCGACTGGCGCTTGGGTGGCGGACCTGGGCTCTACAAAACTTTACGTTAGTGAAGCGGCGCAACGCGTTAGTGCGGGCGTTGAGGATCAAAGACCGCGCGCTGCGCCGCATGCAAATGCGCCTCCAATACCGGGCGCTCCGGACCTGGCAGCCCCACGCGCTGTGGGACCGGGCGGTGGCGGTGGACCGCGTGATGGGAATGCGGGCGTTAAGACGGTGCCTCTCGCGGTGGGCGAAGCGGGACGCGGCGAGCGCCTGGCGCACGTGGGTCACAAAGGCGCGCCGGACACACTGTATGAGGAGGTGCTGCGCGCACCTCGTAAAGAGGCACTTGGCTCTATGTTTCCAGGGCTGGTCGGCGCATAGCACGCGCCTGTCCCGGAAAGAGGTCGCCGTGCGGCGTTTGGTGCGGCTGGAGAACATGTTACAAAGGTGGTCCCATCAAAACCTCGCCAAGGGTGTGCGGGCCTGGCGTATTTATGTAATTGAGTGCGCGGCGCTGGAACGGAAATTCGCGACGGTCCTGCGCGCGTTACGAGCGGGGTTGCAACGGTGGTCCGCCGGGCGAATCAAGGTTTTATTCAAACGGTGGCACACTACAATCTGCTTCTTCGACGACTTGCGGCGGTGCCTCCTGCGCCTGGTGCGCCGGCGCCTCGCCCTGGGGTACCAGACCTGGTCTTTAAATGCGGGCCTCGCCACCAAACGCGCCCGAGCCGTGCGGAGCGTCCTCCGGTCGAAGAAGCGCTCCGTAAAACACCTGCAGCACCGACGGCTGGCAAGAGCTCTACGGGTGCTCTGCGTGAACGCTTCACAGACGGTCCATAGGAAGGGAGACCGGGGCACGGCCGTGTCCTTGCTGAGGCGCTACGCGCGGCGCTGGGAGCGCGGTCAGAAGCACGTCGCGTTCCGGGTGTGGTCGCGACACGCGGCCACGCGGACGCGGCGCGGGACGGCCGCACTCCGGGCTTTTGAAGTCGGCCGGCGGGCATTGACAAGGTGGCGCCTCCAATTATTAGGGCGGTCCGTGGCGACGTGGCGTGCGCGGACGACGAACGATCACGCCGCGATGGGTATTCTGACAAGGGTCGCGCTGCGGTGGAAGAGCGGGACGGTCAGCCGCGCGTTCCGGCGGTGGGCGGTGGCCGTGACGCGATTCGCGGCTAGAAAGAAGGCCGTGGTCCAATTGGCGAAATCGCTGATGCGGTGCGGCGCGCGGCACCGGCGGAACGGTTTAGCGACAGGTTTATTCGTGTGGCGCGCGCAAGTCTCTCTTGACAATGAGAAGGACGCGGACAGGCGACATGCGCTAAACGTGCTCGCGCGGGGTGTTTCAAAGTCGCGGCACTTCATACTTGTGCATGGCGTACGAATGTGGCGCGCGTCCGCCGCGGACGCCACACGCGCCCGGACCCGTATACGAATCCTACATCTGCTCGCGAACCGGTGCGGCCGCCGCGTGAAGCGGCGCGCCATCAACCAGTGGCGCCTGAAGCGTGACCAACCTGCGAACCGAGCGCTCAAGAGGCACATTGTCGCGTGGTTCTCGGCCGTGTCTAGACAACAGCTCCTCAAGGCCTTTGTCGTCTGGAATAAAAGCGCGCCGCGCACAAGTGAAGACTTCTGGCACGCCAACGCATACCTCCGGCGGGCCATCACTTCTGTAGAAATACGGAACGACCCCGCCCTCAAAGGTGTGCTTCAAACCTGCGCCCTGCGATGTTCGCGGACGCAACATGGCTGGCTGCGGCTCCGCGCGTGTTTTTTTGACGAGGACGGCGTGTACCTGGGCCCCTCGCTCGCAATAAATGAAGACGAGGTCCCGCTGGACGGGGGCTCGGCGCAAATCACAAGTGAAGGTTTTTGCGTGGACCGCGTCGGGCGCGCGAGTCTAGAATATGTCCTGCCGGACGGCGAGGCCTGGGTCGCGGCCATCGATGCAGCGTTGGCGCACCACGCGTTGGTGTTGCGAAGGCTCCATAGTGACACGAGTTGCAAGCGGCCTTCAATAAGGCGGGCCGCGATCAAGGGCTTCCGGGAAAGGCAGCCGGTCTTCCCGCCGAAACCCTTTGAGGAGTTGAGGATGGTGCCGGCGCCTTCACCAATCTCGTCGCCGCGCGAGGTCGCCGCGGGCGTGGTGGAGGTCATGGCTACGGACTCGAGTTCACAAAGGACGGGCCTCGAGTCGCTTGTGGTCAAGGCCGGCTTTTTGTTGTACGAGCGGCTTCCAGGAGTTTGGAGACGGCGGTTCCTTAAACTACGGGCCGTGTCCTTCGACGTCACGCGGTCGTACGCGGGTCCGTCCATCTCCAGTTCGACGGACGAGGACGCCCAGCCGCTGGCCACCTTCCCGCTGGAAACGATGCAGATCCGTTCAAGTCCCGCGGAGGCGGGGTTGTACCCCCTGCTCTTCGTGGATAAAACGTCGGGCGCCGCGGAGCGCTTCGCCGCATCTACAAGACACGAGCGCGACGGTTGGTTGCAAGCGGTCCAGGCCGCGCGCGAGCAGCACGCCGTTATATTGGACTCGCTGCGCGGAGTGCCTCCACCGCCGCCGCCCGAGACGGACGACGAGCCCGAGCGGACGCACCTGTTCCGCTTCGGCGTGAATTCGACCAAAGGCTTCCAGTGTATCCACTGCACGTTCCGCGGCGACTTCGAGGAGGTCGCGGCGCACGAAAAGGTGTGCAGTGTGTCGTTCGCGGGTGTGTTGAGTTGCTCGGCGCGGGGCTGGCGCCAGGCGCGCTACGCGCTCGAGGGTGGGGTTCTAGTTGGTGACGGGCAGCGGTTCGCTTTGATGGATGCGGTCGTGCGCACGGCGGAGCCGTGCGGCTTCGACGTGGGGCTTCCGGGGCGCGGTCCGGTGTCCTTCGGGTGCGCGACGGCCGCCGAGCGGGACGCGTGGACGCGGGCGCTCGGGGATTTGGCTTAATATTGTGTGAATTGTCCTTTAAGTTCAAGTTGTGCGGAGTAGATTCAAAAGGATACTGATCTCGTGCTATAGGGCCGGTTACAATAAGCACCCACACAAATTCCCCCACACACAGCTGGGGCTACGTTCCGAGAACCAGTCACCCAACTGATATCTATCTAAGGGCATGCCCGGCTTACTCGCGCGACGCGGGAGCGGGCGTGGTGGATCTAGACCGTCAGCACGTGACTTGTCAAGAGGAAGCGGAGGCCCACCGTCTTGTCGCAGTTCCCGCACGAGGTGATCGACTCGAAGGTGGAGTCCTTTTCCATGGCAATCTCCATCTTGATACCGCACTCCTTGTACGCCTCGGAGTGCTTGCGCAGGACGTTGATCCAGCCGCTCTCGAAGTTCGAGCGCTGGCAGCACATGATGCAGGCCGCGAGGCCGTACGTGACAATGAAGAAGAAGATGTTGAGCCAGAAGGCGTTGCAGCAGTTGTAATACGTCTTGAAGTGGGCGACGGTGTCGTCGTGCGTCTCCTGCCAGAGCTCGAGCGACACGCCCTTGGCCTTGAGGAACTCGGGGACCTGATCGCGATCCTCCGTCCAGATGACGTTGTCGACCTTCGTTGCGCCGCAGCACGGTTGTGTCACCGGGTGCGCGAGCTTGAGGTCGAAACAGGCGTTCGCGTCCGCGCCGGGTTGCGCGTTAACAACGTCGGCCATCGTGGCGCCTGCGCGGAGACGACGAGTTTGACGACGAGAATGCGCGCCGCGGCCCACGGTCCGCGTCGACGCTCAGGCGGCCGTGGTTTTTTACTAAGTCCGACACCAGGTGGACTTTGAGGCACAACGCCAGCGGGTGCAGCGTGGTTTTTCAGTATTCTCTTCGGACACGCGCGAAGCGATGTCGTTCGTTAACGTAGGAAAACGCGTGGCCGCACTTGTTAAAATGTTTAAGTTTCCAGCCCCAACTCTAGAGCCCAAGGTAATTTGCCAGCTCGTCGCGGGTTTTACCCCACCCGCGGGAAACTCATATACCGATCTCCGGGTCAAGGAAGCGCCGCGAAGGCGTGCGGCCTCCCGAGGACTGAGGCATGCTGGACGGGTTTCACTCAACAAAAATCTCCTGTTAGCCAAGCAGCTCAATTGTTGTGCGTTGCCGCGTAGTACCTTGCGCATTGACGTAAGGTGATGATACTTCGCCGTCCGCCGCCGCAAAAAGAGAGCGAAACGCCCCGGAAACTATCTCTGGAAACCTTGAACTTGCTTCATGAAGCTGTCGGACACCTGTGCCTTGGTCACTCATGACCTCTGGCATCAGCTCCGACCTGCACCAACAGTCCAGCTGTCGAGCCGCGCGCTTAAACTTACGGCCGTCGCCAGCACAGCGCTCGCCGTAGTGGCCGCGGCAGCGAACCCGCGCACTGTGAGAGCTGACTGACAATCGTGCCGTTCCTGACTCCCGCCCGCTCAAGGCCGCGCGCCGACCGACGAGACCGTCGCGTTACAGCCCGCCCGCGCAGGCGCCACGATGTCTTCCTTTGAATTGAAACTGCGGCCTCGTCTTCGACGAGCCGGCCTGGGTGCACCGCGCGGCCCGGTGCTCGATTCAAGCACGGCGCCCTTGAGTCATGACACGCAGGCACGAACCGACGCCACGCGTTCCCGCCGCTCCCGGCCCTGCCCAGTGACGCGCTTCGCATCCTCCTGGTGCGCGAGCCCTGGGGCCTCTTCCTCTTGTACGGGTCGATGATGATTAGTGGCGGCTGGACGACGCTGGCCAACAAAATAGGCCGGCGCAACGGCGCTTTCCGCAACGTCACCGTGGACCTCCTCCTCGGGACGGCGGACCTCGCCATCGCGAGCGCGCGCCGCGACTTCCTCACGCAGCACCTTGTGCCCGGCTACATGTTCGAGACGCCGTGCGACGGCCGGGCTCTTACAAAGGGCGGCGCGGCGCTGGATGCGTACGAGGTCGTCCTCGACGTGGCCGCGGACTGGGCCGCGGCGCGGCGCAGGCTCGCGCGCTGCGGCCTCCTGTCCTTGCATCCGGGGCCGCGCGTCCAATCATTGGTCAATGCTGCGTCCGCGGCGGCGTCCAAGGCCGCCCGATGGCGTATCGCGATCGATCGTCCGCGCAGGCTCGCGGACCTCGCCGATAAGCGGCCGCGAACGGTCCTCGCCGCGGCGGCGCCCGACGCGTTCCGCCGGGCGGACGTCTGCGACTACGCGCTCTACGCACGCGCGGCGGCGCGCGCGACCAGCGAAGCGGATGCGCCCTGCCCGTGAGTCTTGGCGAGCGCCGCCGCCGGCGGGTTAGCACGTTATAAATATACTCCTGTCACAAAAATCCCGCCGCTGGGCGCGTCTACAAGTTCGCCCCCAGGTAACTCCCCAGGCCCCCGGCAAGACTGTTTCCAAAATTACTAGTACGGACACGCGGCGGGTGGACTTGGAGGAGGCGGCGTCTCCTCGGGCGCGACGGGCGCTTTGGAAACGAGCGCCTCGCGCAGCCGCGCCCGGAGCTCGCCCACCAGGGCCCGCGCGTTTATCGCGTCGGCCGCGGACTCCTCGGCCGCGCCCACGGCGTCCCGCGCGCGATCCTCGAGCCGGCGCCGCGCCGCGTCGAGGCCCGCCCGCAAATCGCGCTCCTTCTCCTCGAAGACAGTAGACAGGCCCACGAGCTCCGCCTCGGCATACCTTAAATCTCGCTCCCTGTCCTTCAACTTGTTTTCAATGGCCTCGAGCTCGACCTCGTCCCGCGGGTGCGCCCGCAGCTCCGTCACCACGCCTCTTAAATGTCGCTCCGCCTCCCGCGATGCCCGTAACTTCCGCTCGTCCGTATCCGCATGCTGCCGCGCCGCGTCCAGCGCCTCGCCCAGATGCTCGACCGACTCGTTGAGAGTAAGACGCTCGCGCGCCACCGCTATGACAACGGCGTCGGCGGCCGCGCGCGCGTCCCTACTTGTAACCAGGGCCCCGTCCCGGGCCGCCACGAAGGACCGCGCCTCCTCGGCGGCTTGCATCGACGCCTCGACCAGGTCATGTAAACGGGCGGCTTCGGCGGCGCCGTCGCGGGCGCGCGCCGCGTGCGCCATGACATCGGCCTCCGCTCTTGCAGCGCGGGCCTGGAGCGGCTCCACCGTTTCCCGCAGCCGGCGCGCCTCGACCACAGCCTCGCGCCGCCGCGCCTCCGTCCCCTCGAGCTTCGCCGTCGCGTCCCGCAGCGCCGCCTGCTGGAGCTTCGTGAGGGCGGCGACGTCCGCCAACGCCCTCCGCAGCGCCGCCTCGCGCGCTTCGCCCTGGGCCGCCCGCGCCTCAGTTTCGGCGCCGCGCGCCGCGAGCGCCGCGTAGGCCGTCTTGAGTTCGGCGAGCTGCTGCCGCGCGCTCGCGTCGCGGCCCCGCGCCTCGGCCAGCAGCTCGCCGGACCGCGCGCCGGCTTCACTCAAATTCTCGGAAACCGCGTGGAAGGCGACCGCGCCCGCGGCGACCGCGTGCGCGAAGCGGCCGTCGGCCGCCTCGAGTTCAGCCACACGCTGCCGGTTTGCCGCCTCCCCGGCCTCGCCCAGCCGCCGCTCGAAGGCCGCCCGCTGCACAGCTTCGCCCGCCGCGCGCGCGGCCGTCGCCGCCGCGAGCGCCGCCTCGCGGTCCGCGACGTGCGTCGCTTCCACGGAGGCCGCGCGCGCGGCGCTGGCTTCGGCATCACCGAGCCGCGCCGCCAGTTCCGCGAGGCGCGCCTCGTGCGTTGATGCTCTTTCGTCCTGCTCCGCCGCGAAGCGTCTCTGAGCCTCCCCCAGGTCGCGGCGCAGGACGTCGCACGCCACGCCGTGCCGCGCTTCCACGCTGCGCGCCCTCTCGCCGTCCGTGTTATACCGCCAGTACGCGAACACGTCCCGCACCGAAGTCCTCGACGCGCCGTCGGCGCGCCGCATGAATGCCGCGACGATCATCCGGGACGCGGCCGCCTTGATCGTCGCCCGGGCCGCGTCCTCCGCCCGCCGTTGAGCGTGCGATGCTTTCCGCTCCACGCCCGCGACCTTTGACTGCGTCACTTGTAACCGCCCCTCGAGCTCCTCGATGCGCGCGTGGGCGGCCCCGAGGGCCTCATCTAACATAGTATTCTCGCCCTCGGCCGCGTCGGCCCGCAGGCGCTGGCGCCGGGCCTCCTCGTATTGGACCGTCGTGGCGGACGCCATCGTTTTGGCGTGGCGGCGCTGGGCCGGCGGCGGCACGTTCGTCGACGCCCGGAGCGCGTGGGCGACGAGCGCGTCGACGTCGTCGTCATTTTTTTCCACGTGCTCGTCGTACAACGCCGACTCGATGTGCACGTTCGGCCTCCGGTCCAACGGGTTGTCCCGCGCGTCCAGCTGCTTTAAGCAAGGCGCGAGGGCCGCCAGCCCGTCCAGCGTCCTTAACATATTCGCGGAGCAGTCCAGGACCTCCAGGCACGGCAACGTTCCTCCTGTGAGACTCTCCAATTGGTTCTGCGAGACGTCGAGCTTTGTCAGCTGCGGGCACGCGGCGAGCGCCTGAAAGAGCGCGTCATGGAAAGACGGCCCGAGCTCGTTCGCGCCGAGAATGAGCTCGGCCAGGTGGCGCAGGGGCGGCAGGCCCGCGAGGCTGCGTAGCCCACACCCGAAGAGGGTCAGTTTTTCGACGTCCTGCGCCTCGAGTTCTTGGACGACGGTCGGGGACTGGGCGACGTCGCGGACGCCCAGGCCGTAGTACGAGGCGGCGGCCATCGCGCCGGCCCTGCTGTGCTGCTGCTGCTGTGCTCTGCTGCTGTGCTCTGCTGCTGCTGCTACTGCTGCAGCTGTGCTGTCGCAGGGCTCGCGCGCCCCGTATGTTTCGAGCGGACAGCGCAGGACGAGGCCGCGTGTATGCTCTCACCGCAGATCCACGGATGGCACGGTAGTTTTGCGCTCGAGTTTTTAAAGCTGGCAGAGCTCGGCAGTGGTGGGGATCAAGGATCAAGGACGGCTCTCGGAGATAGAATTCATGGCTGTCCTGAGCTCCGCGATGCGTACGCACAATTCGCGCTGGCTGTTAAACTCTCGAAAACGGGTTTCTCCAGCATTAACCGGTCGTGGCCCGGCGGCTTAAATCCGTGCTGGCGCTAGGGAGCGTAAGCACACGTGTGCTTAGGTGAGTGGCGGCGCGCTCAACAGCCCGCCGAGCAGCTTCGTAGCGGAATTAGCCAAGGCAGGCTCGAATTCGGCACAGCCAAACCGCGCACAGATTATGGCCGCTTACTCGACCCGCGAAAGCGGCTTCGACGGCTACGCCGCGCGCTCGTCGCGCGGCTACTCGGGCCGCGAGGGCCTCTACAGCGCCAAGGGCTACCGCGA
>Ga0209090_10003049_pt1 | contig 10547 bp, 10 predicted proteins | sample ArcticOcean_MG_C_9_FD_187432 | JGI IMG/M metagenome (GOLD analysis project Ga0209090, IMG submission 187432) | Marine microbial communities from western Arctic Ocean - ArcticOcean_MG_CB2_152 (SPAdes) (version 2) | ecosystem: Environmental > Aquatic > Marine > Oceanic | place: Arctic Ocean... | reverse complement strand
CCCCCAAAGCACGAAATGACGTCGTCGAACAACACAGCTGGCAAAAACAACAAGAAAGAAATCTCTTTTCCAAAACCAAAAAGGGAAAAATCTTGAGGTGGAGAGAGAAAAGAAACAACAGTCACCCTGGTGGTGAAAACATCTTTGTCCCATCTTCTCTCTTTCTGTATCCACACACACACCGAATTCCTCACTCTTATTTCGCACACAATGGCTACTTTTTCCGCCGCCAAGGTACGCATGCAACGCAATTCTTTTCTTCTCGCGCTCGTCTGCTGTTCGCGTCGGAGGTTCCCTCCCGCATTTTCGCCCGACGCGTTATTTTTCTCCGCTAATCGAAAATGGATGTGTGCCTAAAAAAAAGAAATTTCTCGCTCGCAAAAGAAAGGGGAGTAATCGTAAATGATGACAGAAAATTGCGCGCGCGACAAAAGCGCGCGAACGAATTCTCCTCCTTCTCTCTCGCGCGCGAAATTTTGAACGCGACAACTGACCACAAACTTTCTTCTGAAACTCTCACAGACTACCCAACTCACGCAGTTCTCCAAGGCTGCCGGTCAGTTCAAGAACAAGACCGTCGCCAAGGTGTGTTCTTTTTTCCATCGGTCGTTCTCGTTATCCGCTCTCTCTTCTGGTCTCTGTTTTTTTGCTTTTAATATAATTCAAGGCGGTTGGTGGTAGGAGGTGAAAGAAGAAGCCATTCCAGATCAACTTTTGCTCTGCGTATGAGAAAAAGCTCTTCTATTTTCTCTCCTCCTCCTCCTCCTCCTACTGTTGTCGTCGAATCGATCGGGTCTGTGTACTACTACATAATCCTGTTTTGGTTTATAATAGTACGAAACACGCAGTTGCTCACATATTTCGTTTCTTCCCTTTTCGCAGGCGTCTGTCAGCAACACTATCGAAGCCAAGGGCAAAACCTGCAAGGTTGCCATCAATGGCTTTGGTCGTATCGGCCGTAACTTTTTGAGATGCTGGCACGGCAGAGGCAAGGACACCTTGCTCGAAGTCGTTGCCATCAACGACTCCGGCGGTGTCAAGCAAGCCTCGCACTTGATCAAGTACGATTCCATCATGGGCACGTTCGAAGCTGACGTCAAGATCGTCGACGACACGCACATGTCCATCGATGGCAAGAGCATCCAAGTTGTCTCCTCCAGAGACCCGTTGCAATTGCCGTGGAAGGAATTAGGCATCGACATCGTCATCGAAGGTACTGGTGTCTTCATTGACACCCCGGGTGCTTCCAAGCACTTGACCGCGGGTGCCAAGAAGGTTGTCATCACCGCCCCGGCGAAGGGCGACGACATCCCGACGTACGTTTTGGGCGTCAACGCTGACCAATACAAACACTCTGACAAGATCATCTCCAACGCGTCTTGCACAACCAACGGCTTGGCGCCGTTCGTCAAGGTCTTGAACGACAAATTCGGTTTGGTCAAGGGTTTGATGACCACCACTCACTCGTACACTGGTGACCAAAAGCTTTTGGACGCCTCGCACAGAGACTTGAGACGCGCGAGAGCTGCGGCCTTGAACATTGTGCCGACCTCCACTGGCGCCGCCAAGGCTGTTGCCTTGGTCTTGCCGGAATTGAAGGGTAAGTTGAACGGTATCGCGTTGAGAGTCCCGACCCCGAACGTTTCTGTTGTCGATTTGGTTATCCAAACCTCCAAGAAGGTCACCGCCGAGGAAGTCAACAATGCGTTCCGTGAGTCAGCGGCTGGTCCGTTGAAGGGCATCTTGTCCGTCTGCGACGAACCGTTGGTCTCTGTCGATTTCAGATGCACCGACCAATCCACGACTATCGACTCTGCTTTGACGATGGTCATCGGTGACGACATGTTGAAGGTTGTTGCGTGGTATGACAACGAGTGGGGCTACTCCCAAAGAGTCGTCGATTTGGCTGAACTCACCGCGGCCAACTGGGAATAAGCGATGATGATGGCTTTTCGTTTGCTAAAAACTAAAACAGCTTGTTATACTATCTATATTTACAGCTAATAAAAAACTAATCCATGACGTTAGAATTCTATATATAAGTATATATTGTACCTGGTACGCGCCTCGCATAGATACATTGTATGGATGTAACGCATCGCGACAACTTTTAAAATGAAAACATGCTACGCGTGTCTGTTGGTGAATCATTTGATATTGATATTAAAAGAACAATACTAACATTAATAACAATACTAGAAAAAGTGTATTCTTCTCCATCTTTGAATTAAATTTCATTAAATTTCATCTTGAACGTGCGCATCCATCGGCAACTCGCCGGACTTTGTGATCGTGACAGTTTCGCTCGGCGGCGTTCCGTTCAAACCTTCGATTTTACGAACGACGTCCATACCATCCGTGACTCTTCCAAAAACGACGTGTCGACCGTCCAACCAAGAGGTGACCACGGTGCAAATGAAAAACTGCGACCCGTTCGTGTTCGGGCCGGCGTTGGCCATGGACAACGTTCCTGGACCGGTGTGCTTCAACTTGAAGTTTTCATCCGCGAACTTTTCGCCGTAAATAGACTTGCCTCCCGTGCCATCTCCTTTGGTGAAATCACCACCTTGGATCATAAAGTCTTTGATCACTCTGTGAAAAGTTGAGCCTTCGTAGCCGTATCCTTTCTCTCCGGTCGCTAACGCTCGGAAGTTTTCGACCGTCTTCGGTACCGTGGCGCCGTACAAACCCATGGTAATTCTTCCCGCGTCTTTCCCTCCGATGGAGACGTCGAAGTAAACGGTGTTTGTAATTTTCGGTCCTTTCTTTGCTTCGACAAAGACGCCGTTGATGCCGATAAAAATGGCCAAGCACGCCAAGGCGAACGTCGCCAGCAACGCTTTGCGTGAATGTTTAGAAGAAGAAAAAGAGCTCATCTTTTATATCGTCTCGTTTGTTGTGAAGAAATTCACCGAGAGAATTTTTCGCGATCAACAAAAATCTCTCCTCCCTCCTCTCTTCTCTGTTCTCGTTCGGCTTGTTGTTGTCGTTTCCAACCTCATCATGTCATCCGAATAGAGCTGTTGCATTTCATGAAATCGACCCAAAAAACGTGAAATGAAATGAAATTTGAAATGCAACCCTAAACACAGATTTCACCTTTTTGAAATAGCTTTTCAAAAAAAAATTCTTCGCCTGCGGCGGGCAAAAAATACAAGTGCTTCAAGGAAAAACTCGCTTTTAGTGGACCTCTTTGTATCCCAATAAATCATCGTCAAAAGCCATTTTTACGCCATTTTTGGAACAATCAGACTCTAATCTGTCGCGGAGCGCGCCTGCGGCGCCCAAATTTTCGCGCGCGCGCCTTCGGCGCGCGCTTTTTGACCTCTCCCCCTATAAAAGTCTATTTCAGAGAAATCGTGAAATGAAATGAAATATATTTCATATTTCATATTTCATATTTCAGTGAAATATTTCCAACAGCTCTACATCCGAAAAAGCACAAAAAGCACAAAAATGAAAAAAAAAGAGAGACATCACAACAACAACAACTCGAACAACAACCAACAACAACAACAGATACGAGAGAGAAGAGTACATGTTTCTGCAGCACGGCGGGACCTCGCTCATTAAGCTCACCTCTGTTGTTTCGTGTTATTGCCGTTCGTCTTCCTATTGTTATTATTATCATCTTCATCACTTTAAAGGAGGAGGAGGATACAGAGGAGGAGGGAGAAGAATGTATTCGTCCTCGTCACCGACAGCGATACAAGCGAAGAAACAACAACCGAAAGAGGACAAGACGGAAGGAGGAGGAGGGGAGTATAATCCAGAAAAGACTGCCATTGTAGACGGGAAGAAATACCGCAAGTGCGCGTGCGCCATCGTCTTCAACGACTCTGGCTCGCACGTTTTAGTCGGCGAACGCGCCAAGAAGAATGGGTCCTGGAATTTACCCCAAGGCGGGATGGAACCGAAAGAAACCACCGCCGAGGCGGCGACGAGAGAGCTGTACGAAGAGACTGGGATATCCTATGATTCCTCGAAGAATAAAAAGAATATCCAAGTAGAGTTATTGTCTATCTTAGAGAATGACGACGCGTATGCGTACAGCGCAGGTGGGTGGTTAAAAAAGAAAGGGTTGGCCGGACAACGGTTAGAGTTTGCAGTATTTCGATGTAAAACGTCCGCCGATCCCATGGAATTTGTAAACTTGGAAGGTTTGGACGGCGAACCGGCGGAGTTCACGCAGATGAAGTGGATGTCTTTGGATGAGTGCGTTGAGAGCGTGTGGGAGGCGAAGAAGAAAGCGTACGAGAAAATGCGAGTGAACGTCGAACCAATCGTTCGGAAGCATTTTTATTAGTCGCGCTTTCGTTTTGTAGTCACTCACTGTGTGTAGTTTGTTATTCTTATTCTTTTATTGTTTTATTGAAAGAGATTTGCGTTTACTTGGTGATGTTCTTCGCGACGCTTTGCGACTCTTTCCAGTTCACGCCCGGCATGATTAATCTCTGGTCAACTCTATCCTTGTAGTCAATCACGGTTTTCATGAGCGTGTCGAGCAATTCATCGCCCAACAAAGTCGGTTCTAATCCCAAGTCTTTCAAGTTGGAGTTTTTCGCGTTGTAGTAGTGCTCTTCCGCTTCGGTTCTCGGGTTCGGTACGCTAATAACTTCCGGACTCAATCCTAATTTCTGACCGGCTTCGGTGATCAAACCAGCGAGTTCGTTCACGGAGAATTGCTGCGTAAACTGGTTGTAAATTGGCATCTTTCCCGGTTCCGCGGGGTTGTCGACGGCAATTTGGATGCATTGCACGGTATCGCGAATGTTCAAGAAACCTCTTGTTTGTCCGCCCTTACCGTACACCGTCATCGGGTGACCAACCGCGGCTTGGATGCAAAATCTGTTCAATGCGGTACCAAAGACGGCATCGTAATCTAATCTGTTGATCAAGTCTGGGTGCATCATCGTTTCGTCTGTTGCGATGCCATACACGACGCCTTGGTTAATATCCGTGCATCGCAAGTTCCACGCTCGCGTGCAAAACAACATGTTCGCAGAGTCGTGGCATTTCGACAAGTGGTAGAAAGAACCACCTTGTTTCGGGTACGGCAACGTATCTGTTCTACCGTTGTGCGTGATGGTCAAGTAACCTTCCTCGATGTCGATGTTCGGAGTACCGTATTCACCCATCGTGCCGAGTTTGACCAAGTGGCAATCCGGCGCAAACTCTTTAATCGCGTACAAGACGTTAATGGTACCCATAACGTTGTTCGTTTGCGTAAAGATGGCGCGAGATCTATCCATCATCGAGTACGGTGCAGAGCGCTGCTCGCCAAAGTGTACCGCGGCAGTCGGGTTGAATTTTTCAAACGTTGCGCCCAAAAACTCGTAGTCGCACACGTCGCCGATGAACAACTCAATCTTTCTCCCGGAAACTTCTTCCCACTTGCGAACTCTTTCGTGGATGGATTTAATCGGCGTCAAGGAATTGAAACCGAGCTGATCATCAAACTGACGTCTACACAAGTTATCGACGATGGACACCTCGTAGCCTCTTTGGGACAAGTGCAAAGCCGTCGCCCATCCGCAGTAACCGTCGCCGCCGATGATCATGACGCGTTGGCCTTTGCCCGCGTCCGCGGCATCCGATCGCGGGTTGATCGCTTGAACGACCAAAGACGATTTCTTTCCGTGCCTCGCAGGGATGGAAGAAGACAATCGCAACGCGTTTCTAGTTTTGCTCATTCTTCTCGAGCTCAAGGCTGTATTTTAGTTACGATAAAAGAAGAGAAATAATTTGTTTTAGTTATACTATTTTAACACGTGGACAGATGATGAAAAAGAGAAGAAGAAGAAGAAGATGAAAAACAAAGGGAAAAAGAGAACAAAAACTCAAAAGCTCTTCAGCTCTCTTTTTCTGCTGCTGCTGTGATGTTCTTACCCGAAGAGGAGGAAGCGACGACGCGCGTCGTCGTCATCATAGCTGTTTTGTTAAAGGAGAAAGAAATCCATCATCGTTATTTTTAGTTCTTCTTCTGTATCTTTTACGCGCAACAAAAAGCGAGAGAAAGCGAAATGGAATTAATATTCCTTTCTCATCATCACATCTCTCCTCGTCTCTCGTCCCCGACAGAACCGACCACAAAAACGAGGAGGAAAAAGAATAAAAGAAAGAAAGAAAGAAAGGAGGACGACGAACGAGGACACGGGAGAGACAGACACGTTTCGTCGTCGTCTCTGTCTCTCGCGAAGGTGGAAGGATACGAAGGAAAACGTACCGAAAGAGATGGCTGATTGTGCGATGGCTGACATATTATCAACTATTATTAGGAGAGCTGCTTTGTATTTGTGGGGGTGTCGAAAGAAAACAAAAACGAACTGTTTTTGTCTCTCTTTTTCGTGTGTTTTGTGTTTTTTGGCGACTTTGGGACGAGAGAATTTTTTTTACGAAGAGAGAGACAAAGAGAGAAGGTCAAAGAGACTTTGATGAGAACTCACATTCATCAACCCGCACAATAATACGTAGAATTATTCGTACGAGTATTAAAAAAAAAGTATAGTATGAGACGAGGTGCTGCGGCTTCTTCGCACAACACGTCGTCGAACTCACCTCGCGCCGCTGCCACTTCCGCCGCTGCCGCCCCCGCAATCATCCACTCGTCGGGACAAACGATATTGGAGAACAACAACTTGAACAACAACTTGAACAACAACAATGCGTTTGAAAATAATATTCGACCGGCGACTCCGGTGGCATCTTCTTCTTCTTCTTCTTCCAGTCAATATCAAACAAAGATGATGAATACTTCGGGAGGTGGAAACATTGGTTCAAACAGGGTATTTCGACAATCGACGGCTTCGAGCACCTCTCATTCGTCGTCCTCTAATAGTAGCACGTTACATCTCTCGGAGCAGCAAATTTCAATCAAGTTTGGCTCCGTTGCCTGTTTGCTCTCGTTTTGTTTGATTTTGTTCGGAGGCGGTTTAGTCAGAGAATCAAAACTCAAACGACACGAGATACCGGGAGATTTGCACACGAGAGTGTTCGTCGAAAAAATGAACAAGTGGAATAACATATACAGAGATGAATTCGAACGCGTGGAGTGGATGTTGATCGACAACAACTTCAACGACGCGCAGGCATCGCCGAATATCGAAACGTTGAGGAGCACAACGGAGGCGACTAATTATCAAGCGCCCAAGTTAGCTGCACCGCAAACTTACGAAGCTTTGAAGTTTCAGAGTTCAAATTTGATGGAAACGTACGTTTTACCGAAAATTTATCCGAAATACGCCGAGTACATACCGTCGATTGACACGTTGCGAGAGGCGATTCAAAAAGGAAACCCGATACCGGCGACGACGACAAAGTTGTTGAACAAAACTAGCGGTAAGACTAATTTAAACGACGCCATGAACAACACGGCACTCGTCTCTCGAATGCTCGAGACGCCGCTTTCGCTTTCTCTCGTAGGAAAAGACACGGCTTCAAACCAAATCGTCGCCTCGATCGATTTAGGCGAGCAAATACTGTTTCAAAAAACGATAATTTCCCACGTGAACAATAAGATATGTAAATATCAAATGGGTGGCTATCATACCAACACACAAAATTGCGAGACATATTCAGCGCTCTTGCGCGTGTGTTTCAAAGTCAGAAAGAGTGGCGTAGAAGAAAATGCGCGTTGGGTTTTGGATGATACGTTCGGTAATTTTGGGTGCGAACCGGGGAGCCTAGCGAGAGTACGAGGTATTTCTTCGGGTAGTAGTAGCGATAGCAGCAGCAGCAGCAGTAGTAGTAGTAGCAGCAGCAATAGCAATAGCGGCGATAGTAATACTGGGATCACAAACACCGCAGTGAATGGAAACAGTGATAGTGGGTCACTTTTGTGGAAACCATCGATACGGAAACGTATCGATGCGCCTCAAATCAAAGCCACCCTTCCGGATGCGAACAAAATTCGCGCCGCTTTCGCCGAGCAAACGGTGACTATTCAACACGCGTTCGATCCTGAAATCTGGCTCAAAAACCAAACGATTTTCAAGAGGAATTACGAAAGACACCGCGCAAAAGTGTCAATAGAAGGAATAGTGCTCATTGTCGTCGGAAGTGCGCTCGGTATTCCCGGCGTTGGTTTGCTCTTGTTGGGATTCATCAAACGCAAACGCACGGTTCGATCCAGACGAGGATACGTTCAGTTACAGTTCCCAGGTCCTGATTACGTGTAAATTAATAATGATTTGCTCCGAACGTATTATAATACACTCATAAAATTCCAACTAACTAACTACTCTATTCGTTTCTATTCGTTTCAATCGATTTAATCGATTTAATCGTCGTCGTCTAACAAGTCGTCTAACATCGCCTCTTCTTCTTTCTTTTTGTTTCTAACTTCTTCTTCTTTTTCTGTTCTTGACGATGATGATGGTCTTACTAATGTTTCTTCTTCCTTTGCACTTTTATCGGCATCATCAACAAAACTACCACCACTCTCGTCGTCGTCGTCGTCGCCGTCAATTGAAAACTCCCCCAACTCTCTTCTGTATTCATCGTACTCCTCTTTGCTCCGACACTCGTCCAATGCGAGTATTTTAGACAAAGGTATCGAATGCATGCGTCGTCTTACTTCCATTCTGTTTAATAAAGTTACTTTTTGTGGTGCGTCTCTTGCTCCTCCTCCTCCTCCTCCATTCAAATCGTTTTTCTCCTCCTCCTCTGGCCAAGTGGAGCGCAAAAGACACGGTTTCCTTCGCATCATTATTATTTATTGTATCGCGCGTTTGCGCGAAAAACCTTTTCCTCTTTGCTGATTGATGAGAGCGTTTTTGTTTGGACAAAGTCGTTGTGTGAGATGAATGTCAAAAATGAAAAAGCTGCCTTAAAAAGAAAGTCAAAAAACACTTGGAACAAACACCCCTTCCTTGTTTTTGGCTTCATCATTTTCATCATCATCATCACTTCAAAAACACCACAGTAGTTTTACCCCGACGACGAGTTATTATATAGAATAAAAAAAATGTCGAACAACAACAACGAAAAAGAGCGAGAGAAGGCGAAGCAAAAGAACATCGCGGTCATCGAAAACGCGATCGCGGCTAGGAACAAGGTATTGTTGTTGTTGTTGTTGTTATTGTTGTGTTCTTTTATTTTCTTTTACGACCAATAATATATAAATCATCTCATTTTTCAAAAATAAACTTCGTCTCTTCTCTGCCTTTGCGTCTCGTTCGTAGAACCGACGACCGAGACGACGACGAGGAGGAGGAGGAGAAGGAGGAGGTTTTTGAAACGTCGTCGCCGAAAACTGACACTTCTTCTTTAACTTCTTCTTCTTTTAAACACACACACAAAATCATCACCAACAGTATAAATCTATCGCGGACGACCGAGTGAGAGAAATTGCAAAGTTGGAGAAGCAAATCGTCTCGTTAGAAGCGTTGATGGACCCGCGAACGAATAAGGACGGCGTGGATGCTTTGAAGATTAAACTGGCCGAATGCGAAGGGACGATAGCGGCGTTGCGGTTAGAAATTGCGAGCGTTCGAGGGAAACTCGATAAGAAATCGAAAGCGGCGAGTAGTAGCGACGACGACATCTCTTCGTCAAACGCGTTGAGCAAACTCGCGCAGTTGGCCGGAAGCGCCGCCGGTTCTGCCGGGTTCGGGAGTGGATTTAACTCGAGAGATTATCTCCTCGGCGTGGTGAGTGGGATGGCGCTCCTTGGCGTATTAGTGAGTGTGAACCATCATCGCAGTGGCGGGACGGTTTCGTTGCGTTGGTTCGGGGAGACCGTGAGCGCTTTATTGAAAACATCCACGACGTCTTCCGCCAAGTAAGCGTCATTTCACAACAACCGCGTTAATATTATTTATTATAGAATTGTCTTGATTTGTATTTTTAGCACACTGACAACACACACACTGGTGCAACACACTATTATTATCATTGTTACGCGCTACTTTCTACGGTCTACCCTCTTCCTCTCTAAATAAAGCTTCTAGTGTAAAAACTCCTCTCTAATCTTCGCGGCTTCGTGGTACGCGTTCACGTCCAAGCCGCTCGCGTTCTGCGCTATCCGAACGCGTAAAACACCGTTTCGTAAAATAGAAAACCGCGTCGAAGTCGACGACGATGGAGAAGAAAACGAACATTTTTCGTACTCCCCAATCAAAAAATATAAACTCTTCAACTTCCACTTAAACGTCGACGACACCGAAGACGCGTCGAAGGTGAGCGCGAACGCGTCGTCTTTCAAAACACCGACGGAATTTGATGCGTCGAAACTTTCCAAAGTGCCCAAGACGCGCACGGAGACTTCGTACACGTTTTCTTTGTCTTCTTCTTTCTCCTCTTCTTCATCATCGCCGTCTTCTTCTCCGTCTTCTTGCTTCTCGGTCTCTATAATTTCTTCTTCTTCTTCTTCTTCTTCTTTGTCTTCTTCTTCTTCGTCTTCGTCTTCGTCTTCACGCATTTTTTTCTCGTCGTCGTCGTCGTCGTCCAAAGTCGTTTTTGTAACCACCATTTTCTTAAAGATATCCCGTAAATCTCCCGCGCGATACACCCGTCCACTGTTCACCATTTCTTCTTCTTCTTCTTCT
>Ga0209090_10003048_pt1 | contig 10548 bp, 10 predicted proteins | sample ArcticOcean_MG_C_9_FD_187432 | JGI IMG/M metagenome (GOLD analysis project Ga0209090, IMG submission 187432) | Marine microbial communities from western Arctic Ocean - ArcticOcean_MG_CB2_152 (SPAdes) (version 2) | ecosystem: Environmental > Aquatic > Marine > Oceanic | place: Arctic Ocean... | reverse complement strand
CTACTCTTTAGAACGCACACGTCTACGTCTCTCGTTCTTACTGTATAAGTGTCTGTATGTCTCACTCTACTCTTTAGACGTATGATTTATATTATACTGTCAAGTACTCGTATTTTTGAGAAAAAATTCAAACTAAAGGACGAATAGGGGGAAAAGAAGAGGTCCTCATTAGTAAGAGAGAGGCATATTAACGCGCGTATATTCGAGAGAGAGAGAGTAAAGAGAGAGGAATTTTAAAAGCAGCATCAGAAGAAGGCAGAGCAGTCTGTATTACGTTCGTCTTTTCAGCTTTCGGCTGCGCTGAATACGATATATACGTATAAAAATGGACGAGACATTGCACGATAAAAAGTACCATCCGGTGTTAAATCATCCCCCACTCGGGACCGGGAATTTCGGCCAAGCGCGCTTGATGTTCGAAACAAAAACGGGAAAGAAAGTGGCGATTAAATACATACCGAGAGGGAAAAAGTTAGACGAGAACGTGGTGAGGTAATGATGTAGTGTTGTGTTGTTGTTGTTCTCTTTTTGATTTGGTTTTTGAAGATCGAATCTTTCTTTCTCCGAGTGAGTTGTTTGTTTGTGTGATGAGAGAACAGGATGCGCTTTATTTAATGCGCTCGATTTGAGATGTATTCGACTCGTATTCGCTCTATTCGAGAGAATTTAAAGACAAACTCGTTTCGCTCTTTCCAGCGAGACCTTTTGACGCCTGTTTTCATTGCTGACCTATTGCTTCTATTCTATTATTATTCAACGCGTTTCTCGCTTTGTTTCGGCGCAAACGATAACAACGACGACATTTACAGGGAAATCCATAACCACGCGATATTGAACCATCCGAACATCGTGCGGTTCATCGAAGTTTTGTTAACGCCGACGGATTTAGCCATCGTGATGGAATACGCGAGCGGTGGGGAGTTGTTCGATCGGGTGTTAACGAACGGTAGGATGCAAGAAGACGAGGCGCGGTATTTCTTTCAACAGTTAATATCCGGCGTGGATTATTGTCACAGCAAAGGCGTGGCGCACAGAGATTTGAAATTGGAAAACGCGTTGATCGATAACAGTCATACGAATAATAATAATAGTAACGTGACAAATGGTGGTGCTCCGAGGTTAAAGATTTGCGATTTTGGGTACTCGAAACACTCTCTGATTGATTCGGCGCCGAAATCGGCAGTCGGGACGCCGGCGTATATCGCGCCCGAAGTTCTCAAACGACAAGGTCAATACGACGGGAGAGCCGCGGACGTGTGGTCGTGCGGTGTCACTCTGTACGTCATGTTGTGCGGACGATATCCGTTCGAAGATAAGACAGACCCGAAGAATTTTCGAAAAACCGTGAAGAGGATATTAAACGGCGAGTACGGATTCCCGTCGAAAGTCGCCTTGTCGGAAAAGTGCAGAGAACTGTTAGCCGGCATATTCCAGGTCGACGTCGCGAAACGGTTTACCATGGAGGATATCAAAAAAGACGAGTGGTTCAACGTGAATTTACCGAGCGAGTTGTTTGAAAACGATGATGTGAGTTCATCCTCGCACGCTACAAAATTTGAACCCATGGATAGAGAGTTGCTGACGAGAATCGTAGAGAAAGCGAGAGAGACCCCGTCATCGGGCGGAGGTTCGTTCGGGAGTAACAATTACGAGGTACGAAAAGGCGGCGACGAGGAAAACGAGGAAAATAGACAACCACCATTACCAGCAGCAGATAATAATAATAATAGAATGAGCAAAGCGATGAGCGTGGACGAGTACATGGAAATGGAGGAAGATTTCCATTGAAAAAAAACGTCGTCGGGGTCGTATACGTCGCATATACATCTCACAGCATACGTCGTCGTCCGCCTATAAACGCGCGTGGATTGTACTCGGTTGTACCATTAATTTGATAATAAGAAAGTTTTTTCTACTACGTATATATAAAAATCAGCTAAAATGTGTACGCACGTATACTACGAACAAAACAACAACGTGGTGGTGTTAAACAAAAAAACACTCTACAATTTCACGCGAATGTCAACCCCCGCTGGTAACTCTAACCCCATCAACGCGTCAATCGTTTGCGCGGTCGGCTCGTACACGTCAATCACTCTGTTGTGCGTTCTCGTTTCAAAGTGCTCTCGCGAATCCTTGTTCACGTGCGGCGAACGTAAAACGCAAAAAATGCGTCTCTTCGTCGGCAACGGGATCGGACCTTTGATTCGCGCTTCCGTAGCCGTCGCAGCTTCTATGATTTTGTCGCACGCGGCTTGCATGTGCGTCGTTTCGAAGGATTTTAAGCGGATTCTAATCTTTGACGCGGCGACCGGCGCGGCGGCTGTGAATTGTTGTTGACGTAAACGAGAGAGAGAGAGAGAAGGAACAATATAAGTCAGCCAACACAAAAGAGATGTGTAGTAATAAAAAACGTCATCATCGCGCGTCACACTGGGGAACAAAGAAAAGAGAGCCACTCTTTGAAGAGAGAACTCGTCTCGCGCGTATTTTCTACTACACAAGCAAGAGCAGCCCTCTTTATCCTCCTTTCAGGTTTTCACGGAGGAATTCTACCCGACGCAACCAAGAGCGCTGCTCGATGATAAAGCAGCACAGAAAGACCGATAAAACGATAAAATCTCGCGCAGAAACATTTGGTGGATGTATGTTTGACGAGATTTCGAAGCGTCTTTGGTCGCATCTATCTTCATCATCATGATGCGGCGCGCGCGCGTTATAAAGGGAAAAAAAAGAACACGTACCGGCATCGGCAGCGCGAACGCTAAACGCCTTTCTCTGAACAACTCTCTTATTCGTGTTGGACGTCAAAGAGGACGTCGAGACTCTCGAGGATTGGGTTGAAGTCGAGCAGTGTAATGAGAACGACATCGTTTTGGTATTCGCGTATGGGGGAAGTGTGGCGGTTTTCGGCGCGCGCGCGTTTTAGATAAAAGTTTTGCGGGATTTAACTGTACACCCTAAATTTTCATCAAACGCTGGCCAATTTGGGGAGAAAAATCGATACAATTTTGGACAGCTTTAAGTAGTTGTTGTTGTTGTTGCGCGTAAAAACGCGACACACACACACACTCAATCTCTCTCTTTAAAACGCGTTTTGCGGCGATTTCTTTTGTGATGATGGCATTCAAAACGTATACATTTGATTAAGAAGAAGATAATTTAGATGATGATGATGCAAAATTCCGAATTATGTTGTTCTGACTACAGGACAGAAGAGGAGAACGAGCGTTTAGAAAACGCGAGAAAAGAGTTCGAGAAGGTCCTGCTCGAGCTCGAGAGGAAACCGATGATGCTGTGGCGATTGTTCAGGGAAACCGCTTTGTTGGACGGCGGCGAATGCAGAGACATCGTGGAGAAGCACGTTCTGCCGAGATTGAACGCGAATGATGTGAAATTCTTGTACGAGGTGAATAGTGAAACGAGAAAGTTGATAAAGAGATCAACTCGCGCGGGTGATTTGGAAAAGTGGTTTAAAGTGAGCGAGATGTCGTCGATATCGACTTTGGAGTTTGTGTGGGAGAATAAATCGTTGTGGTCGGGATACTTGTACGACGAAACATATTTCTGCCGTGAAGTTGCTCGAACGAATAAACTCGAGTTGCTCAAGTGGGCGCGAGAGGAGAAAGAGTGTGAGTGGGATAGACAGACGATTGATGCGGCCGCACGTCAAGGTAATCTGGAAATGGTAAAGTATTGCGTTGCAAATAAGTGTCCTATCAATGATAGGGCGTGTGCATGGGCTGCCGATGGCGGTCATCTCGAGATACTCAAATACTTACGCGAAAAAGTCAAAGCGCCTTGGAATTGTATAAGTGCCAATTGGGCGGCTGAAAATGGTCATCTCCACATACTCGAATATCTTGTTGAGCGCGAGTTTGATGAATATAGCGAATGGGCGTGTTCGAATGCGGCCGAGAACGGCCATTTAGACTGTTTGAAGTACTTACACGAAACCGCCAAAGCGCCGTGGGACTATATGGCGGTACGAAGAGCGCACGAGAACAACCACACCGAGTGTGTACAATACCTCCTCGACAATAACTGTCCTCTCCCAGAAGGCTGGTCGTACGAAGATGGAGAGTTATACGTACCAGAATCAGAATCAGAATAAAACTTAATGTAATAACACGCCCCGCGCATAAAACGCACACAGAAAATACTACAGAAGAGAAACAACAGGCACACAAAACCGCAGAAAAATAATCACCACACAAACTCGATAATGGGGAACTCGAATAACAAAATGACCCGCTCGTGCGTCCCTTCGAGTACTGGCAACGATAAAAACAATAAAACGATGGACGAACGCATCGACGCGTTGGTTTTGCGATTACATGAGGTACTTACTCTCTCGATCATCTTGTTTTATTAAACCCGTCCGTAGTATTCGAATTTTCAAACATTTTGAAAGATTTTTCCCCATAAGTCGTCTGTGTCTTTTGGTGTTTAAAACACCTCTCTCCGTCTTCTCGAGCAAACGCGGTGTTGTCTCTCGAAGATCGTCGGTGTTATTCGCGTCTTCTCGAACAGGAAGCGCAGAAAAAGCAGAAAAAGCAGCAGCAGCCGGCTGGCGGGTTTAGTCTCTGTTTGTTCGTCTCTTTTGCTCTCTTTTCTCTGCTTTTTCCCCAAACGACAGACCAAAAAAAAGGTTCAAAATTGACAAAAATTTTCTCTCAAAAAATGAATAAAAATCTAGATTGAAGCGGTAAAATTCGGCTCGTTTACGTTAAAATCCGGCCTCCAATCGCCGATATACATCGATTTACGCGTGATTGTATCCTATCCGGACGTGTTAACCGCGGTCGCGGAGTGCATGTGGGACGTTTTATCGAATAATGGAGCGAAGTTTGACAACATGTGCGGGGTTCCGTACACGGCGCTTCCGATTGCTACGTGCATGTCTTTGAACCACGATTGTCCGATGCTGATGCGAAGGAAAGAGGTGAAAGATTACGGGACGAAGAAGGCGATCGAGGGTGCGTTTGAAAAAGGGCAGACGTGTTTATTGGTTGAGGATTTAGTGACGAGCGGGATGTCGGTGATGGAGACGGTGCATCCGTTGCAACACGTCGGGTTGAAGACGACGGACGTGGTGGTTTTGATCGATCGAGAGCAAGGTGGGGAGCAGACGTTGAAGAAGAACGGGTTGAAATTGCACGCGGTGTTGCCGTTGAGCAGAGTGTTGAAAGTTTTAGAGAAGGAAGGGAAAATGAGCAAGGAGTTGGTGGAGGAGGTGCAACAGTTCATCGCGGCGAACCAAACCGGAGGCGACAAGCCGAAGGAAGAAAAGACGAAAAGAGAAACGTACGCGGAGAGAGCGAAGATTGCTTCCAACCAGTGCGCGAAAGATATGTTCCACTTGATGGAGAAGAAGAAGTCGAACTTGTGCGTTGCCGCGGACGTGGACACGGCGAAAGAATTGCTCGAACTCGCGGAAACGTTAGGCCCGGAAATTTGCATGTTAAAGACGCACTGCGATTTGTACCCGGATTTCACGGAAGATTTCGGCGAAAAGTTACAAGCGATCGCGAAAAAGCACGACTTTCTCATCTTTGAAGATCGTAAATTCGCCGATATCGGCAACACGGTCGTCGGGCAGTACTCCTCCGGCGTGCATAAAATCGCCGACTGGTCGCACGTGACCAACGCGCACATCGTGCCGGGATCCGGGATCATTGACGGGTTAAAATCTGTCGGTTTACCCAAGAAAAGAGGGTTACTTCTCCTCGCGGAAATGAGTTCTAAAGGTACCATGGCGAACGGCGCGTACACCGAAGCCGCCATCCAAATGGCCAAAGACCACAAAGATTTTGTCATGGGTTTCATCGCGACGAACCCAAACGCCTGGAAAGTCGAATGGTCTAAAGGCTTGATCAACATGACGCCAGGCGTGCAGTTACAAGTTGGCGGCGATAGCATGGGCCAACAATACAACACGCCGATGAATGTAATCTGCAACAACGGCTCGGACGTGATCATCGTCGGGAGAGGTATTTATAAAGCGCAAGATCCAGCGAAAGCGGCGAGCGAGTATCGATCGGCAGGATGGGAGGCGTACGAAAAAAGCGTCTTGAAGTAATATTTTAAGAGAGTTTAAGAGAAAAGTTAAAAGTTAAAAGAGAGAGAGAGAGAATGCGTGTTGTTTTATCATACAGGTATATACTACTACTTTACGTGTGTTTTCTTATTTATTGCAAAATGCATCTACTACAAAGTGAGCTTCTTGATCGAGATGTTTTTATCGGTATCTTTGGTCATCACTTTACTCACCGCCATCTCGAAATCTTCCTGCGTCACGTGCACTCTCCTCTCTCTCAGCGCGTACATCCCAGCTTCCGTGCACACCGCTTTACTCTCCGCCCCGGACGCCCCTCCCATTTTACTCGCGATCGATTTCAAATCGATGCCTCTGACTAAGTTCATTTTCCTCGAGTGAATTTTCAAAATGTCCACGCGAGATTCTTCGGTTGGATGCGGGAACTCGATTTTACGATCGATTCTCCCTGGGCGAAGTAACGCCGGGTCTAATATGTCCAATCTATTCGTTGCCATGATGACTTTGATTTTGTTCGACGCCTCGAAGCCATCTAATTGATTCAAGAGTTCCAACATGGTTCTTTGAACTTCCGAATCGCCGCCGGATCCGCCGCCGCCGCCTCGAGCCGAACCGATAGAATCGACTTCGTCCATGAACAAAATCGCCGGTTCGTTTTCACGGGCCATGACGAAGAGTTCTCGAACCATCCTCGCGCCTTCGCCGATATATTTCTGCACCAATTCGGAACCACTGACGCGAATAAAACAACAATCCGTGTGGTGCGCGACGGCTCTCGCGAGCAACGTTTTCCCCGTCCCGGGAGGACCGTACAAAATGACCCCTTTCGGTTGCGCGATGCCTAGCGAATCGAACAACTCCGGGTGCTTAATCGGTAACTCCACGACTTCTTTAATCTCTTTCACTTGCTGATCTAACCCTCCAATCATATCAAACGTCGAGTCCGGCACCTTCTCCACCTTCATCAGCGACACCAAAGGATCAATCATCGACGGCAATATGTAATGCAACGCGTACGAATCGTTCTTCAGCGCGACTCTCACACCGGGCGTCAACTTTGCTAAATCGATGGACCTGTCGAAATCCACCACGTACTTCCCGTCCGGATGCGCTTTCACCAAAACCTTCGTCTTCCCCATCACTTTCACGACTTCGCCGATGTACGATCCGGGTTCTTGGAGCAAAGAGAGTTCCTCTTTCAACGCTCGAACTGTTCATGATAACAAACGACAGAGTAGTTTTCAAACGGTCAGTGTTTGTTCTTCTGAAAAGGTGTTCATCACGAAATGTCGTCTCGTCGCTCCTTTGGTGTCTGTCTGGTGGATCTTTCAAACATCATCCCATCACCATCCAAAAACAGACGTTTACAAACAGACACACACACACAAAGAAGAAGACAAAGAACAACAACAATAAAATGCGCGTCGAAAAACAACAGCAAAGACGAACGATTTTGTGACTGTTACGCGCATTGATGATGAAAAGAATAACACAAACCTCTGGAGTTTAACTCGTTTCTTTGCGCTTCCAATCGTCGAAGATTTTGCGTCCCATCCCGTACGGCGATTTCTAAAGCTTCCACTTTGCCTTTGAAGAAAGGTTTGAGACCGAGCGCGTTGTTGTTATTTGCTTCTCGGTTGTCCGTGAGTATTGAGGTCATCTTTGTGTCTTCTTCTTCTTAAACTTCTTCTTCCTCTTTGTAATGAAAAGTGTTTTTGCGCTCAAGAGATCTAAAGACATTTTTGTTTAGGGTGTAGGGTTTAGCATACAGTTGTTTTTCTTTCTCTCCACTCTTTCCATACGACAGATGTAATGAATCGATTTTCGATTGAAACTACTGTTTCTCTCTCTCTCTCTCTCTCTAAACTAAGTCAGGGTTTGTCAAGTCAAAGCGATGTTCCTAAAATTCCTGCAATAAATCTCCACCTCGTCGCCAATCGCGCTCTCGACTTCGATTTCGTCGCCGATTTTAATGTGGTGGCACACGTGCGCGCCGTCGACGTAGATTTTTCCAACTCTCGTGTTCCATCGAAACTTGGTCGTTTTATTCGCTTGGTAAAAGCCTCGACCGCGACCGGGAGGTTTTGGTTCGTGGTCGTAATATATCGGTTCTCGGTCGTGGAATTGGATGCGGGCGTCGTCGCGGGACATGGCGAAACCTCCGGCGGATTTCATCGCGGCGGTCGCGCCGAGCGCGGTGCATAAACGGAGGCCGGAGGAGCGGATGTGGTAGTACGCTTCGAACTTTTTCTTCTTATTTCCGTCTTCGCCATCTTTGTCGTTGTCGTCGTCAGAGTGTTTTGGAGGTGTATTGACCAAGTCGTCTTCTTCGAGCAAGACCGAATACCTCGACAACGCCGCCGGCGAGTTGTGGCAAATTAACACGTCGTTCAACGCCAGCGGCATCGTCTTCCACGTCTTGCCGTTTACTTTTATCCGAATACGATTCGCACGAATTGGACGTCGTTTCAAACTATTTACGCCGCTGCTATTTCTACTGCTCTCTTTGTTGTTGTTGTTGTTGTCGTTGCTATCGCTACATTCATTACTACTATTATTATTATTATTATTCCGCGGTGAATTCGACGCTTCCGACGACGCGAACAAAATCTCCCTCAACACATCCTCCACGTCGTTCGCATCTGCCGCGCACAACCATCCCGTCGACCGCCGCTCGTCTTCGGCTTTTTTCGTGAACGTTAAGCACGGCGCTAAAACCGCCGGGTCCGTGTTTATCCCGATCAATTTAGGCCTATCACTCGCGAGTGATGATGATTTCGCATTGCCGCCGTCGCTCCTAGAGGAGGAGAAGGACGACAAAGAAGAAGACAAAGAAGAAATCCAGTGACTGGCAATCAATGTCGTCCCGTCTCCACCTAACGCGACGACTAAATCCACCCCTTCCAAATCCTTCTCCGAGAGCGAATCTCGCTTGGCGAGCGCGTATTTAAGCTTTCCGCCGCTCTCTTCTTGCCATTTTTTCAAGAATGTTTGCACTGTTGTTAATGTTAATGTCGTTGTAATAAGAATAAGAATAGTAAGAATACTCGCGATAAGAACAGTAGTAATCGCATACCTTTCAAAACCGCCTTCTCGTGCGTTTCGTGTCTCGCTTTGAGGCGGTCCCAGCGGACGACATTTTCGTACGAATCTGCGCCGACTAAGGAGGTGTATTTCAGCAGCGCGGTTTCTTTTAAAACGAGGAGGACGTTTTTGTAGTTTAATACTCTCTGTTGCTGTGTCTTCTTCTCCTCGAAAGGCGTCGTACTCGTAGCATAAGAAGCGTTCTCGTTAGGGGAAAAAATTGCATTCCGATGGTGTTGCTTGTCGTTTGCGCGGGTGATACTACTGCTGATATCGCGACGACGATGTGATGATGACGACGAGAATACTAAAGCGTTGTTGTTCTCTCGTCGCAGAAACAAAGTCGCAGCCGCTTTTTCAAAGCGTCCTCGTTTCTGAGATAACCGCATATATGTGTTTACTCTGCAAAGGTAGTTTATACGAGGAAGTTTATCCATTTTTTTTCTAACTGTTCAGCTCCAGAAAACACAACACTTCGCTCACTTAGCCAACTTTGAAGACTTCTCGAGGTATCAATTCGAACGAGAATTACAAAAGAACGACATAAATCGAGAGATCTCTTCCATGAATCTCACTGACGAGCATGAATCTCACTGACGAGCGTCTCGTTTCTTTGTGTTGACTTTAACATACATCTAGATAGGGTCAAAGTCTGTACTGGTAAAAAAAGTATTTAAAAAAACGGCTGTTTTTTCATCTCGGAGAAAATCATCACATGTCCCTCTAAAAAAAGACACGAGAAGCTATTGTTTTTTGTGAGTGTGTCTCTCTCTCTCGTTGCGTCTCATCATGTCTTCTGGAGCGACGAGGACGACGAGGACGACGGGGGAAAGAGATTCTTTGTTGTTGTGGGATGTGATCGTGAAGTGCGACGATATTTGTTTCACACACATTCTTCCGAGACTGAATGCGAATGATGTGAAATTCTTGTACGGAGTGAATACAGAGACGAGAAAGTTGATTAAGAGATCATCTCGCGAGAGTGATTTGAAAAAGAAGTTTAAAGTGAAAGAAATGTCCTCGATATCGACTTTGGAAGTTGCGTGGGAGCATTATCCGTGGGGCACGTATGACCACGAAGTGTATGGGCAAGAAGAGATGGACGAAACAACTTTCTGCTGTCGAGTTGCTAAAACGAATAAACTCGAGTTGCTCAAGTGGGCGAGAGAAGTGAAACAGTGCGAGTGGGATGAATGGACGATTAAAGTGGCCGCATTACAAGGTAATCTGGAAATGATAAAGTATTGCGTGGTAAATGAGTGTCCTATCGATGAGTTTGTGTGTGCACGTGCTGCCGGAAACGGTCATCTCGAGGTACTCAAATACTTACACGAAGAAGCGAAAGCGCCTTGGGATTGGAGAACCGCCTTTTGGGCGGCTAAAAATGGTCATCTTCATATACTCGA
>Ga0209090_10003044_pt1 | contig 10550 bp, 8 predicted proteins | sample ArcticOcean_MG_C_9_FD_187432 | JGI IMG/M metagenome (GOLD analysis project Ga0209090, IMG submission 187432) | Marine microbial communities from western Arctic Ocean - ArcticOcean_MG_CB2_152 (SPAdes) (version 2) | ecosystem: Environmental > Aquatic > Marine > Oceanic | place: Arctic Ocean... | reverse complement strand
CGCCAGCCCGTACGCGCCCGCAGCGACCAGCCGGTCGGCAAGCGGTTCCGGTGCGCCGGGAACAAGTTGGTTGTTCACACATCGCAGCCCTTCTCGGATTGCAGCGGCCTTGAGGCGCTTCAAAAAGGCGCAGCTGCCTACATCTATCACCTCCCCGCCGTGGACCTTGTCTAACAGCGGCCGCACGCGCGAATACAACATGTCCCCCTGGCGGTAGGCGCTCGGGTCCGTCATCTCGTATTGCAACGCCAGGCGCGCGCGGCCATCCCGGTGGCACCGGGCGATGGCTGGGGCCACAATGCGGGCATGGCACAACGCGCAAACGCCGCCAACGCAGCACGGCACGGACATCGGCTCACAGGGCGGGCGGGTCGGAATCTGGGTCCACGGAGAAGTCAGAGTCCGATGCGTATGAATGGGGGCTGCTGCCTTCACTGTCGTAGTCGCTGTGGCGGCGAACGGCATGCACTCTCGGCCGGGGTGTGGCAGTCCACGGCGCTGTGTCGCCCGCCCCGACCACAATCGCGGTCGGCGCGTCAAGCCAGATTGTCATGTGGTCGGCACTGGGTGTGTTTATGACGTCAGCAAAGACGACAGCCGAGTGGTTGAGTGACTGAATGTAATTGCGCAGAACGGCCGCCTCGGCCGATAGTGCGCCGTACGTCAGCTGCATGGCCAACCCATCCTTTGTGGTACCACCGGGCAACGAAAACACCGCGGTGGCGCCGAGCCGCATACCGGTTGTCGACACCCGGCTGTCAACGGCCACGATGCCGTGCATTTGCGAACGCCGCCGCGAACCCATCAGGACGTGCTTGTAAGGCAGTGGCTGCTGTTCGCATTCGGTGCGGGCAGCTGAGTGAGGTGGAAGAGGCGCAACGCTCGGTTTAAGCAACGAGTGACCGGCCGGCAGGCGCTTGATCGCAGCCACAACCGCCGCCGACAACGCGGTGTTGCCGCGGCAGCTGCGGGCATCCCTTAGCCGGTCGGCCAATTCCATGGACCTTGTGTGCGATGATGACCCGGATGGGACCGGACTGGCGATCGTAAGTATTTGCCTCTTGTCGCTCGTGCTAATGGTCGCCTCGCTTGTCGGAGAGTGCCAACACAAAGCCCAATGATCCCACCCTGTCACCAACACAGTGACACGTATTTCGCGCACGAGGCCGCACTCGCAGTGTTTGCGCTTGTGGCATGGGCAATGCTAGCAGCGCGGAGGGACTAGTCGGCATCTGGTCAGCAGCTCTGCTTGCCGCATGGGCGTCGCCCGCTACCGGGATGGCGTCCACGCAGTCTTTGCTGGCGGCTCACGTAGTCAGCCTGGCCGCTGCCCTTTCCGCCACGCTGCTGGAAAAACATTGGACGTCGCCGCTGTACGAGCTCACCTTGGGCACCGCCGCCTTTACTGCACTGCCGGCATACGTGGCCTACTGGCCAGTGCCGATAATAAGCGGTTTTGCTTTGCGTGTATTTGCTGCGGGCCAGGATACCGAATGGATCGTGTGATGGCTTCCCGCAACATCACACGTAATGTTGCAGCCGCGGACGTCATCCCGGAGCCGCCAGTGCTGCCGAACCCGCTGGAGGCACCTGCCAAAATCGCGGCGGGCATGCGTACTGTCGCGATGCGGGCAATTACAGATGCCCTGATACACAGTGCGCGCCAAAAGACCGATACGGCCGCCGTGGCCCCCTCATTTGTGGTACCGGCTGGGGCCGTCGAACTGCTAGCCATACCGCAGGCGCCGGCGCAGAGTCGAGGGGTTGTCGACGCGTCGGACCGCGACCAGGCGCTGGCCGCCCGCCTAAGCGACAGTCTCAACATGCCAGTGCGCGTCACTATGTGTGCAAACCTAGGTGATGCCCTGCTGCTTTGCGATGCGGCAGGCGCCGGAGGCCTCGTGCGCGGTGCCTATGGCAGCGCCGCCAACGTCACCCACGAAATGCGAACGGCGAGACACACCATGGTCTACCACACGATGGCCATGACCCCGTCCGATGCCCGTGACGCGACCAACAGCGCCACCGAATCAAGGGATCACGGGTCCGGCCACGTCATAGGGGTGTATTGCCGGCTACCCGCCTCGGACTCGGACTCGCAGTACGGCCACCGGCTAACCCTGGCGCCGTGGACCCTGCCGCACGCGCATGCACCGGCCGTGCTGCTGGCCCGCATCTACCAGATGTTTGAAACGGTGTTCCAATGTGCTGCGGACAGCCAGCTCACGGCAGTTTGCTTGGATGGGAATCCGCTGCTCGCAGCACAGCTGGCGCTGGACATGGCCCCGAATGCGGCGAACGGTGTCGCCGCGGTGCTGAGGCACTGCGACCGGCGTGGTGTCCACACTGTGACGATCGGCCATAAAGGGGTTCTATACGGGTTGGATGCCAAAAAAAAACTTTACGACACGCTGCTCCATCTGGGGTTCCGGGATGGCCCGGGCACACCAACCGTTCTCGTAGTCGCGGTGGATACCGGCGGTGTTGCCAAGGGGACCCCGCAAATGGTAGAGCAGCTCTGCAGCTACAGTACCAACCCTGCGATGCGGTGCACCACCGTGGCCGCGCCGCAGCCGGGAAACGGCATCGCATCGCCGTTGGTCCTTACACTCCAGCCAGCGCTAGCCGTCGCGATGACGAGGGCCCCCTCAAACACAACCACACCAGTGCTGCTCATGCATGCCTTCGATAGCGGCCCGACGGGTTGGGGCGTGGTGTCGCCGGTCGATGGCCGGACGCACCCCGCGTCGGCTGACGTTGATCGCCCGCGGTGGCAGCAGCTGCTGTGGGCACCAGCGGACGCTGCGGTCCTCCTCAGAACAGCGACCGTGACGCCTGCCGATGACATCGAGGAACTTGTGGCTGGAACATGCCGCCACCTGGGCGTGAGGCTCACAGACACCACGCCCGATCCGGCCGTTGTAGCGACTGCCACAACTCCTACACGCCCGCCGTTACCAACGCCCGCCGTACTGCCGAGCACCCACTTTGCATACGCCACCGTTGCAATGGACCTGGCCGCATTGGGGCTGACAAAAAACAGCAGCAAGACTCCCAGTGTCGAATACACAGTTAACAGCGCAGTTCTGCACAGCTTCCATATTCTAAAGACCGTTGTGGACATCGCGGGTGCGTATAGAGCCTGGACCGACGCGCACCGCTTCGCCAACGCCTTGGCCACAAGCCTGCGGACACACGAGTTTTGGAAAGCCGCGAAAAGTTCGCTTATCCCTTTGGTTGCCCAAAACGCCGAGCTGATACGAGCCCCGCATACCGACATGCCGCCGCTAGTGCGAAAAGATCCCAGAGGCCAACCTCCGTATGCGAGCGTTGTGTGCTGGTTGGCGAAATTACACCTAACCTTCTACGATGCGCTTGTTAAGTGCAACCTCGAAGCCAACATGGACGGCGTTCTCCTTGCCGCAAAGCACCACCGAGAACTCATGTGCGAATGGTTCCCACTGGTGATGGATTGGAAGGCGCCCCAAGCGAACCGCACGCCGCTCGCAGAGTTCGCCGTGCATGTGCCCACTTGGCGGCAGGTGGACTATACGACAGAGTTAACCCCGCTTACGAGGACCATACGGCGCGGGCCGTTGTTCCGCCGCGGGGGTTCACTCAACGGGTTTGTCATCCTGCATTCGCAGACAGCGGCAAGCGATTCGGACAGTGCGGCGGTGTCAGCGATTCGCCTCTTTGATATCACCACCACGGCGGCACGGGGCATTTGCCGCCTACCGGCAAACTACACGCAAGTCGGCCAAGCGACAGGGCGACAAGCACAAAACGCGCGGCAACTTCTGAACAATTCCGACGTCGCACTGAGACTGCGGCGGTTCCTTACGGCGAACGGCTACGATGGAGTTATTTACGGCAAGCGTATCTGTTTGTTAAGCACCGCGCGTCGTGCGATTTATAGGAAGATATAAACCGGGACCGAGAACAGAACTGCGCGATGTTTCACGACCACGTGCATCCTTTGCAGTACCAAAACGCAAGGCCGGCAGTAAACAATATGGACGACCTAGTGGTCAAACTTGGAGAAAGAAGACCGGTATCGTATTCCCTGACACGACGTCGCGGCGATTTGGTAGAGCAGGCCCGCGCAGAGGGCTTCCAGTGGACAATGGATACCCTCAATCGGATCGGATCGGAGCCTTACACCATCGTTCAGTCCGTGGAGGCGGTAGTTAAATGCGAAGCAGGGGATTTTCAAGAGAAGGACAAGACGGCCTTCACGGAAATGTGGCACAGCAAATCGGGTGGAGATCTCAACACTGACACCTTTGGTGTGCCGCGGTGGTGGCGAACCCCGAGTAAAACGCATCCAGTCAAGGGACACTTCGTGGTTCGTTCGAAGCTGTGGGCGGTCAGAGGGCATATTAATTTCGATGCAGCAAAAGTAACTCAGGGTTTAGTAGGTAGTACGGCGACCCCTTGGGGCAGTGCCCACGGTCGACAAGGCACTACAGACCCGGGGACGTTGCCCTACATTGCCCGCCACTTCCAGATGGAGTGGGAAACCGATTCGGGCGTCGGTTGGGGCGCGCTAACCGCCAGTGCAGATCTCAAAATTGGTCGCGATACCCAGCAGTATGTGTTCCCCAATGCGACACAGGCACATGCGGACCACATCAACACCGTTCCGACCACGTCGCCCTCCCCATCGCCAACCCTTCATATGCAGGATGAACACCTGCCAATGACCCTTGATCGTTCCCCGTCGCCCCCATCACCTGAACTTTTTATACCGGATCTCGATGCTGGCTCTGCCCCTGCAGCTGCTGCTGACCCAATGAACGTTGAGGTGGCAGATGCCACAGAAGAGGATCTTGCATTCGTCCTCGATGCGATTGAGCGAGTCGTGAATAACGACAAATTCGCCTCTGTTGACGATGTCATCGATCTCATGAACTCGGTACCCGATAACATCCCGCCCCTGGAGGTGTTCGAGGACGCCCTCGCGGAGTTGAACAGGATCGGAAAAATCCACCTGTTCCCCGAAGATGATGACTTGATCTATCTCATCTGATGAGTGCCAGCCTTGACCCGACCGTGTCCATAGCCATCGCCCGTGTCAGGCGCTTGCTCAGGACGGCGACGATGTCCATGCAGCAGGCCGGCGAAACGGCTTTCAGTGTGCTAACGGACCGGGTGGCGGTACTGCTGTGGTGATACGTGTACGCCGCCTCCCACTCGCTCAGCGTGCCGTGCACCATGGCCATGGTCAGCACAAGATTGGCAAGCATGGTGGCCAGTAGGTTGTTCCCCAGCTCCGGGATTGTGAACGTGGCCCAGCACTCCGCCGGACCCGCGCCGATCGCAGGCAGCTGATCCACATCCACGAGCAGAAACCGGCCAGGGCCGTTTGTGCAAATGTTACCCGGCTTGAGGTCCGGGATGCACCGCCGTTGCGCCAGCGCACTCAGTGCCGCTGTCAGCATCATATCCATAATCACTCGGCGCCGGGTCGGGCTTGAGATCGGGCAGACCCCCGCGAGCGATGGGCCTAGAAGTTCCATGCACACAACCCCTTCCGCTACCGGCATGGGATCAACGCAGCCAGCGATGCTGTACAGCGCGCAGGCCGGGGCGCACGGGCTACGGGAAAACCGCGCGCACACGCCCACCTCCCGCAGGGCCTGGGTCGCGATGGCCGGGTCGGAGGCGAACAGCTGGAGCTTTACGCGGACCGAATCCTCGTGCAATTGGCAGTTCGGCTGGCCGTGCGCCCAGGTCCGCACGGCGAGCCGTGTTGAGGTGCCGAGTTTGGTTTGCTGCAGTCTGCAGACCCAGGGCAGCCAGTATTTAACTGCCAGCGTGTCGCCGTTGTTGGCCACGGCCTTCCAAACGTCCCCATTTCCACCACGGGTGAGCCGGTGCATTAGCGTATACACCTGTGTCCCCACCACGATGGTCGAATGCCCGGTCTGTCTTGACGCCATCGCCTCCGAGTGCCCGTGGGCATGCGAGACACACTCCGTGTGTTCGCGCTGCCTGTACACGCTGTTCGCCACCAGCGGTGCCGTCCCCTGCCCGCTCTGCCGGGGTGCGTGTCCCGACCCACTGGTCGTTGGTTACCAGAGTGAAACTATAAATGTGTGGATTGCCGACTCCAAAACGGCGGTCTACGGCAACCGTCAGGCCGAACTGGCACATGTCTGCCAAGCGCCGTTGCTGGCGCCAGACCGATGCGCGTGGCTGGGCGCCGGGGACACGCTCATGGGCGTGCGCACGACCGTGTCCGGCCAGCTGCTGTTCTTGGCGGCCGGCAGGTGCACCCCGGAGTTCACAGAGCTCTTCGACGCAGTGCCCCCGTTCGCTGCATGCCATGCCGCCAACTACGACGAGCGGCTGCAACGTCGAATGATGCGGGAGCTCCAGAAAGCGATGCTGGCCTTTGTGGCCGTCGACGGCTTGGAGAACATACAGGTGTTTCTACGCACCTACGTCTTCCCCGTTCAGCTCACCGACCTAGATGGGGAAGCCGACTAAACCGGGCTTCGAGCTCTGTCGCCGTGTCGACCGGGCTCGCGCCGAGGCGGCCGTGGATCAAATACAACCGGTACGGAAACGACCACCCTGTTGTGTTCTGGCGTAGGTAGACCTGTTCTGCAAACAGTTGGAAGGTGGGCGTCACCGCCGTCGGGCGGTGGAGCAGGTATTCCATGCCAGGGTCGTGCGAGGCTGTCCGGGTCACCCGGTGGGTCGTGCTGTGCGGCAGACCCGACACCCGCGCCCGCGCACACAGGATGTGGGCTGTCTTGAACCCCTCAACGTGGATCGGCACGTAGTTGTGCCATGGGTGGCCCGGCCGGTACGGCGGCGTTGCGACCCCCTTGACACCAAACACGGGCTCCAGCCACGGATCGTGGCCCAGCGTCCGGCATCCCATGTAGACCACACGGGCGTAGCGCTGGCTCATCCGCAGCATTTCTGGTAGTGGCAACGCGGCCGCGGCTGGTAGCGCGGACGCCCTGCCAGCCTCCACGGCGGCCGCGTCCGTAATGTAGTAGACGGGCTTTAGGACCGTATGTGGACCCCCGTAGGCCAACGTGGTCAGCTTCACAACGATCCCCTCCATGTTCGCCGACACCATCGCAGGGAACGCCGCCGCTACAAAGGCGGGCGGTATCTCCCCGCTGTGATCGTCACCAGGCACTGGCTGCTGCGGCACCAGGCGGACCGCCAGCATGCTGCCGTTCAAGCCGATGGTCTTCACGAGCGCGGCCGCGGCACGCCGCCGGCGACCCAGGTTGGTGCAGGAGACATCGCTGCCGCTGAAAATACAATCCATGACAAAAAGCGTGTGCACTGCCCCCAGCTTCCGGACCGCACTTGCACGCGTTCGACGCGGCACGGCCACCATGCCGGCACCAAGACCCTGCAGCTCGGCGGTGGTCGTCGCGTCGGTTGCGCCGGCGGTAAGCTCGCAGTCTAAAATAAAGGCCGGGCAGCGCCCTTCAACGCAGGACGCCTCCACTTGTCGGTGTATGTCACCGGGTAGCCGGCTAACCCGCGCACCCCCACAAAGCAACCGCCCGGTGTTCGAGAACCACGACAACCTGCGTCCGTCCCAGTGCAACAACACGCGCCACCCGTCAATCTTGGGCTCCCACACAAGGGCCAGTGGTGCGAGGGGGGGCATCGGGACCGTGGTGTTCGGCACGTGGGCCGTCTGGCATGCCTGTATCCAGCTTCGGTAGTCCACGTCGCTGTTCCAGTCGGCGCTCTCCACGTTCGAGACCATGGCGAATGGGGGCCTGAGTAGGGTGGGCCAGACGGGCGCCGCAGACGTCCACTGTTTCTCCATTTCTTCTATTCCCACCCTTGCCGAGCGCCGGCGCTTGATCCACACACCCCAGTGCGTGGCGATACGGAGCAGCCTTTTTGTGGACGGGGCCCGGAACGGCGTGCCAGGGGCAAACGGGTACGCGTCGCCGGTTATCTCAGCAAGGGCGTCGTAGTGACGCAGCGCCGCCGTTAGCGAATGGCCACGCGCCTGCGCCAACCTCGCGTACCGCTGCACCGTGTCCCGGTCCTTTTTCGAGCCGCGATTTTGCTGCGCGTACCAGAGCAGATGGCCGGCTATGTGTACGTCCGCGCCGTTGCACAGCGGTGTTTTGGAGAAGGTCCCACCCTTCTTCTCGCTGTACCGGCCGTACACGCCCAGGACAACCGGCAGGTGCATGACGCGCACGCCGTACAGCACGGTGCGCGGCTCAGGGTGGCCATCCACGGCCAGCGGCGACGGCGCAGTCCCCAGTGCCTGGGTGGCAACGTGCGCCATGATCTGACGAATGTCACTTCGGCACCGGTACACGGGGTCGCGATCGTCGCTGATCCGGGCGGGGAGCCGCGCGCTGAGGGTGCCGTTGGCGGCGCGCTGTAGCCGGCGTGCATGGAGTCGAGGGCACCGTGCGATTGACAGAAGTCCAACACGGCGCGGTGCCGGATTGGGCACCACCGACAGAACGTCCACGTCAGACACCAGGTACCCGCCCACCCGCTGGTACCGGATCGCGCCGGCCGCCGTGGCCGTTCTCTTGCGGTATGCCGCCATGGGCAGGCTGCGGGCCGGCCCCTTCGCCCACGTCAGCAGCGCATCCGCGGCTTGCAGCATGCGCGCCGAGTTCCCGCGGACGCACCGGCGCAGGTGCGAGGCCCTGTCGGCCGATTTTCGATCGGTGCACGTGGCAAACGCCGCTGTCAGGGTGTCTACCGACACCGTTTGGCTCGCGGCGTCCGTCGGGATGCACACGCAGAACTGGCCGCGACCCGGGCCAGCCTGAAGCGCGCACAGGAGATTGTGTTCCCCCGCCGCGAGGCACAGGTCCACCTGCGCGGCGAGCGGCACCAGCAGGGTCGCCCCATTGCAGCACACGTGCAGAAACCCGGCAAGGCCCCGCATGTATGTCGGATCACTGATGCCATCCGCAAAGCGAAGCCACCTGGGCGCGGTCGGCAGCGGGTACACCGCCACCTCGGCCATGTCTGGGCATATGACTCGGCGTACAAATACCATAACTCCGCGACCATGTCGACCAGCACGTCCGTCTCGGCGTACCTCAAGTCGGCACGGGGGAAACGCCTCACGGCCGAGGTGAAACCCGTCCTCCCAACCAAAACGTTTGGCGCCAAAGACAACCCTGCGTTGCCCAGGGCGCAGCCCACTACCGAGAAGATCCACAACAGATACTGGTACTGCACCCGAGGCCCGAAAGAAATACCGCCCGCCTACCCGGGTACCGTCGCATCCGGGCTCGGATCGGGCGTCCACAAACTTGTGGAACTCTTGTCGGGCAAGGCGGATCCGCTGGCTGCTGGCACCTCGGCGGCAGACTTCATCTGCCACGGGTTCTGCGACGTCGAGCGCGAGGCCGCCGTCGCGGTGCTGCAGTTTATCCAGGACACGATGCGGGCAAGCATTGTCAAAGCCGAAGTCAAGCTGGTGAACCCCGCGGACACGGGAGACATGGCCGAGACCCACGTCTACACGGACCTCATCTTGGAGATCGCCGGCATCCTGTACGCGACGGAACTCAAAACAGTCTGGAAGGAAACCGCGATGGCCGAAGTGTGCACGTGGGACGACGTTTCCCGAACACACAAGCAGCAGGCGTTCATGGCCGCGGCATTGTTGGCGCAGAAGCCGGACACCACCAAGGAGGTGGGCGCTGCCACGATCCACGTGGTTGTCCCTACAGAGTCGATCGTCGAGCACATGTACCTGTCTGGGCAGCTCTTCTCGCCTGCTTTGGTTGCGGGCGTGGCGCGCAAACAAGACCAGTGGGCGCCTGTGTGGGCAGCCCCGCCTGTAGCTGGGCTCGTGACCGCGGCGCCGCCGCAACCTCTGGACCCCCCAGCTGAAGGCACGGTGCGGATTGACCAGGATGACTTGCCCTGGCGCTACGAGACGGGTCCCGACGGTTCCTGCTGGCAGCCGGGCTGGCCAGTGTCGGTTGGGGACATTCTAATTGGCATGTGGGAACCTACTAAAGATCGTAGTGGAAACTGGAGCATCGACAATCTGCAGAATGCATACGAGGGCAAGGTCACTAAGGTTGATACGAAAGATGTTACATCGGTCGAAATTACGTGCGTGTGGGCGATCTTGTGGCAAACACTGATTGATGGGGAGGAGCCCAATATCGACCGCAAGAGAGCGAGCATGAGCAAGCGAGCAAAGGCGTACGTGTTCACGCTGAGATACGGCCTCGGCGACCTGCTGCCGCCTGGGAGCAAGCCGCAGAGTGACAAGCTTGTCCTCACAAAGGCGCGTCCACACTGCACCCTGCAGCCTATGTGGCCAACCTAGATAAGTCCGTGTATTTAAGAGCGCACGGTGCTAAGATGCATGGACGAGGTGCATGTCAACTACCTGCGATCTGTGCTTGTTGAGCACCAGGGCCACACAGACCCGGCGTGGGTGGTGATCATCAACAGAAAAAGTGCAACCTCGCTGCTACAGCTGCTAGAACAAAGCTTCCTTCACAACCCGCTTGTGTCTGTCGTATCGGACAACACGGCACACTTTATTGTCAACTTTA
>Ga0209090_10003040_pt1 | contig 10557 bp, 7 predicted proteins | sample ArcticOcean_MG_C_9_FD_187432 | JGI IMG/M metagenome (GOLD analysis project Ga0209090, IMG submission 187432) | Marine microbial communities from western Arctic Ocean - ArcticOcean_MG_CB2_152 (SPAdes) (version 2) | ecosystem: Environmental > Aquatic > Marine > Oceanic | place: Arctic Ocean... | reverse complement strand
GATGATGAGAGGAGTACGAGGATGAGTATTTAACAAGAAAGAGGAGTTTTGAAGAGGAAAGTTTTGAAGAAAAAAAGAGCTCCTAGGAGTTTGTTTGCTCGACGAAAACTCTGCTTCTTTTTTTTTTTGGAAAAAAAAAAGCAACTCATCACACATGTCACACGAGACAACAATTCTTAGTAAGAACAACAACGAGAACAAGAACAACACAATTATATTATTACACAAAAACACAAACACTACTATAAACAATGCTCAGCAGCAGCACGAGACGCGCTGCTTTGAAGAGCGGTGGTGGTGATCATGGGAAATTCATCAGTGGTGCATTAAAAAGCTCCTCGTATCTTTTTCTCGTCGGGGCCGAAACTGGTTCTTTAACTTCTTTAACTTCTTCTTCGAGGAGTTGCAAATATTCGTCGTCGTCACAAAATCATCATTATTCGACGAGAAATATCGGAGGAGGAGGAGTAAAAGGCTTGCTCGGGGGAACAACAACAACGAACTTTTCTCCTTCTTCCTTCTTGAATCATCATCAGCATCAGCATCGGAATTACAACAACAACAACAACAGGAGCAGAGGTTTAGTAGAGAAAAGACGACAATTCTCCACGAAAGTGACTTTACCAGATTTACCGTACGATTTCTCCGCGTTAGAACCCATCATTGACGCGCAAATCATGGAGATTCATCACTCGAAACATCACAACACGTACGTGACCAATCTGAACGTGACTTTGGAGAAACTCACCGAGGCTGAAGCGAAGAACGACGTCGCCGCCATGATCGCGTTGCAACCAAACTTGAAATTTAACGGAGGCGGACACGAAAATCACTCCTTGTTTTGGAAAGTCTTACAACCGAAGAAGGAGTATTCCGACCCGTCTGGCGAGTTGAAACGAATGATCGAAAGAGACTTTGGCTCGTTCGAGAACATGAAGCAAAAATTCGCGTCGCAAACGGTGGCGGTGCAAGGCAGCGGATGGGGATGGCTCGGTCTCAATAAAGAGACGAAAACGTTGCACGTGGTGACAACCGCAAACCAAGATCCGTGCATAACGACTGGTTTGGTGCCTGTTTTCGGCGTGGACGTTTGGGAACACGCGTATTACTTGCAATACAAAAACTTGCGTCCGGATTACGTGAACAAAGTCTGGGAAATCGTAAACTGGAAACAAGTCGAAGAGAATTTGGTCAAAGCTTTGATGTAATACTAATAATACTACGGATAACATAGTATTACTTCGTTTTTGTGTTCTTCTTAGGTTGTTCTTCTTCTTTATTATGAGCTACTCGTATTGCTATCTCTTCTATTTTTGGCTATTATTATAGTATTGAGTTCTCTCATCAAATCATTCCATCATCATCGCCGTCGTTACCGTCGTCCTGGTCTTCTCCTTTTCCATCTTCCTCTTCTTCTTCTATTAAAATTTCCTCTTCTCCATCGCCATTTTCGTCGTCGTCGCACGTTAAGTCCATGATTACTTTCACGCACTCCTGTCGATCGTTGTGCATGGCTTCGTCCATCGGCGTTCGTCCGTTCTTGTTCACTTTGAACGCCAACGTTTTCCCTCCTTTTTGCAAGAGAAATTTCACAACCTCTTGGTGTCCGTTCAAACACGCCCAGTGTAAGCACGTGGACTCGTCCGTGTTTGTTGTTTTCATTATATTTGCGTTGTATTCGTTCACTAGGACTTCTACTGCGTCTATGTGTCCGTTCGCGCAGGCAAAAAACAACGCCGTTCTGCCGTTCTCGTCGGAAGTGTTTACGAAATTAGTAATAGTATTCTTTTCATCGTCAACTTTTCCGCCGACAACGTGAAGCGTAATAGTTTTGATATCTTCCACGTCTCCGTATCGCGCGGAGGAGAATAACGCATCGATTAACTCTTTTTCTTCTTCTTCTTCTTCCTTTGTCACAAAGGACGACGACATCTTGGTGGTGGTGGTGGTGTTCATGAAAGTTGTTCTGAAACAGTTGTTGTTCAGACAGAGGAGGAGTAAAGAATTAAACTTTTTCTTCGTTTGTCGTTTTTTTTTCTCCTCTTCTTCTTGTCAGACTTGTCGAGATTCTTTTTTCATTTTTCATTTTTTGTCTCATTTTTTCACCTCTTTCTTTTTGGTTCGTATCTTTTTTCACTCATCATCATCCTCATCACGCATCATGTTGTACCAGGTACCACTACTAGTATAAAGACTTTGTAAACGACACAACGACAATAACCTCAAATAACCAAACAAACTCCTCCTTTGTTGTTGCAAGAATACTACTCTACTACAGAATAATAATAAAATGACCGCAACAAATTTCAGAAGTGGCTTCTCGTTGCTCTTTTTAGCCCAAGTGCTCTCGAAACTTCTACCGTTTCTGTTCAACTCGGTGTTCGTGTACAGGACAATTTCATCAGACGACGGCGTTGGAGACACTTTAGTGATGTTTCCGTTGGTTTATGCGTTCGTTTTATCAATCAGAGATGGGTTACGAAGGAGTCTATTACGAAGAAGAGAGGAAGGAGATTCAGAAGATGATGAAAATGAACATGTGTTTCGAGTGGCCAAAAGATACGTAAAGCGATACGTAGTATTCGTTTTGGTTCTGTTGGTGGTACCGCTGCTACTACTCCTACTGTTTTGGTCCTCCTCAAAAGGAGCAGTCTCTTTTTCTTCTTCTTCTTCCGATGAAAATAAGGCGGCATACCGAATATCTCTCGTCTCTTGCGTCTGCGCCGCTTTGATCGAGTTAACGAGCGAACCGCACTATATTTGGTTACAAAAGAAGCAACTCTTTGGATCGCGAGTGATCGCGGAAACTGTTGGGACATTTGCGAGGACTGCGGTTCTGTTTTACCACCTGTCGTCACATATAGATTCGACAATAATAAGTAAAGAGAAGAGGAAGACGAACGTGTTGTTCGCGTTTGCGTTCGCGCAAGTCGGACAGAGTTGTGCGACGAGCGCGGTATACGCTGCGAGTTATTATCTGTATCGCGACGATGATGTGAGAAAGAAACAGAAGAAGCGGAGAAAAGGTACAAAAACGACCACCGATGGAAAAAAAGAAAGGAGTGACGACGACGAGAAGAAACAGCGTCTACTGATTGATTCGTTCTTGTATCAGTCTTACTTGAAGTTGGCGTTGGCGGAGGGCGAAAAATTCGCGCTGATAGTCGCCAACTCGGAAGATACCGTCATGGGTGTTTTCGGTCTTGTTTCGAACTTAGGGTCGTTGTTTGTTCGGTTAGTGTTGCAGCCGTTCGAAGAGATTGCGTTCGTGACTTTTGCGGCGAGCGCGACGAAAGACAAGAAGAAGGAGAAGTTGGGCGATATTCTTTCCATCGGCGTGTTAGTCGGTACGATTGCTTTCTTCGTAGGACCGTTCTTCGCGAAGGACGTCATGTATTTTCTTTACGGTAAAAAATGGATGGAAGACGGGACAGAAACTCTGCAAGCGTACGCGAGATTAATATTACCGTTGAGTATAAATGGAATAGTCGAAGGCTTCGCGCATGCAGTCATGAACGAGCGAGAGATTAAAAAGCACGGAAACGCGTGGTTGGTTTCCTGTTCGTTCGTCAACTGCGCCTTGGGATTTTCGCTTCTCAAATATTCGCGAATCGGTGCTGCCGGATTGGTTTATGGCAACTTTATATCCTTAATGTTGCGAATATACTTGACGTCGAGATTCTTGATGAGAACAGGGAAGCTGAGCAGTACTGTTTTTAGAGAAACGTTGCCGAAACCAGGGACGCTCGTCGCCGTCGCCGCGTGCACTTTCGCATTGACGGCAATAGAGCAGGATACAAATGGAAGAAAGACTGCAGAAATGACGACGCCAAACTTTAAACACACCGTTGTTACGGGAGGTAGTGTAGCCGTAGTTCTTCTGATAGCGCTGTTTGTTTGGGAGCAGGATAGATTTAGGAAAGTATTTAGTACCAACAGTCACACAACAACAACAACAAAGAGAAAGAGAAATTAAATTCATTAAAATATTCGTTTTAAATATCCGGGAAACATAGTTAACGTGTTTCTTTTACAAAAGTATTCAAATATTTAATGTGCATGTATATAAATAAATTAAAAATTCTAATTACATTCGGGATAATTCTTGAAATTAATTATTAATATATTTTTTTCGGACTTAAAATTTTTACTTAATATAATTAAGTTTAATTACATGAATTTCATACTATATTAGTTCAAAGTAATTAAATTAATATTTATACCCATGTTAAATATATAATTATAGATTAAAGGGGAAGAATAAAAGGATTTAACAAACTCTCCTTTTTTTTACTTTTTGCAAAATATCCCAAATGAACACGTCTGTGATGAATTATGCTCTGAAATTACAAAAAAAGAACTTTAAATAAAGTTATGAACTCATGGGGATGTATTATGAAAGAAAATTGTACAATTTAATAAACTATTTGAAAGTTTTAATATTTTTTTTAGAATGTGACATTTTTTGTTTTACCTCTAAAAAATGGAAAGAAGTTTCTTTTTTCCTCAACAATTCACAACACACAAAAAACAGGAAAGAGAAGAAGAAGAAGAAGAAGAAGAAGAAGAAGAAACGGATTCGTGAGAGAAGGAGAGAAAGAAGAAAGAATGGGCGGCAAGAAAGGTAGCCGAAGAAAGAAGAAGAAGCGCTCGAACGGCGATGATGATTCTTCATCATCATCGGACGATTCAGAAGAAGATGAAAATGATGAATTGAAAAACAAACTCCTCGCCAAGGCGACGAAGAAGTTGGTGGCGCAAATGAAAACCGATTCCGTCGCCGGTGGTTTGTACACGGACGAAAAGAACCCGTTCAACGACGAAAACTTGACCGAAAAGTTCGTCTGGTCCAAGAAGATCGAGAAAGAGGGTAAAAAAGCGGTCCAAAACTTGACCGATAAAGACGCGCAACTCGAACGCGAGGAGGAGATTAAAAAAATCGAACTGAGAAGAATCGAATACGAAAAGGCGAGAGCAGAACGAGAGGAAGAGAGAGACCAGAAAATGAGAGAGAAAGCGATGGAAGGCGCGGAAGAGTTGGAAGAGAAAGAGGAGAAGTTTCACTTCAACCAGTTGTTATTACGGGCGGATATTCGATACAAAAACGGTCGAGCGAAACCGATCGATACTTTGCTGAGAGCGTTGTACGGCTCGGCGTTTACGAGCGCACTCAAAAGCGAAAAGGAACTCGCCGCCATGAAAGCGTTCAACAAAGAATTCGACTCGAAAAACTCTTTGTTCAAATACATGACGGAGAAAGATTTGCAGGAGTTGAAAGACGAGTGCGTGAACGTGTTGAAACTTATCGACGAAACGTCCGAGAAGGAGAAGGAATATAAACGTTTTTGGACGTGCGTCTATCGCTTGACGGAAACAGAATTGAACGAAGGAGGAGAAGAAGAAGAAGATAAACTGACGGAAATGGACGAAGAGATGATGGAATCGGTCGACTTATCTGGCTCGCTCGAAGAGTTGACCGATCTGGAACAGGAAATCAATCGATCCATAAACGAGGATTTAGACGACGACACGGAAATCTCGTTTTGGAGGAAAGCGATGAAGCGAGTGACGCTGGCGAAACTAAACAGGCAATGCAAAGAAACGTTGGCGAAAGTGTACGAGGAATCGAAGAAGAACATCAAGTTTGTCGTCGTCGAAAAAAAAGATGGAAAGGAAGAGAAAGAGAACTACGACAACGACGAAGACGACGACGAAGACTTGCGCGGCGGCGACGACTTTGCGAAACGAGTTCGAGACGATAAAGACGACAACGGTAAAGAAGAAGAAGATAATGAAGAAGAAGAAGAAGAAGAAGAAGACGAGGAAGCGCTCCTGGCGAACATCGACGTGACGTATGGCGACGAACCGAAACCGCTGTCCAAAGAAGAGTCCGCAAAACTTTTAAAACTCTACGAAGAGCAGCAGCAGCAGCGGCGAGGAGAAGGCGAAGATTTGTTGAATGTTCAAGAAGTGATTGTCCTCATCGACGAAGACGAAGACGCCGAAAATCTTCGCCGGTTGCGCGCCGCCGCTTGTGAGAAGTTTGCGAAAGAACAGCTCGAAAAGAAGTTGGAAAAGCAACGACGATATCAAGAAGAAAGAATGAAGAGGCATATTCGAAGAAAAATCTCGAGCGACGACGAAGAAGACGACGAAGAAGACAAAGAAGAAGAAGAAAAAGACCAAGAAAAGAAAACGTCAGAACAAATCCAACAGGAAGCCGCCGATCTCGAGGAAGAACTCAAAGCGAAGCGATACGCGGAGAAACAGATGGGCAAACTCGAGGACGGCGACATCGCGTTCACCGGCGAAGTCGAACAAAAAGATCTCGGCGATCGAGAACTTTACTGGTGGCACAACAAGTACAAACCTCGGAAACCTCGATACTTCAACCGAGTGCACACCGGGTACGAGTGGAACAAGTACAATTCCACGCATTACGACCACGATAACCCGCCGCCGAAAACCGTCCAAGGGTATAAGTTTAACGTCTTCTACCCGGATTTGATCGATTCGTCTAAAGCGCCTACGTATAAGTGCGAGCGCGATTTATCCGCCGTAAACGACGACACGTGCATACTGAAAATATCCAGCGGTCCTCCGTACGAAGACGTCGCGTTTCGCATCGTAAACAAAGAGTGGGAGTACTCGCACAAACGCGGGTTCAAGTGTACGTTTGAACGAGGGATATTTCATTTATACGTGAACTTCAAACGCCCGAGATATAGACGTTAATAATACGAGTAGTAGTAAAATAGTCTTAGTAGTAAAGTGTATAGTAAAAAGTAGTCTACGTCTCTCGTCGTTAAAAGCACATCTCCTTAGTACGTAGTTGTTGGTACTCTTCTTCTTCTCCTATTACTCATCTCTCGTCTTCTTCTTCTTTTTCTAACCTTTTCCTCGCTTCTTCTTTCGCCCATCCGACTAAACTGGTGTCCGGTTTGCTGTTCAAACCGACGCATAAAATCACACCCGCGCTTAAGAACGTTACAAAATACGGCAGTTCCCAGCTCTCTCTGATTCTTTTCGTTCCTTTTAAAGGCGGGGTTTCCCCGAAGAGAAGCCCGTTTCTTTGCGTTTGCGTGCCTTCGGAGAAGTACGATCCTCTTCCTGGAGTGGCGCCGTAGGATCTTCTAAAAAAACTGAATCTATTTTTAATAACGTTGTTGCTACTCATCACAGAGAAAGAACCATTTTCAGAGGAAAAGGAGGAGGATGTAGAAGACCCTCCTGATAAAGATCTGAAAGCGCGGCTGGCCAGTTGTTGACACCCCTTTGACATAGTTTTACTACAAACAGAGAGAGAGAGAGAGTGTGGAAAGAAGAGTGAATTTTGTGTCTGTTTTTAACATGTTTAAGCAAGCAAGCAAAAAGAAAAAAAAGCAAAAAATTTATTTAGGGTGTAAACAAAAATCTCTCATCTTTTTTCTCTCTTTTCTTCTTTCTCTTCAAAACTCCAGAGTAGTAAAAGGGGGCGCGTCTCTCTCTTCTGTTCCTCGTTATACACACCCATTGAGAAGAAAGCAAGAACACCTGCGACTTTCACTGAGAGCCCCTAATCCGAAAACGCGTTTAATAACAAACAGAGAAGGGAGAGAGAGAGAGAGGTCAAATAAGAAGACTCTCGTTTGTTTCTCCCCTTACTTAAGCGCAGGAGTAGAGTAGAGTCTCATCTGTTAAATTGTTGTTGTTCTGAGGTGGAAACGCATTCATTTTCCATTTAAAGAAGAAGAAGAGAACAAGATGATGATTGCTTTAATGTCAAAGGAAGAAAGGAGGATGAAAAGAAGGTCTTTTTCGACTCTTCTTCTTTGTCTTCTTCTTTGTTTCATCTGCTGTTGTTGTTGTTTTCAAGACGCGCAGGCGGCAGATGATGATGAGTTTCAGCTCACTACTATGACTACGAATAATATCAACAACGAAAAGAAGAAGACCAAGAGTAGTATCACGAGTGGCGGTTTTAGTAAACCGACGACTTCTACAAGGAACTACTACGACTACGAAGATGAAGGAGAATCATCATCATCATCGATGACTAATACGCAAACGGGCGATTTAGGAGCTTTAACGACGCCACCGAAAGTGCCGGCGTGCATCACGAGAGACGAAGCGTTTGGGATCGAACTCACCGTCGCGACGGGAGGGAGCTCGGCGTTGGAAGGAATCGACGGGACGAAGATTTTCGCCCTGAGCGCGTTGTTTGGACCGGAAATTGCGGATGATTATAACGAAGAAGACGACGACGCGAATGAATCTAGTAGAAAACCGATTCAGTTGACGACGCCGAAAGACGTCAACATGACCGGGTGCGAAGAAGTAGGGAAAGACGCGGCGGATGCTTCGGAGTATAAGAACAAGTGCGTGGTCATCAAAAGAGGCGGGTGCTCGTTCGAAACGAAAGCGCAAATCGCGCAGAATAAAGGCGCGAAGTGCGTTATTATCGTGAACGACGGCGAGGATTTAGGATCTATGACGTGCGATTCAGATTTAAGCATCGATATTCCGGTGATGAACGTGATTGAAAAAGACGGGAAGATGTTAACGACTGCGTACGAGTTAGACGGCACGGTGGAGATGAGAAAACTAAAAGACGGGACTGATTTCTACGGAAACGGCGCTTTGCTCTTCATCGCGGTGTTATCGATCACGTTAGGGGCTATGTTTAGTGTCACGGATAGGTTTTATTCTCGTGGGGATGGAGGAAGTAATAATGATAGTGGTGGTGGTGGTTTTAGTGAGTTGAATAATAGCGCGAGCAGCGGCAGTCTGAGCAACAGCAGCGCGTCGCCGTCGCAGTCGAACGATAGTTCGCCAAGCGGGACGCCAGGGAGACATAAATCGAGAGAAAAGAAGTACAACAACAACAACAACTCGTACGGGACGACGACGACAAATACTGAAGGCGACGACCAACCGTTGATTGACGAAGAATCCGGTCGAGTTGAACAAAAAAGAAGACAACGGAGCAGAAGCAGAAGAGGCACGAGCCGACGCCGACGACAGCAGGACTATATATCCAACGCGGGCGAAGAAGAGGGAGCGTTTGAAATCACCGAAATGTCGGCGGTATATTTCGTCCTCTTCTCCTCGTTAGTCTTAGTCGTCCTCTTTTACTCCATGGACCATTGGATCTTTGTCGCGTTTCGATTGCTCTTTTGCTTAGCCGCGTTCCAAGGATTATCGATGATGTTCTTTGAAGTGATCGCTCGAATCTTTGGCGCGAATCCACACAAGACGTCGTACGATCACACGCCGCCGCTTTCTTCCACCAGAAGACGCTCGAGCAGTCGCAGTAGAGGATCGCAAGAAGTGGACGAAGAAGCGAAAAACAACTCCGCTTTGAACGCACGCGTTGAAGAAAATAACGCCAACTTCATCCTCCTTCCGCTCTTCGGCAACGTCCATTATTTGATGATTCCATCCGTCATTCTCGGAGGCATTTTAGTCTGCATTTGGCTCATGTTCCAATCCGAAGAGTGGGCCTGGGTCTTGCAAGACATAATGGGCGTCGCGTTCTTAGTCAACGTCATGCGTTTAGTCCACTTGCCAAACTTGAAAATCGCCACGTTACTTCTCACGTGCGCCATGTCCTACGACATTTTCTGGGTGTACATACAACCGCACTTGTTTGGGAAGGAGTCCGTCATGGTCAACGTCGCTCGAGGTGGCGACCAACACGAATCGTTACCGATGTTGTTCATGTTCCCGAGAATAGGAGGCTCTCAAGGCGAATACAGCATGCTTGGCTACGGCGACGTCATCTTACCCGGGTTGTTGATTGTTCACAACGCGTTGTTCGAGAATCGATTTTATTCGTCTTCCTCGTCGTCTTCACCAACAGGAGGAAAGGTGGTTAAGAAAATGAGGTACAAATACTTCGTCTGCTCTATATTCGCGTACTCCGTCGGTATGATTTTAACCTTCATCGCGTTATACTTAAAAGTTGGCGGTCAAGGCGGTCAACCGGCGTTGACGTATTTAGTCCCGACGACGGTGTTGACGACGGTGTGTGTCGCGTGGATGAACGGCGAGTTGCGAGAGATGTGGGATGGTGGATTAAAGACGAGTGGTGTTGGTAGTACTGATGATACGAATACTAATTGCAGAGATACTCATGGCGAAAGCCAAGCGTTGTTGTAACATTAATACTACATTATTAGAGAGAGTATTTTATTAAGAGACTCGTCCTCACAACTTCTTCTCATCATTTGCGCCGCAAGAGAGTTTAAACAACAACAACAACAACAAACGTTTTGATCTCACATCATCAATGACGACGACGTAAACGACGGCCTTTTCTTCTTAAGATACAATTTATACTACTAATCTTACTGATGAGAGCCTCTCTGAGACCGCAAAAGCGCGACCACATCTCCGCGTTCAACACGAGAACGAATAGAAAAGTTTTGCACTTGCGCAAGTGCGCGGAAGCGCTTTTGAAAGAGTTGGAGAATAAGAAGAGTGATGAAAGCAACGATTCAGACGACGACAAGAACAACAACGACTTTTCAAAGAGAACGACAAAAGTCAAGTTCTTGGCGGCAGAAGTCGCGCTCA
>Ga0209090_10003038_pt1 | contig 10564 bp, 6 predicted proteins | sample ArcticOcean_MG_C_9_FD_187432 | JGI IMG/M metagenome (GOLD analysis project Ga0209090, IMG submission 187432) | Marine microbial communities from western Arctic Ocean - ArcticOcean_MG_CB2_152 (SPAdes) (version 2) | ecosystem: Environmental > Aquatic > Marine > Oceanic | place: Arctic Ocean... | reverse complement strand
CACCCGCTCGTTGGCGACCGCCAAGCCCGAGATCCTTCGGGAGCTCGGTCTGCCGACCGACTTCAACGTCGACACCGACCCGATCCCGCCCGTGGCCGAGCGCCGCTGCCGGCTGCTCTGCGCCAACTGCCACATCACGCGCGACGAGTGGGACACCACCGTCGCGTCGTAGTCGCCGATTCAGGGATTTCGTGGCGCGCGTGCATGTATGTGCACGTGTGTGCGCAGCAGTGGCTTGCGGTTTACTGAAATCCTCGATAAACGGGAACGGAACACACACGTTCGGCACACGCGCGCACGCGCGCGGCGTTCAGGTTTTCAACACGTTCGGCAGTATGCTGGCGGAAAGCTGGCGACCACTGCCGCGGCCGTCCATATCATGGTTACGGGCACCAGGTAGATCCCCCGGAACGACAGCAGCACGCTCGCGGTTTGGGAAGCCTCCTGAATGCCCCAAGGACTGCCGATATGCGTCAGATCGTCGATCGAGGCGAACACGACCATTACGGCCTTGACGAGCAGCAGCCACGCGAACCACACGTTCTGCTTCACGTACATGTGAGCGAGCGTTGTATGCATGGCGAAGACGGCTAGCAGGAAATACGCGACGAAGAATACGGCGTAGAAGGCAAGCGTCGCTGTGCGCCACAGCGTGCATGGGTGCACTGCGCGCTGTTCTCGCAGCTCTCGCACTTGAGGGGGGCGCCAGCACCAAGACGCCGCTCGCGGCCCGAAGTGTCGGATGAGGTAGTAGGAGAGCGTCAGCAGCGCAAAGTCCAGCGTCCAGAGGTAGAAGGCGACACCGAGGATCATGTTGCCAAACCGCATATCGGAACTCGGGTGTTTCAGGTCGTACTGAAAGACAAGCGGTGCGCCCGTAGTAAACGCCGTGACGACGACAACGTACAGCGAGCTCAGAAAAAACCCCATCCGAAACCCGGGACCGGTCTCGCGAAGCAGCGTCACGATGCAGCTCTCGTAGCTCCAGTCCCTGTAGCGGGCCGCGCGGCGTAAACGGGCTGCCGAGCGCGTTTGGCGCGGGCGCGTTTGGCGCGGGCGCGTTTGGCGCGGGCGCGTTTGGCGCGGGCGCGCGGGCGCGGGCGCGGGCGCGGGCGCGCGCAGTAACGCGGGGTTCAGCCACGCGCGCGCGCGCGCGCGCACCATGCCCCCCCACCATTGAGAAGATTAAAGATGAGCGCCGCTTGATATTCGACACGATGCGCTTGTGTATCGCCCACATAGTCTTCGATTCGCCCAAAATTCTTATATCGGGCACAGTACCACTCGGCATCGTTGCAACGCCGCGGCGTGGCGGCGTGCTGCTGCGGCGGCAGCAGCAGCATCAGCAGCAGCAGCAGCAGCAGCAGCAGCAGCACGCGCGTCTTACACCAAAGACACTCCACGCCGTGCCAAATTTGCACCGACTCACGCTCCTCTAAACAACGGAGACGCAACTGCGCCGCTGCAGCCAGCGAGCGCGCGCGCGCAACAGCAGCAACAGCAGCAGCCGCGCCACGCTGCTCGAGCATGCCGACTGGGAAAAGCAAGTTGTCGGACGGGACTAAGAGAAAAAGACCGCCGGAAAGCGCGCCGAATGAGTGGCAGGCCATACAAGAAACGCTCTCGAGGCTGTACGTGCCGGTGCCGAGCGAGGAGGCAATCAAACAGGCCGAGCGCGAGGCCCAAGGACTGTCGATGCCTGCGGCGGCGCTCCGCGCCTCGGCCGAGGTCGACGAGGCGTCGGTGGAGCGGCTCGATGCCGCGAGCGATGCGACGGAGGATCAGATGGCCCATGTTCGAGATGCGTTGCTGCTGCAACGCGATGCCGTCGCGCGCGCGCGCCTCGCCGCCTCGCCGCCGCACGCCGCCGCCGCAGCGCATCCTCCTCAGGAGGAGGGCGCGCGCCCACCGCCACGTGGCCCGCGTGCGGGCGACGCGCAGCCGGTGGTGGTGGTGCGCCCCGGGCAGGTGCGGCGCTTTGCACCGCTCGGCGAGCTCACGCCGGCGGATGCGGAGGAGGCGGAAGAAGCAGCACGGCGAGCAGTTGCGTTCCGACAGGCCGTCGAGGAGGAGACGAGGAAAGATCTGAAGACGGTCGTGTCCAAAGTCGGCGACAATAGGCTCTCGGCCGTGGAGCAGCTCGTCGGACCGGGCGTCGTGGAGCAGCTCGGCGGCGGCGGAGGCAGCGGCGATGATGAGCAGCATGAGGAGGAGGAACAGGAGGAGCGCGAGTTTCTCATCAACAGCAGCAGCGAGCGCGAGCAAGAGGAGGAGGAGGAGATTCCCGACGATGAGATCGTCCGCGAGCAAGAAGCGAAGGCGCGTGAGGAGGCGCAGTGGCTGCTGCTGCAGCAGCGGGAGCAAGTCGTGCTCGCGTACAGAGAAGGCATGATGCCGTCGGACCTTGTCGTGGGCAACGCCGCCGAATTTCCAGACGGCACGTTCGACGCTCTCAACGAGACAGACACAAACATCGCAGACGCAGGCCGCACAGATGCGGCACAGACGCTGTGGAAGCGATGGATGCAAGGCGTGCGCGCGATGCGGAAGACGCACACTTATCAGTTCTTGGTAGATCGCGCCCTGCAGGAGGATCTGATGTATGGACCGCGCGACTATCCGCGCCTTTACCACGAGGGCTTTCGTCGTCGCGGCGACGACGGCGACGACCCAAGCGAGATCCGCTGGTGCACGTTGGAGCGTGCCACCACCGCCCGCCCGGGGCGCACCGCCGCGGCAGCAGCAGCAGCAGGCGGCGCGCGCGGCACCAGAAGCGTCGAGTGGGCGTCGGCCGACGCGCTGCTGAAGGCGCTGGACGACACCACCACGAGAGGCGGCGCGGCGCTCAACTTTTTTCCAGAGCGCATCCGGAAGAGCTTGCGGCGGCGCGATGGGTTGCTGAAGTCGGCGCCGCAGCAGTCAAAAAGCGGCACCGTGCACCATGGAGGCGCCAATCGGCTCAAGCGCTCAATCTGTGTCGTCGCGCCCGAGCCGGGCGCGCAGTCCGCCGAGCAGCAGCAGCAGCAGCAGCTGCAGCTGTCGACGGTGGTCGAGGAGGGGGAGACGAATCGGGCCGCCGTGGAGCGCATCCCGACCGACCTGCTGACGCGGCTCAAGTACGCGCGCAAGGCCGACGGCAGCATCGTCATGACCGACGGGCAGCCAAAGCTCGTGGCACGCGATCGGCCAGTGCGCAAGGTGACGCGCACGTTGCGAGTGGTGTGGATACCGATTCGACTCAACGCGTCGCATTGGGAGTGGAACTACTCGAAGTGGTTGCAGAACGAGGAGATGTTCGAGCCGGCGTTCATGACACCCTACGCGCACAGCGCCGAGTTTGGCACAGCTGCTCAGCGGATCGCCAACATGCAGTACAGCGATTCGGCCGTGCCGTTGCTGACGCGCGGATCCATGAACTTCTACGGCGTCGACCTCTCGAGGCTCGACAAGAACGGGCCATCGCTTGCGATATCGACCTGGGCGGCGTGCACTCCCGAAGCGGTGGGGTTGCTTCCCATCGTCACCTTTCGGGAGCCCAAAGGAAAGAGGGATGCCATCACCGGCGCGTACGCGACGGCGCTGTCGATCGAAGAACCTAAGTACGTCCAAGTGATGACGGGGGTGCAGGCGTACTACCACACGCAAATGGAAGGGTCGTCGAGCCCAAACTGGCGCACCATCTTTCGCCTCGAGACCGACGGCGGCGTCGTCAGCTGGCACCAGAACTACCACCACGTGTCCAGCACGCTGACGAATCAGCACATCGGCACGCTCGGCTACCGCGCAGCGCCCGCACCGCAGCCACGCCTCGGCCCGGACAGATTCCGCGGGCGCCCGATCTTTCGGTGCAGCGGCGCCGCGCCTCTGGCGGGCGCGGCGGCCGCCGGAGGTGCAGCAGCAGCAGCCGAAGCCGCAGCAGCAGTAGCAGGAGACGAGGAGGGGCACCTGTTGGACGTGCGGATCTGTGCGTACAAGTACACCGACCCCGAAGGCCAGGTGAAGAGCGCCGCCAACAGCACCGCCAATCGCATGTTTGGCGAGATCTGGCGCAAGGGCATGTTCGAGCCAGTGGCAGTCCGGGGGATCCAGACCCTGCCGCTCCATACAGCGCCCTTCCGAGAGATTGTCGACAAGAACAAAGCGGATTACAAGCAGATACCCGGCTTTCTTAATTTTCATCACAAGCACGGCGTTCCACCACCGGCTTTGGTGGCTGAGGAGGAGGACTTCTCCGACGTGCCGCAGTCGCGGGCGTTCCAAGCAGCAGACTGGCGTAGTGCCCAAACGAAGAAGACGCCTCCGAAGCCAGCGAAGCCGTACCGCCGTGAGCTCCAGCAGCGCTACCCTGAGACGGTCATGTGCCAGCGAGGCGACATGGACACGCGCGCCAATCTGGTGACTGGGTTTCTCGGCGGCACGTCGCGCCGGCGTTCGTCGTGGCGTGAGCTCAAAGACTTTGCCTGGTTTCTGGGCAAGGAGGACGAGCCGGAGGAGCAGCAAAACAGCGACGACGCAGAAGAAGGGGAGGACGCAGAAGAAGGGGAGGACGCAGAAGAAGGGGAGGACGCAGAAGCAGGGGAGGACGCAGAAGCCCCACTGCCGCGGCAGCTGCGGCAGCGGCTGCGGCAGTGGCGCGCCACGCCGCCTCTGAGCGGCCCGCGACGGCATCGGAGGCTGAACCGGTGGAAGGACGAGTTGGACAAGACGCCGCTCACGCGCATGCTGGCACCGACAACGCTGCGCGACGCGCTGCGGCGCTACGTGGCTGAGAACCGCCAGGCGATGCTCTGGTTTCGACGCTCCAATCCCGAAGATCCAAACTCGAAGCGCTTGCCGTTGCTGACGACCCCGGCATCCATCGACGCGCCGGCGGGCGTGTACTACTCGTGCCGCTTCGACACGTCGCCCAGGAAGGGATGCGGCGGGCTCGACTCGTACTTTCCAATGTCCAAGGACTCGGACGTGTACGCGATTGCCGACGTCGCGCTCGTGCGCGGCGTGCACGACATCCTGCGCGAAAATAGCAGCAGCGGCGGCGGCAGCGCGGCGGCGGTGGTGGTGGACCGCCGCGCGGGTCACCCCGAGTGGTGGGAGAAGGAGGAGGAGTCGGTTGCTCGGGAGAGGGCCTTCGACCCTCGCACGCTCGAGAAGCTCGACACGGCCGTGCCGTGGCCGCGCATGCCGGACGAAAAGGGGTGGAGGCGTGTAGAAAACGGCAAGGCCAAGCTGCGCTTTGCCAACGGTGCGACACAGCAAGGCGGGTCCGATAGCTACACGTTCGGGACGCTCGTCTTCGACACGTTTAAGTCGCCGCACACAGACCCGTGCGGCGCGGCCGGCGCGATGCCCCACCACGACGACATGGCGATGACGCGATTGCCCATCTACCCAAAGCGGCTGACGCCCACTTCCGAGCGCGCCGTCTGGCGCCGCTGGCTCGACAACGAGCTGCGGCACTCGAACGGTCACACCGAGATCTCCGACCCGGACACCTTTGGCGACGCAGCGCGCCTCTGGCCGAGCGAGCGCGGCTATCGGCAACGGCGCACCACGGATGAGATGGACGGCGGAGCAGGCGGCGGCGACGAGCGGCCGAGCAGCCAGGTCGCCCCGCAGCGCGTCGCCGCGGACCGCAAGCGGCTGTCGACGTTGGTCGCGCCGTGCTACGTACTGGCGCTCGAGTACGACGACTTTGCACAGGCCGTCCAGAAGGGCGAGGAGAAGTGGTGTAAGTACTTCACGAAGCACGAGGCGTACTGGCTCAACGCCGATGTCTACGCGGTGTTCGAGGTCCAGACTGCCGCGGGGGTCAGGTATCACCTCGGACCCAACCCGGACTACGTGCTGCCGACGCAGGCCGTGCCGACGCGCGTCGACGGACGCTGGGACACCTACGACGGCCCACCGCCGGTGTGGCGCGCCAGCGGCGGCGGCGGGGAGTGGCACGTGCCAGACGCGCTTCGGTGCTCGGTGCGCCCCGCCGCGCGGATGCACGCGTCGTGGCATCGGGACAAGCGCGAATTTGGGAGTCGCCCCGGCCCCGGCTCCGACGAAGCGGAGAAGGACGCGCCGCTTCGGCAGCTCAAACGGCGCGTCGCCATCTTTGAGGACGCCTTCGTTGTGTACGAGCACGAGCGCAAAGCGTGGACAGACCTGCGCAAAACAAACAATGTGATCGACAAGGCCAACGAGAGACTGCGCTTCCACTCGTTGCGGCTCGTGTGGAACCTTTCGCGTCTGCAGCAGACGAAACATCCGCGCGAGCTCTTCGCCGCCGACAGGGAGGCCTGCTTCGCTCGTTCTGGCGCAGCTGAGGCTGGCGTCATGCAGCAGTGGGACTTCCGCCTGCCCGTCGTCATCTTCTTGATCGACACGCTGGACCACGCGGATCGCGTGCGCGCTGACATCGACACGTTCACCGTTCTGTCGGGACTGCTGCGCGGCGGCCGGCCGGGCGCGCCGGGCGGCAACAACAACACCGAGATGCTCGATCGCGTACGCGCCGCCGTGGCCGACACTCCCGACTTGCCATTCGTCAAAGATCTCGTCGAGCTGGACTGCGCGTGGCCGAACGTCTCCGACATCGACCGCATGCTCGCGCCAGGCGCCGCCAAGCTCAACCAGATGCTGGGCGGGCTGATTGGGGTGCCTCCGCCCAAGCCTTTGGATCCGCCTCCGTCTGCTGCAGAGCGCGCGCGAACGAAGGAGCTCTGGCTGCATGTGGTCGGGGTTGCCAACGATCTGATCGCCACCGCCACCGATCCTGCCGCCGACGCAGCAGCAGCAGCACGCGACGCCGCCGCAGCACACGACCCGATGCATCGTTTGCCATCCAAGCATCGCATCTTGGCAGGTATGGAGAAGGCGGCCATTGCGAAGCGCTACGCCATGGTGCGCGCGCGCGCGCGCGCGCGCGTGGGGCTGCGCGCACGCGCGCGTTGTTGCTGCGCGCAATCGCGCGCGCGCGCGCGTGCGCGCACGCGCGCACGCGCGCGCGCGCGAGTCAAGCGGAGTTAGTAGTGCAACTCTAAGCTCTCTTTCCGCGGCGCCACCAGGTGCGTCCGGATCTGATCGGCGAGATCGCCGTCAGCCTCAATCAAGAGCCAGAGAACGCCGCAGCGAATGGCGTAGCGACGTTGGCCGTGATCGCCATGCTAAAGCTGCCAGAGCGCTACCACCCGCTCCAGGCCAAGCTGCTGCCCGTCATGCGCGCCATTGCCGACGCGTGGGCGGACCGACTCGTGCAGCTACGCGTGCGCGACTACGCCAAGGCCGCGTCTGGCGGCCTCGGCTTGGACCGCGTCTGGGATCGCCACACGTCGATTCTAAGCGATGATGATGAGCTCAGCGGCACGGCCTACCCCACGCAACTGCGACCCGCCGCACTGCGCGTGGCGCGACAGCCTCCTCGTGTTTGGACGGCGGTGCGCGACAAAGACCTGGTGCGTCACTCGAACCCCGCCCTGCTGCTGCTGCTGCTGCTGCTGCTCGTGCGCGCGGCGCGTGGTGGTGGCTCACCTGCTCTCGCGCGCGCGCGCGTGGCATGTTTTTGCTGAGCTGGCGGCGTTTCGTGACACGGTCGGCTTCGTTCCGGGCCATCAAACGCAGTACGAAAAGGATCTCGCCGTCGTGGCCGACCTGACGGTGAGTATGCAGAAAGACGTGCAGCGCCGAATGTTCTCGCCGAAGGCGCTCAACATGCCCTTCGACACGAGCCAGCAACTCCTGGAAGCGACCGCCAGTGCTTTCTCGGCCGTGTTTGTCAAGCTGAGGGACGTGGGAAGCCCCGCCGAGTCCTTGTGGAAGCTACTGCACAACATCGCACCCAGCGGGCTCGGTGAGAGCGACCGCGAAGCGTTGAGAAAGGTGGCCACAGACATCAAAAAAGGATTTGAGAACGCCGCGCAGAACGAGGTGCCCGTCGGCGTGTGCGTCGGCGCCGGCCTGCTTCTCAGCGTGCTGCAATCGAAGAAAGCTGCGGACGCGCAAGGCCTGTGGAACGAGCGTGCGCGGGAGGACGCAATGAGGCGACGAATGCGCTGCCATCAGCTCCAGAACGCGCGCATCCGGGCCATTCACAGGATGGTCCAGGTGCTGCAAAAGACGCAGGGGCTCGCCGCGAAGGCGGCCGAGGACATCCGTTGGGAGATCGACCGCCGCTCCGTCCCCTTGGCCGCGACCGACGCCGGCAGCCCGACGATCGAAGAGCTAACGTTCGAGGCGGCGGCGATGGAGTGTACCGTGAGGACGATGCGCGGGCATGCCTCAAAGGCGAAGCTCCTCGTCGAATGGATGGTGGACGCCAAGAACAGGCACTTGCTGTCCAAGCTGGAGGACCTCATTCGCGAACGGCTGCGCAAGGGTAAACGCGCACGCCGCTCTGACGCAGCAGCTGCTGCTGCTGCGCCAGCAGCTGCTGCGCCAGCTGCTGGCGGAAGCGCTGATCCTCAGGTGCTGGAAGAAGGGCTGGAAGCGCTGGGCCCATTGATGGCGGAGGGGGCCGCATCGATGCAGCAGCAGCAGCAGCAGCAGCTGCAGCTGCAGCAGCAGCGTGAGCGTATGGCCGTGCAGATCAACCCCGACGCCGCCGTCGCGGCGCAAGCGGCGCTCGAAGACGTCGAAACGCTGGTCGGCGACAGCATGCCGCCTGGAGTGGGTAACATCGAGCAGCTGCGGGCCGCGCGGAACTTTGCCACGGCCACGGCGGAGGAAGCGAGGCTCATCATCGAAGAGACCACGCAGTACCAAAACGAGATCGATCGCGCCATAGAAAGCAAAGCGTACTGGGAAGAGCTCGCACGCATTGCGAGGGTGGACCTCCTGGATGACGCGCTCCTGAAGGGGACGTTTGAGGAGGAGGACGAGTGGGAGGCTATTTTAGCTGAGCCGATGCAGCAGAGCGCGGGCGTCGCGCGCACCAGCAGCAGCAACAGCGGGGCCGAGGCCGGTACGGCGAAATCGTTGCTTGCGCAGGCTGTGCTCGACGCATGCAATAAAGCGACGGAGGGGGCGACGGCGGACAGCAGGAAGGCGGACGAGCGCGAATGGCACGAGATCGTCGACTTTGTAAAACGCATGTGGCAGCACGCACGCCAAATCGAGCTCGCGATTGCAGCGCGCGTCGAGTGGATCGCCGAGCGGCGGCGCCGCCTCGTCGACCTTTACGTCCATCTGCTCCGCCAGAAGCCCGACCTCGACACGCTGAACGACGCCCTCAACAACGCGGCAGCGCCAACAGCAGCAGCACGTCTCAGTAGTAGCAGCAACAGCCGCGACATCCCCGACGAAATAGACGGACTGCAGGTGTGGGGCTGGGAGGGCGCGTACCGCGCGTACCTCGGTGGTCTGCTGCGCGCCGACCTGACGGTCAGCTGGTCGCTGGCCGAGGTGCCGCTCACGCCGCGGCAATGGCTCATGTCGCACCTCAACGCCGGCGCGTACCCAGACGCGCCGAGCGCGCCGAGCGCGCCGAGCGCTGCTGCTGCTGCGGATGCGCCCGCGGCGGCTGCTGCGGCTGCGCCCGCGTTTGTCGACAACACGATGAAGGGCGTGCTCGAGCGCATCGTCAAAGTGCACCGGAAGGCCGTCGAATCGCTGCCGCTGCACGCACCGTTCGCGTTCGATTTCGACGGCACCATCGACGTCAACACCTTGGACCTCGACAAACCCGCGTGGGCCGCGCTGCCGCGCGCCGCGCGCGCAGGCGTTTGAGCGCAAGCAAGCGCGCGCAAGCGCGCGCGCGTGGGCCGCGCTGCCGCGCGCCGCGCGCGCAAGCGCCGCGGCCGCGGCGCAAGCAAGCGCGCGCAAGCGCGCGCGCGTGCGCCGCGCGCGCAAGCGCCGCGGCCGCGCGCACCGAACCAGACCGGTGTGTGGTGGTGGCTGGCGGCTTGTACCGGTGTGTTTGTGAGATAATTATCGCGTCGTGCTGCGTAAACAAACATATGTTCTCGTCCAAAGCTGCTGCGAGCTGGGCGGCTGCGTCCGCCCAGAACGACGACTTCGAGCGCGATCTCCTGGCCTGCTCCGTTGCGCTCAATCCGAGCTGGGCTTCTGGCGCCGCGCCGCGGCCCGGCGGCGACGTCTTCGTGGGCGCGCAGCTCGCGGCACAGGAGACGGCTATCGTCGACGTCGCACGTTTGCGCTCCCACGTCCAAGGGTGCCTCCACGAAAACTCCACCTTGCGGAATGCCAATCAAGATCTGCAGGAGAGGCTCAACGAAAGTGAACGGGCCTTGGCCAAGCTGGACGCAAAGATGCAAGAGATGTACGACATCGCCACGGCCCACCTCACCTTCTTGTTTAAACACTGGAACGAACATCCAGAGTGGACGGCGGCAGACGCACACGTCGCGCTGGTCGCGCACGTTCTCGAGAGTCTCCAGTACCAAAACTCGGCACATCGGGCGTTGCGGGTTCTCAACAAACAGCAAAACCCCGCGTAGCGCACGCGCGCGCGCGCGCGCGCGCGCGCGCGCGCGCGCGCGCCCGCGCGCGAGTCGGCGCGCCAGCGGAGTTAGTGCAACTCTAAGCAAGGTTAAGTAATCTCGTCACCGAGATGATTGAT
>Ga0209090_10003037_pt1 | contig 10567 bp, 7 predicted proteins | sample ArcticOcean_MG_C_9_FD_187432 | JGI IMG/M metagenome (GOLD analysis project Ga0209090, IMG submission 187432) | Marine microbial communities from western Arctic Ocean - ArcticOcean_MG_CB2_152 (SPAdes) (version 2) | ecosystem: Environmental > Aquatic > Marine > Oceanic | place: Arctic Ocean... | reverse complement strand
GAACAGGGAGAAAAGAATATTCTGTTGGCCTTTGCCTACATCGCAGGCGAGAAAGAAGACAAGAGTGATTTACCGCGGATAGAAGAGTATACAAAAGAAATTCACGACGAGAAATACGTGCCAAAAGGCTCGCGACCCGGGTTTTGGTAGAAGAAAGTTTATATATATAGTGTAAAATAATTGTCATCACCTACCTTTAAAATGGTAGTAGTTTAAAACCGCGTAGAAGAAGAGTACGAGTAAAGTTTGATGAGAGAGGAAAAAAGAAATCACCTTCTTCGTTTACAATCCTAATACCTAAACATCCTAAACCTACACGCGTATACTACTGCTTCCTTTATTTTCTATCTCATGTACTAATGTGTACTGCTTTAAAAAACATACACCGTTCGCGAGCTAATAAATCTATGCTACGTAGTACCATGGTACTGGTACCTACTACATCTTCTTCCATTTTGACTATCTCCTCTAAAAGTCCTCCTCGTCCTCCTCGTCCTCGTCCTGATGTACAAATCCCGGCATCACGCCGACTTGACATTCCCTCATCATGAACTCTCCGTTTACGTATTTATGAAACTTATCGAACAACGCGGTGCAGTCGGTCCCAAACGCTTGCAATAAAATCTTCGCCCCGCCCGGGTGGAAGTGAATATACGGCGTTAAATTGTACACTTTCCCTCGAAATCTAATCCAAGCGTCTTCTTCGGTGTTGTGTTGTGCGATTTCTTCTAAAGTAATCACTCTTTTCGAGACATTTATTTTCTTCCCTCCCAACCCGTTCAAGTTGTTGTTCTTGGTCTTTGTCAACCGCATCCAATCCATTTGCGAGTATCCCGGCGATAAATGCACTTTGCCCACTTTCTGTTGCCGTTGTTGCTGTTGCTTTGAAGAAGAGGACGCGTGGATCTCCGCGCTGACGGGAGCGACGACGACAGGCATCGTCTGTTTGCGCCCGTCTTTGTCCACGTGCGAAACCGTGGCGTTTTTCAACAACCCCCCGTACGAAGAAGAAGAAGGAGATTTTGTCGTGGTGTTGTCGTCTCCACTCGTCGTCGAAGTCGTCGTCGGGTTCGCATTACTATTATTATTCGGTCTCTGATAGTGGACGTTTGTATTCCTCAGAGGATTATTCGCGTCTCGCGGGGACGACATCACAGCGTATTTTGGCTCCTCCTCGTGCGCTTCTTAATGGCGAAGAGTTTGGGGAAAACGAGAACAACGTTCGCGTTATTATTATTTTGTACAACAATGACGACGACGACGAGTAGTATTCATCATCGTCAGGCTGCTTCTTCTCGCGCTTCGTGTAGCGGACGACGACGGCGAGCACTGCTTTCGTCCTCTTCGTCCTCTTCGTCGCCTTCGCTTCATCTTCTTCTTCTTCTTCGTCGTCGCGACAACAACGTTCAGATAACGACGAATGCGACAACATCAATCACTGCCGCGCAAAGAGAAAGAAGAAGAAGAAGTGGAAAAACGAAAATAAGAACGCGCTTATCAAAACTATCATCATCGTCATCATCACAAGAGGATACCGTGGTGAACGCTGTTACGGTGGAAAGCACGAGCAACGAAAGAGGTTGGGGCCCGACCCGAGAGGAAATCGAAACGATAGAAGAAGACTTGGAGTATGATTCTTTAGACCGAGTTGGATGGTTCGAACTCTTATCGTTCGTCAGCGAGTTTACTTCTACGGCTTTAGGGAAAGCGCGGTTGTCGTCAAGTGAAGACGAGAGTTTGATTTCGGAAGTGTATTCGCAGGAAATGTCGGAGTTGCTTCTGGATGAAACAGAATCAGCGATGTACATGGAATCCGTCGCGGGCGTTTCGTTGGATTTTGGTGGGATGCTCACAATCGAGACGAGGAGAAGCGTGCACAAAGCGTCGCAAGGAGCACCATTGGGTGGAGATGAATTGATGGCAGTGGCAAACTTTTTAGAAAACGCGCGGCGATTGAAACTTTCCATCGAAAATGTCTCCTACGAAGACGACGAGACAGGCGAGATTGAGGTACCGAGAGCAATGATGCCGCTGAGAAATATTGCGGTACAAATGGAAACATTTTCTGAGGTGGCGGATATCATTAAATCAAAAGTTGACGACACCGGATCGTTCAAAGATAACGCGAGTCCCGAATTACGCAGGGCGCGAGCGCATCTGTCCGGTAAAGAAACGCAGTTGAAAGAGTTGTTATCAAGGATGCCAGGGAGTGCGGTTTCGTTTCGAGGACGCATGTGTTTAGCGGTTTCGCCAGAGAGTGCTCCGAAGAATGCGCTCGTTTTAGGCACGCAAAGTGGATTAACTCTGATTGAACCTCCATCAGTGGTTAATTTGAACACAGAATTGGCAAAAGCGAAGGACGACGAGGAGTCAGCGATTGATGGTATTAAAAGAGAATTATCGAGAGTCATCATGGAAGTCGCCGAGGAGATTTTACGGTGTTTGGAATTGACGATTGATTTAGACGTTATTGCGGCGCGATGTCGTCATGGACAAGCGTTGAATTCGGTGCGTCCGACGTTTGCAAGAGAGTCTGCTTTAGAAGACGCCATCGAGGAAATATTGAGAGCGGAAACGGCGAGGAATGAAATGAACGACGGAGAAGGTGAGGACGGTGAGGACGACGACGAAGAAGAAATTTTAAGCACGAAGAATGCATTCGTTCAAGCCGAACTCGAAATTGCGAAATCAAAAGTCTACCTTCCCGGACTCCGTCAGCCAGTGCTGGCGTCGCAAGCGGTGAAAGCTGCGAAAGATAAACGTCGCGAGGCGGCTGAAAGGGAAAGAAGGAAAGAAGAAGACGATGCGAGTTTGCAACCAAGATTTAAAATCGCCACGAGAGAATCGAAGAAAAAAAAGAGTAAGAAACTCCAGAACGAATTGAATTCTCAAGATGAATTCGATTTCGACGACAACTTTGATTGGCTTTACGACGGCAAAAACGAAAACGGAAGCGACTCGAATCCTTTCAGGGTGAAAGGACCGGTGCCGGTGGACGTTTTCGTGGAGGCGAGAACAAAATGCGTCGTCATTACTGGTCCGAATACGGGTGGTAAAACGGCGGCGATGAAAGCTCTCGGATTGAGCGCATTAATGGCAAGAGCTGGTATGTTTGTACCCGCGGAAAGAGCGCACTTGCCTTGGTTTGACTACGTTTTATGCGACATTGGCGACGACCAAGATTTACTCACGAATTTGAGTACATTCTCAGCGCGCTGGACGACGCAGAAAGCTATTTTGAAGCGTGCTACCCCTCAATCTTTAGTTTTGATCGACGAGGTCGGGACAGGCACATCGCCTTTAGAAGGCGCTGCGATAGCTCGCGCATTCTTAAAAGCTTTGGCGGGATTACTTCCTCGTCGACTCGGCGTTTCGTTGGCGTTTGCGACTACCCATCAAGGCAGTTTGAAAGCGTTGAAGTACGAACACAAAGATTCCGGTGCTTTTGAGAATGCCGCGGTAGAATTCGATGAAGCTGAATTACGTCCAACGTATAGGCTCTTATGGTCTGTTCCTGGTCGTTCAAGAGCTTTACAGATTGCGCAGAGAAACAAGTTAGACGAAGATGTCATCAACTCGGCGAAGAAGGTCATGGGACAAAGTTTCGCAACGCTGGACGATGTCATCGCAGAACTCGAAGGCGCGCGAAAAGATGCAGATAAAGCCGTTGCAAAAGCTATGCAAATGCTGAAAGATGTAGAAAAGCGCATCCCGCAAGCACGAAACGCTGAGCAAAAGGTCTTACGAGTGAAGGAGGACGTAGCGATGAAGCAGGCGACAACCATCGTAAGAATCTCGAGGGAGGCTAAAATTCGCATCCAAGGCGAAGAGCGATTGAAACGACAAGAACTTTCGGCGAATACGAAAAAGTCGATGATTGCGAAAAGTGCCGCCGGAGAATCAGATCGAGAGCGTGAAATTCGTTTAGCTAAAGAGCGCAAAGCAGCCGCGACGAGTGGAGAAGCAGGCGCAGAAAAAACTCATCAAGAGTGTACTGAAATGCCCGCGGTTGGAGACCAAGTCATTTTGAAAGCGAGCGGTTTAGCCGGGAAGGTGACGAAAGTCTCTGGCGAAATCGTAACGGTCGCTGCAGGATTTATTGTCGCGGAAGCTAAATTGAACGAGCTGGAGAAGTCGTCATCTTCTACTTCGTCGGTGAAGACGAGCTCTACTCAAACTTTCGCTGGAGTGAAAAAGAAGCCCACTTCGCCTTCGAGAGCCGCTCGAGAATTCGACGCTCTCCTAGGAAACGGCAAAAGTAATGCTTCTTCGAGCGATGGCAGCAGAAGAGTTTCTGGTGAAGATTACGACGTCTGGGATAACGAGCCAAGTAAACTCGCTCAAATAGGAGACTCAGTCCAAATTTTGAAAAACAACTTTAAAGGCAAAGTGGTCGAAGACGAAGACGGCATGTTGACAATCCAAGCCGGTCCGACGCGAATGGTTGCCCCAAGTCACGGCGTTAAAGTTACGAAGAAAGCCAATGTCGGAAGTGAGATGAGCGCGGGAGCTGTTAACGTCCCGAGACCGACAATGAGTAACAAAAAGAAGAAGAAGAAGCAAAGCGCTTTTCCTTCCGGAACAAATATTACAACAAACGCGCCTCCCACGGTGCCACAGAAAGAGGAAGCCTCCATCCAAGATTTGATGAAAAAGTTTGGAAAATAGCAATAGTATCAGCGAAAATAGCAAGATGAATGACATGTAGCCGTGTGTAATAAAAGTAGTATTAATAGTAGATTTGTGTTGAATTTTCAAGTTGGATACTGAGTTCTCTCTTTTTTTTTACTGAGGAGCTCGTCAGTCTTCGTATCTGTTTCCGTCTCCTCCCCTTCTATCTTCGGGGTAGGAACTTCTTCTATCGTCGTAGCCTCTTTTATCATCGTAGCGTCTTTTATCATCGTAGCCTCTTTTATCGTCGTATCTTCTTCGATCGTCATGACCTACTCCAGCTCGTCTATCGTCGTAACCCGCTCCAGCTCGTCGGTCTTCATACCCGCCTCGGCGGTCATCGTAATCTCTCCCTCCTCCGCGAGAATATCCTCCATCTCGTCTGTCGTGGCCACTGTCGTTCCTTCGATCATGATACCGGTCTCCTCCTCCTCCTCCTCCTCGATTATAGTCGTCTCTCCTATACCCACCTCCTCGATTATAGTCGTCTCTTCTATATCCACCTCCTCGGTCGCCGCCGCCGCGATGGTATCCTCCCCTATCTCTGGAGTGATACGGCCCTCTCGTATCTGGTTTCTTCTCTTCTGCCATCCCAACGCGAATAATTCTTCCTGCAATCTCTTTCTCGTGCATCGCGTCAATAGCCGCGTCCGCGGATTGTTTTTCCACGTATCGAACAAAAGCAAACCCACGCATTCGTTGGGTGTGATGGTTTCTGGGCACATACACATCTCCAATCTCGCCGTACGACGCAAACATGTCCGTAATTTCCTCTTGGGTCAGATCAAACGATAAGTTATCGATTTTCACCGAGTGCAAATTGGAAGTATCCGGCGGACCTTTCTTTTCTTCTTGTCTGCCGCCGTGGTCTTCGTTCGAATTTGGTTGTTGGGAATCGTCTTCTCGATTTTGTTGATTCGTCGGTGCGGCGGCTGCTGCAGCTTCAGCTAACCCGCCGTCGTCCACGTCTCCTTCGTTGGTGGTCATTATTCTTCTCACGCTAAAAGCAGATGCGAATGAATGAATTCTTTTACCGAAAAGAGCGCGAGAGATGTGTGTGTGTTTGTGTGTGTGTGTGTGTGTCGAATGTACGCGCACACGATTATAATTTTGAAGACGAGATTGATCTGCTCTTTTTCGAGTATTCGAGATTTCGAGACGATTTTCAAGAAAGAGAGACAAAAAATACGCGAAAGACAAAAAAGACAAAAAAAAACAGACCTTTTCTTCAAACAAAAACGCGATCGATGATGTTGAGACTACGACAGTCGCATCATCGTCTTCTCTTCCTCTTCTGGTGCTTTTTCCTCATCCTCGTTTCTTTCCTTTTTCTTCCATCGTGTTCAAACGCGCAGGAAGAGGAGGGAAAATGTCCTCTGGACATTGCGAAAATCGATTTGAGCGGGTTAGGAAACGCTTGTGGTAACGCCGCCGATACAGGTATGGACCCATACTTTTTTTATATCTCTTTTCTTATATTAAACTTCCATCGCAGAGTTGTGCGAGAAATGCATCACGTTTCTCGGTCAAGCGATCGTAAACGCGGGGTACACGAGGGAAGAATTGAACGCGTTGCCATTAGATACGTGCGCGACGGAGAATCTGTCGACGTTATTGGCAAACGGAGCGACGATCGATTCGTTTTTGAAAGTTTCAGCCTGCCCGCGAGACGCTTCCGTGTTCGAGAACGTTACTTTTCCCGAAGAAGAAGGAGATATTGGAAGGGCGGTTCAAAGTGCCTTTGCGCCCGTCGTTGAGAAAGGAGACGCGGTAGATGCGACAGAAAAGAAGAAGAAAACGGGTGTTGATATCGTCGGCCTGTCTGTATCAATGGCCGTTATTGTCGTTTGCTTTGCTGGAATTATTCTGTTCGCGCTACATCGAGACAAGAAAAGACAGAAGCTCAACGCCCTGTATGTGCAAAGAAATCACGATGCAGAGAGAAACGTGCCAGTTGCTGCGCGACCAGTTCGCGAAATTCTATCGTTTCGAAACATTACTTGTCAATTGAAAACCAACGGAGGTGGTGGTGGAGGAGGAGGAGGAGTAAAAAAATCTGCCGCCCGACGAACCATAATAAGTGGTATATCCGGGATAGTTTGTGAGGGATCTGTGTGTGCAGTTATGGGACCTTCTGGATGTGGAAAGACCACTTTGGTGAAATCTTTAATTTCAGCCTCGGGTTTCCACGTCGACATCGATTTGAACAAAGTTAATCTCTCTGGAAATGCTCACTTTACCGGTAAAAATAGAATTGGCTACGTGCCGCAACATTCCGATTACCTGCTCAAATTCTTGACGACGAGTGAATCGATTTTATACGCAGCTTCTTTGCGCCTTCCGTGGTATGTTTCAAAACAAACGAAGGAGAATAAAGTAAACGCACTTCTTGACGAACTCTGCCTTGTCGACGTGCGAAATACTCGTGTATCTGATTTAAGCGGCGGTCAGCGAAAAAGGCTATCCATCGCGATGGAGATGGTTATTGATAGCGACTTACTCATCCTAGATGAGCCGACGTCTGGCCTCGATTCGAAAACTGCAGATACGATATTGGAACTGCTAAAAAGTATCGCTTCTCGTGGACGTGCCGTATTATGTACTATCCACGCACCATCGGCAAGATCTCTTTGCGAACAAATTGATACTGTTTTGTTACTTTCTTCGACTGGTGATCGTTTACATTTTGGCTCTATTTCTCTCGATTTATTAGAGTCCTTACAAATGCCGTGTCCAAAAACTTTTTCGTTACCGGAGTGGTTGTTGGAAATAGCGAGCGACGAAAGAATGTCCAAAAAACTTCTTCTCAAAACAACAGAATTTGAAGAAAAAGGAGACACAGAACAAGACAGCAGCTCATCGGAAACCAACGAAACTCTTTTTGTCGTTGATAATCAATCCTCGCACGACTTTTACGAAAAAAGCGAGCGCTCGTTCGTGACGGAGCTATCCGTCCTCTGTTGGCGAGAGTTTTTAGAGGTGAAACGGAACATCTCTCGCTTCATTACGGACTCGGTCACCGCTATTTTGGTTGGAATTCTCATCGGCTTGCTCTATTTGGACGTGCAAAAGAATCTTCGCGGCTTCCAAAATCGTATGGGAAGCATATTTTTCGTCCTCTTTTTTTTCGCTCTTTCGAGCGTATCGTGTTGCGATGCCTTTCTCTCGTCGAGAAACGTCTTCCTGCGAGAGAAAAGAGCGGGGTACTACAGAGCCGAAACGTACTATCTTTCAAAGATGATCGTTGAGATAGTCGTTTTGCGTTGGACGTCGGTCGTTTTGACTTCAATAAGTTACTACTGGCTGATGGGCTTACGCGTCGATCCTGGCGCCTTCTTCATCTTTTTGAGTTTCGCGTTGTTATTTTCAGCGACATCTACGGCATTAATGAGTTTTATCCAGACGCTCTGCGCATCCACGGCGATCGCAACACTGGTTGGAATAGTTTGCATTCTGCTTTCAAGTCTTTTCGGCGGGTTCCTCATAAATATTCCCACCTTGCCAGGATTTTGTAGATGGATTCGTTGGTTTTCAGCTTTTTTCTACGCGTGGGGCGGAATGCTAGCAAGCGAGATGAACGACGGAAAATACGTGTTCGATGCCGACTTCGACGGAACAGACGTCGCCGTGACTGTGAGCGGGTCAACATATCTAAACGTCGTAGGAGTAGATCCAGCAAATATCGGAAGAGATATGGTCGCTTTGTGCATCGTAATTGGAGTCTACATGGCTTCTGCGATATTCATGTATCGCCGATTTCAACGAGCGTTTCGAGGCTGGATTTGGGTTCGAGAATACGAGAGATCATAAAAAAATAAAAAAGGGTAGTAGAGAGTAAAGCGTACAGTACACACCATTTCGTTCACGCTAGAATACATACAACTACAATGCGACTATTATTGCAACTTAGCTTCTTCTTCTATTTCTTCATCGTATCTTTCACGAGAGGAGCGAAGGCGCAAACGTTGCTACAGGCGTGCCCGTTCGATATCGAGCGCCTCGATTTCACAGGCATCAACGAAACTTGCAGCGATCCGAACGACCGAAATCTCTGCATCAGTTGCCCGTTAACCATCGTACAGAAAATAGTCGACGGCGGCTACTCCGTCGAGGAAATCAACGCGCTGCCCATCGAGCGATGTCTGTTGGAAAATCTTCCGCAATTGTTAGAAAACGGAGCAACACTGCTCGCGTTTCTCGCGCTTCAAAGCTGCGATTTTACCTCCGGCAACTTGGCCACAGACATTCTGAATAACGTCACGTTCCCGCCTCCATTTCCAGGATTACCCACGGAATGGCTACGAAACGAAGAAAACGAAACGATGCCTTCGTTATCGCCTTCATCTTCCTCCTCGCCCGACGACGGTGGTGACGACCAACAAGACGACGCTTCAGTTGTTGCGAAAACAAACGGACCTCCTTCTTTTGAAGAAGGAGGAAAAGAAGAGGAGGAAAAACTCTCGTCGTCTGCGGCGAACTCGGTGGCGAGTTCTTCGACGCGCCGAGTGCTCATCTCGTGCGTCGTTTCCGTCCTCGTCCTTCTCGCCACGACAACAATGACTTAAAACAATGATACGAATAAAATAATACTAATACTTTATCACTCTTCGTCCGTGTATTTTTTTCTCCTCTTTCTGCTCTTTCTCTCCTCCTCTGTCCCTCCTCCGTATCTTCTTCCCCTCATTTTTATTAATATCTCTACTACTTACTAGTACTAAGAATATGTCAACTTCATCTGGTTTAGTATTACTCTCCTCGCACCACCAAACGACGACGACGAGCGCGCAAAAGCAGCAAAAGAAGATCATCAGTAGCGTCTTTAAGGCGAAGAAGAAGAAGAACAACAACGCGTGGAGACGACGAGTTGGCCCCGTCTTTGCATTCGCGAAAGAATCATCATCTGTCGCGAATTTTGAAGTTGAAGAGTACGCACCAGCCTCATCATCATCATCATCATCATCATCATCAACTTCCTCCTCGTCCTCCTCGTCGTTGAAAAATGCCGGTGTGAAAATTGGTTCATTAGCGGCGTCGTTCATCACGTGCTTGGACGCGCACGCGGCAACTGCGCAGAGTAGTAATCCAGCGATCGCTGAAGTTGCCGAAGCGGCGAGCGCGTTGGCGACGTATTCTGTTATTGGACTGACTGTGGCAGCTATCGGCGTCTCCCTCCTCAAATCTTTTGGCTCGTTCGTTTTACCCGGACCACGAGCCTCTGCCTCGCATATTTTAGTCGCGGACGAGTCCTTAGCGGTCTCGTTGAAAGAGCGCTTGTTGGAAGGGCCTCAAAGCACGTTACTGGACCGGTTCGCGAAAGAGGCGTCCGCGTACTCGACGTGCCCTTCAAAATCTAAGGGCGGGGATCTCGGGGAGTTTAAGCCGGGTCAAATGGTTAAAGAATTCGATACGGTGGTGTTTGAAGCGCCTTTGATGGAATTGCAAGGTCCGGTGAAGACGCAATTTGGCTATCACTTGATTTTAGTCACCGACCGAAACGAACCGTCGGCGTAAAAATGCCATCCTGACCGTGACAAAAGAGCTTTAAGTCGCACGCCAAGGACGAGAAGTATTGGAGAGTGAAAACACGCTCCTCAAAACGTATCGACGAATATAGCAGCCGCATAAACATGTATTATTTAAATTATTATTATTATCTATTATTATTATCTTCCTCCCTTTGTTATTATTGTTGTTTATCCACACACCAGTTTTTTGTTTTTTTTTTCTCGAGGCGAAGCGAGAAGCGATTTCTACCGCTAAAAATACCACTTTATCTACTTCTTTAAACGCCTCGAGACGGCCGCTTTTACTCCACAAAAAATTATTCCACGCGCTAACGGGAACGTGTACGCTACTTACTCGTCGCGATCTAATTCATCGATCTCCGAGCCCATAT
>Ga0209090_10003035_pt1 | contig 10571 bp, 7 predicted proteins | sample ArcticOcean_MG_C_9_FD_187432 | JGI IMG/M metagenome (GOLD analysis project Ga0209090, IMG submission 187432) | Marine microbial communities from western Arctic Ocean - ArcticOcean_MG_CB2_152 (SPAdes) (version 2) | ecosystem: Environmental > Aquatic > Marine > Oceanic | place: Arctic Ocean... | reverse complement strand
AATTTACTCTTTTTTAAACAACCCCAAACATTCTATATGAGAAGTATGAGGGAATTGATCAACCATAGTAAATTTTGATAGTTTAAACCCATTAAGTTTTAAAATTTTTGTGTCTCGAGCCATAGTAGAAGGATTACAGGAAACATAAATGATATTAGATGACCCCAAATCTATAGATCTTTGCAAAGCCTTTGGAGACAAACCTGAGCGAGGAGGGTCTATTACTAAAGCATCAATCTTCCCAACTAATTCAGAATGATTCTTTAGAAATATCCTCACATCTTCACAAAAAAATTCCACATTAGAAAGATTGTTACGCTTTGCATTTAGTCTAGCATCTTCTACTGCTGATTCTTCTATATCAACTCCTATAACTCTACACTCTAAACATTCATTGGCTAAAATCTGAGCAACTGTTCCTGTTCCACAATATAAATCTAAATATAATCCTTTTTCCTTTATTCCAGCATAATTTAAAACTTTCTGATAAAGTTTCTCTGCCGAATATAGATTGGTCTGAAAAAAAGAATCTAGTGCCACTTCAAAGGATAATCCATTGATAGATTCTATTATTTTTTCTTCACCCCAAATGAGTTTTCGAAAAACATGATTATTAGCTGTATCGCTTACCTGATCATTTATAGACCAAAATAGTCCTGCCAATCTATTGCCAAGTATATTTTTCAACAAATTCAAAAACAATTCTTGAAAAATTTTAAATTTTTGAGTCGATGATTGATGAGAAGTAGTAATTAAATTAATCAAAAAACGATCCTCATAAATACTTTTTCGTACAACTAAATAACGAAAAAACCCTTTATTAATTCGCTGGTTATAAACCGGCAAACCAGAATCTTGACACAATTTTTCAATTTTTGAAATTGATTTTTCAAAATCAAAATCAAATAACCCTGATGGCTTTAGCAAAGATTCTACTAGAAAGAACTGTCCTCTTTTCTTGGATCCCAAACCATAACCTTCATGATGCCAAATCTTTTTATCCATTTCTTCTGTAAAATACTCATTAGTAATTCCAAAAGAATACTCCATTTTATTCCGATACGCCCAAACTAGTGGTGACATTATTGTTTCATCCCAAATAGAGTCTAAATCTGTATCAGAAAATTTCTTGAAAAGCTCCTTCACTTGCTTCTCCTTATACTCAACTTGTTTTCTTAAAGGTAAGCGCATCCAAGGAGCGCCTGGGACTTCCTGATAATCCAAAACCAATTCATCAGTAGAACGATATATAACTTCTAACATTTTGGCTTCTACATACCTCCTTTTTTTCTTAGTTACTCTAGATTTAACAGTTTGGCCAGGCAAAGCTCCGTCTACAAAAATTACTACTCCATATTCTTTTGATATGCCTTTCCCACCAAAGGCCAAGTCTTCTATCGTCAACTCAAGCAAATCTCCTATCTTAAATTCCAATATTTCCATAATAATTATTTGTTTTAATGTATATTATAAATTTATTTTGTTAAATTATTTTATTCGATGAAGTTTATCAATATATTTACCAATTACCTGAATTAAAGGACTAAGTCACTATCTAATTTTGCCAATATTTAATATGGCTTTATTTCTCAGATGAATAATCCGATGCGGTCTGTAAAAAGAATGTTAATCTCACTCATCAAATCTTGTAGTTCCTGCAATCAGATCCATTTAGAACGACTACTTAAGGGTGGTGGTCAAGAATATTGTACTGTAATGGTTATCAATAGCCAATTTGCCCAGACTAGAATAATTCCCTGATAAAGATCTAATTTATAACATCAATCGGTTTGAGTTACAATGTGTGGGGATTATACTTGGAGGGTGTCATACTGTCAGAATTAGTGGGGGTTTCTGATGAAGAAATAATTTCAAAATTTTCAAAAAGGTATTTTTGTTTTAATTCCCGCATTACCACAAGAATCATGCCCTTCGGGATGGGTATCTTTGAGCATTTGATTAAAATCATCACTTGTCACATGACAGAGAAGATAAAGTCCAGATTCTTCGAGAAACTTCATTACATCATGATGAATGTCTCTCCCAACAGGACTTTTAGCCAAGTCATAAACACCCTGCCTTCCATAATAGTTGTCTTTAGGTGTAGTCCCATTAGTGAAGGTTGTCTCTTTGATTTTCCTTTTCTGAAGTTCTGTGACTAACTCATCCCATTGAGATTGATTTAAATCTGCAATTTTGTACATGAGGGCATTACGAATCGGAAGCATGATTGCCATCACTTTGTGAAAGGATTTTTCGTCATTCGTCAATCCTGTTTGTGAAAACTTTATCATATCGTCTCCGTCTTGGGCCGGAGTTCCTTTAGCCTTCAGAACTTCTCCAGAAGAATTGGCAGCGGCTGCTTCGTTCATGGAAAACAGAACACTCCCATTACTATTTACGATGTTGTTAGTACCAGTTTTAAGTCCTGTATTGTGTGGTGTCCCAGTAAATATACAATAACCATCAGAGTTGATAGAACAGGCATACTTGTCTTCTGGCTGACCATTCTGACTGTGTTCTGGTTTTTGACCACGGCCATCACATGAAGCAAGAATCAAGATGCTTCCTAAAACGGTGTAAAAGAGCTTATTCATAGAGTTAAAATCATTTTTTCTTTGTATTGTTTTGTTTCAGTTTTTGTCTTAACTAAATTTTATTCTTTCAATCAAAATTTATTATTTTTGGAATTGGTTGGTCTAAAGAACCCAATAAATAACATCAATCGGTTTGTTTTACAAGAATGTGGGGATTTTACTAGGAGTGTGTCATACTGTCAGAATTAGTGGTGCTATAGGAAACTGGTTTACGGAGATACGCGTACGCGTGAGGCAAGGGCCATTCGATTATATATATACTAATTCAAAAATATTTTATTTGATTATATATATATATTATCATAAATGAAGAAAATAGTTTTGTATTTGATACTCTTCTAAGGCGATCACTTGTTGGTATTTTTAACCTCTCAATAATATTCTTTAATGATATCAGCACAAGTGGTGGACGCCACCTCCACCACAATCCTCATAATTTAAAAATATATTTATCCCCTTCCTTATTGTTTAATAATTTTTCAATTGAATAGTTATATATTAAATCAAATATATTCATTATGTAAATAATCCAATTAAAAATGGAGATTAAGGTGGTTGCATGGAAAAAACCCATTGATTCAAACAAACATGTCTGTATTGTAGGTTCTGGAGCAGCAGGTATGATGTCAGCACTATCATGTGCCCAGTACGTGCCTGTCACGATATTAACTGATGGTAAGTTAGGACGCTCTAATAGCATTATGGCACAAGGTGGTATTCAGGTCCCAAAGGACACTGTTGAGGATAGATCGGCAATGGTAAAGGATATGCTGAAATCTGCTCGAGGATTAGCTTCAAAAGAGAGGATAATAAGCTTCGTAGATCATATTCATGAGACTATAAGCTACTTATTGGAGCTAGGTGTTAAATTTGACCATGACGAAGATGGAGTTATCATACGCCGTATGGCTGGAGGACTTTCAGGACCAAGGATCATATCAACTAAGGATAAGATTGGTCCTTCAGTGATGAAAGCACTAAGAAAAAGGGTGATCTCAACTAAGAACATAGAAGTTCGTCAGAAATGTCGAGTAGAAGATCTCAAGTTAATTGAGAAAGATGGCAAAATTGGTTATCAGCTTAGTTTGCAAAAATTAAACGATAATTACGGAAACAATATTGGGAATCACAGATTAGAAATGATAACTACAACAACAGTTGTTTGTGCTGCAGGAGGAAAAACATTTGCCCATGCTAATACTATAGGGAAACGTACAACTAATCCTTATAATACAAATCAGAAGATTTATGAATTGCTAGAGAAAATTGGGATTGAAGAGCGCAATAAAGGTTTATATCAATATCAACCGTTCGGAATCATAATGCCAGCCAGAGGTCGTGGCAAAAATATTCCTGAGACAATTACTAATTTTTCCGTTGAGATTCAGGATAGAAACGGTATGAAGGTGTGTGACACTAAACAAGACCGTCTTGAAATGGTTGCCTCAATGAATAAGGCCTTTGAAGAAGAAAGAGCCTTTGAATTTGAAGAAGGAGAATGGGGATTCAAGTTAGTTGTGCCGAAAGAAGAAGAAGAATTAATACTTTCGGTATTGCCAAAATTGCGTAGCATTCTGGCTAACGATTTCGATGGAATTTTTGTGCAACCGGTGCTTCACTATTATTTAGGAGGCTTCGAAGTGAATTGCGAGAGTGAGAGTAAGATTGAAGGACTATTCCTGGCTGGAGAAATTACTACGGGTTTACATGGAGCCAACCGCTTAATGGGAACCGGCCTCCTTGAGTCTTTAGTTGGAGGAATGATTGCAGGTAAAAGGGCCGCTGCCCATGCAATTGGAAGAAACCTATGAATGTAAATCGTAAAATAGGTCAACCCAATATATAACATCAATCGGTTTGTTTTACAAGAATTGCGGATTTTACTAGGAGGGTGTCTGCCTAGATGAACAATTAAATAGTGCCACTAATTCTTCCTCATCTTCAGACGATGATTCCTCTTCCTCAGGTCCAAGGGGATTCGTTTTTTGTTGGGTGGCAAAATAAGAAAAAGGAGAAATTGATGGATTATAGATTATTCTACGCTGAAGGCAGTGCTTCAGATGGTGTCCGTGTAATTTTGGAAGAAATAGGGATGGCTTATGAGCTGATTCAATCTACAATAGATAGAGGCAAACCACGACCCCCTGAACAGTTAGGGATTAACCCGAATGGCTGGATCCCAGTTCTCATGTATGGAGACCATGGGATATATGAATGTGCCGCTATTACTATATTTCTGTGCGACCGTCACCCGGAGGCAAACCTAGCACCCAAGCTCAATGAACCGAAAAGGGGATTATATTTGCAGACTTTGGTGTACTTTTCCAACTCCGTACAGACTGCCTTCCAAACCAACTATTATCCAGAACGTTTTGCTGATACACAAGCTGATGAAATAAGCGCCCAAAGACGAGGAATAAGAAGATTATTCGAGACATGGAAAGTGATCGATGATCAGATTGGAGATAACGAGTGGGTTTTGGGCGAAAGTTTCAGCGCTGTTGACATTTATCTATTTATGCTAACCACTTGGCTAAAAACCTCACGAGGGCATCCAACAACTGACGAGTTCCCTAATGTTAAGCGAATTGCTGATGCAGCCATGTCTCGTCCAAGTACACAACTTGTTTATTCGGAGTGGATTGCTGAGCGAAAAAGACAAAACACTTTAAATTTAAATTGATAAAAATCTGTCGCATTAGGTATGTTGGTTTTCTTATTTTATTTAATAATATTTTATACTTACAGAACATTTGGCGGAGCGGCATCGACCCCCGTCAATAACTCTAAAACACTGTCAAATAACTTGATTTAGCTTAAATTTACAAATGATGTCTTGAAGTTAACTGAGATGCTGAACTAGTATATGATTGATAATCTTAAAATAAGTAGTTGATATGTAATAAATAAATTAGTATTCCTTTAGATAAGGATTCAATACAAATTATTAAAATTCAATCTATTCCAATGCTTAATTATGAAAGATGAAAAACCAACCAGAAAACTGGCAACGATTTTAGCGGCTGACTGCGTGGGATTCAGCAAGTTGATGGACAATAATGAAGAGTTGACCCTACAAAATATAAAAAAATGCCGTAACCTGATTGATCCTATCATCATAGAAAATGGAGGGAGAATTTTCCATACGGCTGGTGATTCAGTAATTGCTGAGTTCAACAGTGTTGTAGATTCTGTAAATGCAGCCATAGAATTTCAGGATATACTGCATGAACGCAATCAAACTGTGCCTGAAGATTCCAGAATGGTATTCCGGGTGGGGATGCACTTGGATGACGTCATCATGGAAGGCGATAACGTCTATGGTAGTGGAGTCAATGTCGCAGCTAGACTAGAAGGGCTTTGTGAGCCAGGTTGTATACTACTTTCCAGGACGGTTCACGAAAAAATTTCTAAACGTATTCAAGTGGCAATCGACAGTCTCGGCAACGCCCAACTAAAAAATATTGAAGGTGATTTTGAAATCTACCAAATTTCTCCAAAATTGAAGAATGGGATTAAACCAATAGACCAAACTAAACTGACCACCAAATCCTCACCTACGGAAAGTAAAATTGTAACAGAAGATAAGGATAAAAATGCTAAGCCTCGTTTAATGATATTACCATTTAGAAACGTGAACAAGAGTGAGGACAATGACTTTCTGGTGGATGGGATTGTTGATGATATTATTACTGAGTTTTCCATGATCAATTTTATTGAAATAATGTCACGCAACACTACCTTTGAATACAAAGATAATCCCGTTGACGTCAAAGAAACTGCAGAAAAATACAAATTGGATTATGTCGTCACAGGTAGTGTCAGATCAGCTGGCAATCGAGTTCGCATTTCAGCTGAATTGGGGGATCCATTTACAGGAGATTCGATATGGAGCGAACGGTATGACAAGACTATGGACGATGTTTTTGAAATTCAGGATGAAATAGTAAGAAAGGTATCATCTGCAGTCCTGGGAGAAATTGAAATTACTAGTTTGAAAAGAGCAAAAAGAAAACCAACAGAAGATATAACCTCATATGAGTATTTCCTGCAGGGTGTATATCATAAAAGAAAAAACACGAAAGAGGATGTAAACAAAGCCGTAGAAATGTTCACAAAAGCTATTGAAAATGATGAGAACAATGGAAGGGCATATGCTCAAAGATGCTGCACTTGGGGTGGAGCTCTTGGGAAAAATTGGTTAAATGAACCCGATAACGAATTGATTCCTAAAATTCTTTCAACACTTGAAGAAGCATACGAATTGACAGATCACGATTGGGATTGCCATCGGTTACTTTGTGCCGTTTCATTGTTCTTTCATGCAAATTATGACAAGGCAGAAGAACATGGACGTAAAGCTTATAAACTGAATCCAAATAATCATGCAGTTTTAACTATTTATGGACAATCGCTTATCTTTAATGGTGACTGTGAAAGAGGTGTCGAAATTCTCGAAAAAGCATTTGAGTTAGATCCAATGAATAAGGAACTGGTCGACAAAATAATTTGGGGATATTATGCAATGGCTGATTATGAAGCGTGCATCTACCACACTAACAAAATTAAAAAAATGGGACCAAATAATTGGCTTCTGAATATTGCCAGTTTGGGCGCCTTGATGCGATATGAAGAAAGAGACACGGGAATGAATCTTTTCACTGATGCATTTGGCAAAGAGGAATTGAAATTACAGTTTGACAATTTAAATTTCAATAATGAGGAAATTGTTGAGTCAACAAAAAGATTTATTTTTAACGAACTTGAATCTGGAAACGTTGTCTTCAATGAATCTAAATTTAAGAATTTTGCAATTCAAAACAACTGAAATTATAGATATAATGCATTATTTTAATATTCTGATAGTTATAATTATTGAAAACCTATCACATTAGAGATTTTAGTAGTCTAATATTATTTAATAATATTATATATTTACAGACAATTTGGTGGAGCTTGTTCGATTCCAGCCACACCCAAACTTGGTCAATTAGTGTCAACAGAACAAAAAAATGTCTTTGAAAAATGGTGGAATGGTTTAATTGGTAAATAGGTAATACTTTTTAACTAAATAAACATAGAATGACTAAACAAATTATAGCTATAGGTGGAGGAGGGTTTGGACGTAACCCGGGTGAGGGAATAATTGAAAAATACATCATAAATCAATCTGAAAAAGAAACACCAAATATTTGTTTCATTCCTACCGCACTAGGAGACAATGAAGCTTATAAAGTAAATTTTTACTCTACATTTAGTCAACTAAATTGTACACCATCTCATTTAGATTTTTTTAAACGTACACCTGATCTAGAAGATCTTTTTTCCTCTCAGGATATAGTCTTTGTTGGAGGTGGTAATACCAAAAGTATGCTTGCTGTATGGAAAGACTGGGGATTAGTAAAAATATTAAAAGAAGCCTATGAAGGAGGAACAATTATGTGCGGAGTGAGTGCCGGTGCAATTTGTTGGTTCGAATACGGTATTACGGATTCATGGGAAGATGAATTAAAAATTATTAATTGTCTGGGATTTGTTTCAGGAAGTTGTTGCCCTCATTATGATGAAGAGCCTAAAAGAAAACCTTCTTTAAATAATTTTTTAAATGAAGGTGCTTTAGAAAATTGTAACGCTATTGATGGTGGTTGTGCTTTACACATAAAAGATGGAGTTGACCATAAAGCCATAGTCTTTGCCCAAGACAAGAATGCTTATTTAGTTAATCAACATGATGAAGAAATACTAGAGAGTCCTTATTTGAGAGAAGAAATTTTTTAGGCAAATAATGAGTCCATATCTAATTTAACCCAGATGTCTTTGACAAGTAAATAATTCTTAATATTTTTCAGGATATTTAAATCGTTTAGGAAATTCAAAATTATTATCATGCTTTAAATAGCCTGAAGGACAGTGAATCTTTAGTGGGAGGATAGTGTAATTTGTTGTGTTCACGTGCACTACACGCAAGCATGCACAAGGCAAACTGTATTTCTTAATGATATTATATATAATTAATCATACAAAAGAAAAGACAACAGATCTTTAAACTAACCTAAATTAACCTAAAGGATAATACAAATGGGGGTAAAAAGAAGAAAAATATAACTAATGCTTCATCAGATTTACCTAAAAAGATTCCAGGAATCATAAAATAAATTTATCCTTTTTAGAATCAATGGAGTGTCAGTATGTAATTATTTATTTTTTCTAGAAAGGTAATCCTTTGCTCTCTTGTAGGGTTATATTTATTTGATAGATAAGGTGAAACAATTTTACGGTCAAAATAAAAACTTCCAGATCTAAGAGACTTTTCTGTTAGTAAAAGCCAAATAATTGTGTCTGCTCCTTCTTTCGCGTTACGAAGTCTATTTTTCATTAAACTGAAGAACTTTGGGAGGGCTTCTTTTAGTCCATATGTAGCAACCCATCCTGGGTGCATACTAAAGACTTTTACATTCTCCCATCTTTCTTGTTTTGAAAGCTCTTCTACAAGTGTAACCTGAGCCCTTTTTACATTGGAATAAGTTGCAACTTTTTCATATTCTTGATTGTGAAACAACGAATCTATATCAAGTTTTTTAAGGTACATTCCACCGGAACTCACCCAAATAATTCTAGCATCTTGATTTATCTTTCCACATTCTTTCAACATATAAATCAAATAATAATGACCAATTAATTGTGAAGCGCATTGATGCTCAACACTAAAATCATTTAAGACTAAATTATCTGGAATACTTCCAGCGTTTAACACAATATAATCAAAACAATTACTTTTATTACAAAAGTCTTTTAGCTGATGCCAATTTGCCATATCTAAAGAATAAAAATCCAAATTTGAATTTTTCCCCTTGAAAGACTCACCTTTTTGTTTGTTACGTCCTGTCACAAAAACTTTTGAACCTAAGCGTGAAAGCTCTTGTGCAACCTCTCCACCAATGCCTGAAGTTCCTCCAGTGACCAAGGATATTTTACCTGTTATATCTTTTTGAGAGATGTCTTCATTAAACTTAGATTTATGTCGATTAAAACCTGTCTTATCAAATGAAAAGACGATGGTTTTATCCAAAATATAATTCCAATATTTATCTTCATAAAAAACCCACATGCTTAATGGAAAGAAAATCGACCATAAAGCAAAAACAAATATTAAATAAAGAGTATAACTGTCTTGTGAAATGCTGAGTGCTCCTAACTTATAAGCACTCCAATAGGCTAGGGAGCCTCCAATTCCACCTAGAAAAGCAAGAAATAGTAGGGGTAATTCTTTGAGCTTATTAAAGACGTCACCATAATAAGAAATAAAAACTATCCATAATGATAGGAATCCATAACTATAAGATTCACTCAAAATAATTTTCGACCAAATTAGGGTTGAGTCATGTATGTATCCGAATGTAGTGAATAAAAGTGTGACAAAAAATAATCGGCCAATAGAAATTGCAGGTCTGTAAATAAGAAAGTTGGCTCCAACTATAAATATGGACCATGAAATAAGAATAATTTCATTTATAGAAGATCCAAACAAAACAATAGCCAGCCAGAAACTTTGTAAAAAAACGACTTTTAGAATTAACATAATTAATCCTGAGGCAAGGCCAGTTTTTTCTGAATATAACTGTACATAAACTTCATAAACGGAATTTTTAAAAGAATCTCTTCACCAACATCCCAGTAGTCTCTATGGTATACAATTTTATTTTCCTTATTGTACTTCAGATGAGAGCTTCCATGTATCTTATGTCCTCTACCTTTAATTTTTAAATAAAAATCCCATGTCAAAAAGGCACCATCACTATCTTCAATGGTATCGAGAATAACAAAATGTGGATTTTCCAAATTCTCAAACATGTGGGTAAATACTTTCATTAACTTGTCTCTGCCTTTAAACTCATTGAATGGGTCTTTAAAAAATACATTTTCATCATAAAAAAAGTCTATTTTATCCAAGGAATCTTTTTTTAGATTTTCATA
>Ga0209090_10003034_pt1 | contig 10572 bp, 7 predicted proteins | sample ArcticOcean_MG_C_9_FD_187432 | JGI IMG/M metagenome (GOLD analysis project Ga0209090, IMG submission 187432) | Marine microbial communities from western Arctic Ocean - ArcticOcean_MG_CB2_152 (SPAdes) (version 2) | ecosystem: Environmental > Aquatic > Marine > Oceanic | place: Arctic Ocean... | reverse complement strand
GATTTGGTCCATCTTTTCTAAGTCATCCATCTTATTAAAAACTGTATCGGTCGCCTCGTCCGCTGCTTCCTTTGAATGTAGCGAAGGACGCGATATGTCTTCCTTCGTGACGATGTTCTTGAAAGCGTCTGAGAAGGATGACGTGGAAACCTTCTTCCTGGAATCGTTCCTAACCGTGTTATTATTTTTGTTATTGGTATTGGTTGCACGTCCCGTGCTAAAAGTGCTCCCGAGTCGAACGAGTTCGGCTTTTGCACGCGCCAACTCGTCTCTCGTTTCTTTCAATTCTCGAACCAAGCGACTATTTTCACCTTCTAATCGACTCACATATGCAGCACTTTCTAAATTTGTGCTACCACTTTTACTCGCCGTCATGTTCTCCTTACCAAATCCTACTCCTTTTCCAGCGAAGAGGTCAACGTTAAGCAACCTATTTTTAAACGACTGCACTTTTGTATTGTTCGGATCCGAAGCTTTGAGCTCTTGGTTTCCTAATAAAGCTTTCGCTCGCTTTTGTGCCTCGGCAACTTTGGCTACGCGCGCATCCAACGCCGCATCACGCGGCGCTTCTTCAACGAGCAACTCTTCATCGTCTGAATCATCGTCGTCGTCGTCTTTGTCCTCGTTTTTGCTCATATTCTTTTGAATTTTGTGAACGCTCGTGTTGTCATTTTTCCCTATCGTAAGTGAGGCGGCGTTGCGTTGAGAGACCCCCATTGTGACCATCTGTTGTTGCTTTTGTGCGAGTTTAGAAAAAATTTGATTGCCCGCTCTCTGGTTGTGCATGCTATTGAGTGTCGACGTCGTGTTCATGTTGTCGGATGGTTTCGCGACGTTGCCGATACCTCCGCCTGGATTTACGAAATGACTCGACCGAGAAGCATTACTTCTCGCCGCAAACTGCCCTCCTAACTGATTGATTGCCGAATTAGTTTTGCTGTACGGATTGTACGTCTGCGACGAGGTAATTATTTTCCCATTGGCTCCGGCTAATTTACCTCGCCCCGAGGCTAAAGCGACACGTTCTGTTTGCAGCGCTCTCAACGCGCCGCCGGCGTGAAATTCACAGAATTCGCACTTGCTCAGATTTACGGCTTTTGTGCATGGTAACCCATCCTTCGCACGCGTTCCTTTACAATATGCAAAATCCGGAGACTTTCCTATCTTAATCATCTGCGACGGGTCTTCTATTGATACCGAGAATTTTTTCGTCTTTGGACAGAGATACGGCTTGCAGTCTAGAAGTGCGTACAACATCCCCGCTTTCGCTTCTTTCCAGTGCGCTTGGTGCGCCTCGCCGAAAAGTTTCACCGATAATTCCGACTTGTCCAAATTACCAAACGATATCGTGGAGAAGTGCTTCCCGTTCGCCGTGGTGAATGGCCGAGACTTTTCTAAACTCACGGCGACGGTGCCCCACTTTTTGGTTTCTAAATTTGCGTCCCCGCGCGAAGACGAAAAGATTGACGAGCTTCCCGCAAAAACGGTCGACAAGGATGAAATCACATCGTTTGTAACGTTTTCGAGCTTTATAAATCTCCGTTCGCTGAATTTATCGTCCATGGACGCGCCCGAGACGACTCTATTTTCTACTTTTAAATTCGAAAATCTCTCGAGAGTTTGGAGTTTCTGCGCTTTTCGTTGAAGCTCTTCCATCGGCTTCCTTTTCTTGGTATTGTTGTTCATACTCATTGGCCCTTGTTTGTATATCTCGCTACACACACACACGCACACACACACAGAGAGAGAGATATGCTTCTACAATGAACGACAGAAGAGATATATCGGCGTTTGAGTTTGAGTTTCTTTGGGAAAGAGAGTGTGAAGAAGATTGCAATTTGTTTGTTCAGGAGAGAGAGATTTTTGAATTTTTCGCATTTTGCTTATTACCGGCTTGCTGAAATGCAAGCTTCCCACAGTCAGATGTCAAACGTGAGAGAGTTGAAGATCCGTTTTTAACGTATATTTTACATTTCTATTATTATAACAACAACAACGACAACGAAAAATTATACTTACTATACCACCCAAGTCGTTTCGTCTCCTCCACTTCCAAACGTTTCTGCGTGAGTGACCATGGAGTCGGAAAACATTGCGTTATCGAACCCGCGAGAAAACGAGCCGGGCAACTGTCGTCGGCGCATGGTCGCATCCCATGCCGCTTTCCACGCGTTTACACCTCCGTCCACTAATACAAGCGACGAAAATCCATTCGAAGAGAGTATCTCGAACGCCCTTTCCGCTCTCACGCCTCCTATACTATCCATAATCATAATCTTCGCGTCCTTCGTCGCTCCTGCATTCGCCGTCACGCTCGATACGAACGCCTCGGCGTTTACTTTTTCTTGCTTATATACCTTCTTCCCTGCGTCCGCATCGTACACTCTTTTCGCGTTTATTAACGGTACTTCGATAACGTTTGGTTTTCCGGAGCATCTTCCCTCGAAATCAATCTCATCGAGCGCTCGACAGTCCAAGATTATATAGTCATTCTCGAACAAAATCTCGAACAAAACTCTCGCTTCTTCTGTCGTAGCTTTTGTTGTTGAACTCGTCGATTGCTGAAACTTATCCAACGCCTTTTCCGCGAAAATAGGACAGTCGAATAATCCAGTCGACGACGATGCCAGCACCATCGTCGTTGTTACCCATGATGATGATGATGATGATGATGATGATGATCTTCTTCTTCTTCTGCTGCTGCTGCTTGGTATGTTGTTAGATTTTGGATGAGTCACAGCAGAAGTCTGATGATGATTAGTCTGATTTCTGAGTTTTATAGTACTCGCGGCGATGATGGTACCGTTTTTACTGCTACTCACGATGCGCGTCTGATGGCCGAATATAAATTGACTCTGCATTAGTATTCTCGTTTGTGTGTGTGTTTGTGTTTTTGGTCGTGCGCGTGTTCTCTGACGACGTTCGTTGTGTCCCAATAATCTTTCTCTTTCGAAAAAATGCACAGTCAGCTTTGTTCGTGATCAAACAACTTTTACACAACAACCAAAAAACCACAAAACAACAACAACATTTTCATCAAACAAACTTCGTCATTTTTTTCTGCACGCTGTGTGTATGCTTCGCAAATTGACTTTTGCAGCACGAAGCACGATGAGCACGCTCCTCGCTTCGACCACATCGACGATAACAACAACAACAACAACAACAACAACAACAACAAAAAATATCAGAGGAAGATGGAAGCGAAGCAACATCAGCAGTAAAAGTAGTGGTCGATATTATTCGCGCTGCTCATCATCATCATCGTCTACAAAAAATCTCTTCGTCGTCTTTTCCAATGTACGCAGACATCAGCAACGTCGTTGTTTTTCTTCTTCTTCTTGCGTCTACTCAAACGACGACGAAAAAGACGACGCGTTCGCGCGACGACGAAATGACCTCTTATTCTCCAGACCATCGACTTCATCATCATCAAATCTCAGAGGCTGTCGCTCTTCTTTTTTGTTGAGAGCGAAGAAGTCAAAGTCTTCGTCCGCCGGCGGCGGTGCAAACGACGCGACGAACGAACAACAACAACAACAGCAACAAAAATCTTCAACGATGGTAGAACCAGAGACGGGGCGTTCGATACTATACGGTAGAGACGGTAAAACCCACGTCGGCGTTTTAGAGAAGCGATTGGGTAAATTTGGATGGTCCATCCTCGTCGCCGACTCTTCGTCGGCGTCTCCAACGAATAACAACATATCGGAGAAGCACATCAAGTTTGTTATGACGAAGAAACGCTCTTTAGACGATTTGCGGATTATTATTGAACGCGCAAAATTGCTTCTCACCGACGGTAGCTTAAAGTTAACTTGGGAAATATGCAAAGAAGAGGAAGAAGAAGGCAATAACAAAGGTGCGACGTATGCGATTGAAGATTTACAAGAGATGCTTGTACCAGACGTCGAAGACGAAGAGGAAGCCAAGACGACTTTGATGTTAGTCTTATCAGAAAGCACGAACGTGTACTTTAAACATCAGCAACAAAAAAGTAGAAAAAGTAGCAGTAGTAGTGCGAGTGATATCATCTACACGACGAGGAGCGAAGACGATGCGAACGCTTTACAGAAGAAACTCGATGCGGAACTTCTCGCGAAGAAGTTGGAAGACGAGTTTGTTTCGGAGATTCAAAACGCCATGCTCGCGAAAGACGACGACAGAACGACGATGAAAAAAGCGAAATCCCTGGAGGTTTTCAATGATAACAACGGTACTCGACATCAACGCTTAGAGAGTTTACAGGCGTATGCTTCCGGTGATGAGTGTTACACACCCGGACAAAAAGCATCGGCGGAGGATTTGTTGGCAAAACTCAACGTGCAAAAAACTTCTCAGAAAGCATCCGAAGTGTTGGTGAAACTTGGCATTTGGCGAGAACACGAGAACTTGGCGCTTCGAAGGAACCTCATACCGGTTGAATTTGACGAAAATCTTGTACAGCTGGCGCAAACTATTCAGTGCGAACCTTCGGACGTGGATCTCGATGCGTCCTCGAGAGTCGATTTAAGTCGGCTAGAAGTATTCGCGGTGGACAACGAGTCTACATACGAAATAGATGACGGCATATCGATCGAGAAAATCGAAGGCGACGATGAATTTGTCCGAGTATATATTCACGTGGCCGATCCTACGAGGTTTATCGTTTTCGATTCGCCGCTCGATAGAGAGGCGCGGAAGAGAGGAACGACCTTATATTTACCCACGGAATCGATTCCTATGTTTCCCAAGTCGCTAAGTGGAGGTAAACTGAGTTTACGCGTTGCCAATGATGAGACGACGACAAGAAACGACAACGAAGGTGTTGCATTAACGGTACAAGCCGATATATCGCGTCTCAATGGATCCATTAGATCGTACGACATTTATCCGAGCACCATATCTGGAGTAACTCGCATGACGTATGAAGATGTCGACGCGCACCTTAAAGATGAAGGAAGAGCAAAACATGATCTTCATCTGCTCAACGAGTGTGCGGTCGCGCGATATCATAAGCGCGAGAATGAGGATGCGATAAATATTCTTTTACCCGAGCTCGACGTTTTCGTTTCAAGCGCCGACGCGAGAGGTGGTGACGTGAGTTCGGAAATCTTTCTCAAGCGTCGAGATAACTCTGCGTCTAATATTTTAGTCTCTGAGATGATGATTTTAGCCGGAGAGATTGCTGGAACTTTTGGCGTTGAGAACAGTCTCGCGTTGCCATTTCGCGGTCAGGGCGAACCTCGTTTGCTGGATGAAGAAACCTGGGATACAATTCCAGACGGCGTGTGTGCGGAAATGGCCATGCGTTCGTGTATGACGGCGAGTTCGCAAGGCATTACCCCGAGACCTCATCACTCGCTCGGATTGAGCGCGTATGTTCAGTTCACGTCGCCTATTCGTCGATATGCTGATTTATTGGCACACTACCAAATCAAATCGTACTTGCGAAGTGGAAGGCACTCGTCTGAAATCTCGAACGAGAAGTTAGAATTGGTTTTAAGTGAGGCTGGAGCAAACGCCTCGGTGGGAATCAAAACGCAACGAGAAATATCCAAGTATTGGGTCACCGAATACTTCTCTCGTCAAATGGGATCCGCAGATAACATCTACGAAGCAACAGTGGTGAAATCCATGCGTTCTGATGCATTTGCGTTGGCTTTGTTGGAGGATACTGGATTTGAAACGCCGTTCAAGTTACTTCGTGAGAACGATTTTAAGCTCGGTACGACGGTCAAGATCAAGGTAGACTCAGCGAATCCCATCGAGCAACAGCTCTTTTTTTCGCAAGTTTACGAAGGTAGTGACGACGATGACAACGATGAGCTTAATGATAGTCAATAATTAGAACACAACGAACGATAAAGTTTGACAAATAAAGCGCGCGCTGTAATTTTTAGTTTACTGTATTATTTTTATTTAATATTAATAAAGCAATTTCAAAGCGACTAGAAAGTTGATGAGAATGAGAGAAGAAAAATGAAAAGACTCATCATCATCATCATCATCATCACTCGCGCGTCCCCTTTCATCACAAACAACTAAAGTACTAAAAGAATTAATAGATTTAGTTTACGATGATCTTGCCTTGCATGCCCGCGCCTTGGTGCGGTTCGCAGTAGTAGCCGTAGGTACCGGCAACGTCAAACTTGTTCGTGACCTTCTCCCCCGGGCCGTTCAAGTAGTCCTCGTGGGAGATCTTGTCGGCATCGACGCCAGCCGGGACGTTGTCTTCGTCGAAGACGACGTTGTGCGGGAACGCCTTGTTGTTGACGAATTCAACAGTTTCGCCCTTGGAGACCGTGATGGACGGCGGGTAGAAACCGAGTTCACCGTTGTCGCCACCCAACTTGATGGTGGCGGCAAACGCCGGGTTGACCATGAGGACAGTCGCACCAACGACGGCAGCCTGTTGTGTCGTGTTGAAATGAAGATAGAAAGAATCGGTCAGTCGTTATTCCATGACGGCAACATTTGATTTCATCCTTGTTTGAGGAGAAAAATTTTCCTCCATGCAAGCGCAAAAACATCCAATTTTGGTCATCCAAAAAAAATCTTTCCTCTCCTTTCAAGTCGATCGCGTCCAAAATTGTAAAATTCTCGCACCCAACCGCGCGAGCCAAAACCCAATACTAAACGCATTCAACGAGACGCGGAACGAGTCGATTCGTTCGAATGATACGGTCGTAGCCGCGTTTTAATCTTTTTTTAGGAAATATAAATCTCGCATCGCCCTCGTGCGAGGGCCGATTGAATTTCTTATTTCCCTAACGATATATCGACGTAGGAGGAGGAAAACTGACGAGGCTCAAATTACCCCCCAAATTTAGGCGCAGAAAAAGAACAAATTTACCTTCTTCATGTCTTGGACGAAGGACGCCTTGGTCGTCTTGTTGACTTTGTTGACTTGGACAGTCTTCGTGGCAAAAGTTTGTTGGACAGCGAACATTTTTATTAGAGTTATATGTGTTGAATAGTGCCGAATACGAGAGAGAGAGCATGCGAGGAGAGCAGGAAGAAAGCAAGAAAGTTCTTTTCCAAGCGAGCGAGCCAGACTCCCTAAATAAACACGAAACTCGCGAATCGCGAAAGAAGTTTTTCTTCTTGACAAATCTCGTCGTGTAAACGGAACAGGCGCGAACGGCGCGAAAAGCGTGGTGAGATTGCGCGAGCCGATACATAAATACGCACACATACACACGGGAAGAGAAGAAGTGTAGTAGAATCTATTACGTCGACGTCGTGATCGATTTAAAAAGATGGACTCAGTCATACAAAAAGAACGAAGGACGGCGGAAAAGCCAATCTTATTGACGAGTGGCGAGAGTAGTAATGGCAGTGGTTTAGAGTCGCAACCGATAGAAGGAAAAGGGAGTAGTTTTATGATGCTTCATAACGCGAGCAGCAGCAAAAAGAGTAAACCAATCAACGAAGGATTTGCTATTTGGGAGAAGCAAAGGAACGCGTGGAGGAATTTGAGCAACAACAACAACAACAACACCAACAGCAGTAAAGGAGAAGGAGAGACGAACAAAAAACTGTCCTCGGCGTTTTCCATCACGAAAAGGAAACGAGGCCAACGCTCGGCGATACCACACGATGCGACGTACGAGGACCTTCTCCTCATCCCGTTCGTGAAATTCCCGAAACCAATTAAGCTCGGGGAAATGATAGATTTTTTAGTCGAGACGTGGTCGGAAGAAAACAACTTTTGGTAGTTTAAACTAGAAAGAGCCACCACCATACAATATCGAGAGCGCGCCGCGCACGCGTAGAAGCTATTAAGAGAGAACAGATAGAATAGGGACACAAACAACAATGTATTCAGTGTTTTGTAAGTAGTTTAGTTAAGTATCTCTCTCATATATTCACATATTAAATTACAACAACTTTTTAAAAGAAAGTTGTAGGAAGGGAATTGGACTTCCGAATACAACAAAAGCACGCGCTCTTAAACAGAAGGCGTTACCAACTTAGGCGAGCCTCTGCTTCGAGTCGTTCTCGCCGGCGTCTTCTCCTCGGCGTTGTTGATGTCGTCCGTGAATAAAGGCACTGGTGCCTTCCTTCTCGTGTTCATAGCGCTGTTCGTCTTTGAAAAGGAAAAACGACCCGCGGCTCCTCTCGTTTTCGAAGACGCTTTGGTGTTATTCCCGACGCTATTACTCTTGTTGTTGGCGTTCACGTCGTTGTTCTCTTTCTTGCCTTGTCTAGAGTTGGTGGCAGTAGCACCTTTATCGTCATTCACGCGTTGAAACATCGGAGACAAGCCAGTTTCCGAGTGCAACAACGTTCGCAAAGGTGAAGCGAGGTTCCCGTGTCCGTAGTTCACGAAAGACATGTCGTCCATGAAGACGTCGTCGGCGAGCATGCGTTGCGCGGCTCGAGCAGCTTCGCGAGCTGGTGAATTCAATATGAAACTAGTATCACTGTCTCTAACAGACCCAGCGATAGACTTTTTCAAGCCCTCGACTTTCTTTTTCGCCTCGTTGGTGTTTGTGAGTATTTTACCCTCGTCTTCTCTAACTGCGGTTGTTGTAGTCGTTGTTGTTATCGTTGTCTTCGTCGCCGTCGCGGCGCCGCCGTTTTGCGAAGGATTCGCGCCATCGGTCGTGTTCTTACATCCTTCGCACTTGCAGTAGTCTTGGCATCGCACATTTGCTTGGAAGCATTCGCAGTACTTTTTCAAGCACGCTGACTTCTTGCAATGGCAGCCTTTGGCGTGCTTTGCGTCCACGCTATCGTCGTCGACAATCTTATTCGCAAACGCGTTTGGATTTCTAGATTCAATCTGGTATCTCGTTTGTCGAACAACCTCGAGATCACCCTCCGTGTTACTGCAGCTTTGGCAAGAGCAATCGCGGCAAAACACCCCGGCCGCAAAGCAATCGCAGTACAACTTCAAGCACTTCGACTTTTTACAGTTGCACTTCTTGGACGCGCCGTCGAAGTCGATGCCTTCGTCGAGTTTACTCTGGTCCAATTTGTCCGCAAAGGTCAATTTTGTGTTTGACCCGGGAGTTTGTAAATCGCGGGTATTCTTCACTTTACTACCACCATCGCTTTTTGATTTTCCGACTGGTGGAGTAATGTGCTCATCGTTGCTACTGGTGAGGCTATCGCGTCTACTGGACTTCTTTGTCGAAGCCATAGGCGTGGCCCCTGCTTTTCTATTTTCCGTCCCGACCGGGTGGTCTCTCGGTGAATCCACCGCTTTGCCTCGAATCGTTTTCGAGAACCCACTGTTCCATTCGAGGGAGGCACCCGTCGTCGACTGACGTTTTGAGGATCCAGTTGGCGGCGAAACAGACGCGTTGTTGTTTTTGCCTCCATTCTTCTTGGCACTCTTCTTTTGGTCCCCTCCGCTCTTCTTGGCGGTTGTTTTATCACCCTTACCTCCGCTATTATTATGCTTATTATTATTGACCTTATTGTTGAACTTATTATCTAACTGCAAGAGCTCATCCTCGAGCGTAATCGCGCCCATGGTTCCTCCAATACCACCAACAAAGTCGTCCTGGTCGTCCGCGTCTTCGTGTTGGTGCTTTTCGTGGGCAAACGGAACCATCAAACTGTCCGGGATGGGACCCATATCGTTCGCCAAGGAGGAAACCGTGTTGTTGTGATTGTGGTTGCCGTTATCCTCAGATCGTTTTCTCGGCGGACTGAATATAATAATATAATGAGAGAGAACAAGTCGTAAAAGTCGCTTTGTGGTGAGTATTTTTTTCATTTTTGAAACACGAAAAAATGCAACATGTGCACACAACATCCATCCAAAAAAAAGGAAAACTTCTTCGTGTGTTGAAAAGAGATATTTTTTTGGTTCAATCGTCGCTTGGAGCTTCCTTTTCCTCCTTCGACGTTTGCGTTTTGTTCCTTGCCGAGAGAAGGAAAGGAAAAAACGCATATACGCGCAATCAAAACGCCCTGGATATGGTTCGCGCGAAATTCACGTTTACAAACAAAACGAAAATATGGGATGATCAAACCGTAAGGAATGCACTCCCGGAAAACGAAAGCACAGAGCGCGCTTTTGAACGTACCTTTTAAACGCCGAAGGCGAGGAAAAACAGATGGGCACGACGGTGTTGTTTCCTCCCAAACTCGAAGCGCCAAATCGTATGGGCGATAAGTTGGAAACGAAATTCATAAACGGAGAGTTTATGATGCTCTGTGTGTTGAATAATGAATAAGAGTAAGTACACAACCGAGAAGTTTTTGCGCGTTTTTCGGTCTCGCACGCGCGAGACTTGCGCGTTATTCCGAGCGAAATCAATCGTCGTTTTCTCTTCGACACTTTAGAGGAACAAAAAGATGAGAAAAAATCGGTTTCGGGGAAAATCTTTTTTAATCCAATCGCGTCGCGAACGAGACACGTACCGGGTCGATGTCGCCGTTTCCGTTCTTTTTCGGACGCTCTGGAGTCTTCATGATGTCGTCCATGTTCGAAATCCCCATTTTATACGTCGCGTGTGACGTCAAAATAGTGAAGAAGAGGGTGTCACTTTTCTGCTCACGTGTACTTCGAAAAAAATACAGTTACAAAAAAGAATTCATGTTTTGGCGGGCTTTTTTTTTCGAAAAAAAACT
>Ga0209090_10003032_pt1 | contig 10575 bp, 3 predicted proteins | sample ArcticOcean_MG_C_9_FD_187432 | JGI IMG/M metagenome (GOLD analysis project Ga0209090, IMG submission 187432) | Marine microbial communities from western Arctic Ocean - ArcticOcean_MG_CB2_152 (SPAdes) (version 2) | ecosystem: Environmental > Aquatic > Marine > Oceanic | place: Arctic Ocean... | reverse complement strand
TAGTTTGTCGTCGATTGAAATTAATCCTTCTGCATCGTAGATAGTCTTTCTGTTTATTTTAAAAGATTTTTGTTCTGGATAATTAAAAGAAATTATTTTAGTCTTCTCTTTACTACTTTGATCAATAGGTAATTTATAGATTTTAAGATTTTTTCTGTTATTATAATTGTTACCCATATCTGAAATATAAATATATTTCTCATCCCTAGTCAGGTCTTCCCAGTCTATGTTAACAGCAGATTTAATCTTTCTTTTTTTTATTATTTTGCCTTCTTTTGAAAGATAATAGAGGCTTGCTTCCCCCCCTGAATCATTATGAGTAATAAACATATCACCTACTATCTCCAACCCTGAAGTTTCTTCGATAATATTTGATAGAGGGTAGTCGTGTAGAATTTTTTGCGAATTAATTTCTTGTAGAAAAAAGACAAGTATTAGTAGTGTTATTTTTTTCATCGTTCAATATTAGTAATTTATTATATAAAACAACTTTTAATTTTAAAAATTATAGAAATAATCATTTAAATAATATTATTCTTAACTTAACTCTTTAATTCTTAAATCATTAATTGTGAATAATCTATATAATTTTTTTAAAATTAAAATGTTCTGCAGGACCTATTTAAAACAATGGATTATATCTTTAATTATATTAATTTTTTTGTCAATAGTTTTTTCATGTAACACTAATAATTCAGTAGATTACTATGAAACAAAGAAGATCCCAGTTGTTGACACATATTTTGAAAATGAAGTAATTGATAATTATCGATGGCTTGAAGATGATTTATCTGCTGAAACAGGAAATTGGGTTGATAACCAGAATACCACTACTTTTAATTATCTAGATAAAATTCCCTTTAGAGAAGAACTTAAAAATCGGTTAGAATCCTTGTGGGATTATGAAAAAATTTCAGCTCCTTTTAAAGAAGGGGATTATAATTATTTCTTTAAAAATTCAGGTCTTCAAAATCAAAGAGTTCTTTACAGGTCATCTGATAAAACAGACCTAGAAGTGTTCTTAGATCCAAATTCATTCTCACTTGACGGAACAACATCTCTTGCTGGATTAAGTTTCTCCAAAGATGGGACTATGTTAGCTTATAGTATTTCTGAAGGGGGAAGTGATTGGAGGAAAATTATTACAATTAGTACTGAAACTAAAGAGCTTGTAGAAGATACCATTGTGGATGTTAAATTTTCTGGTGTTAGCTGGAGTTATAATGATGGTTTTTACTATTCTTCATATGATAAACCTGAAGGGAGTGAGCTTTCAGGAAAAACAGATCAACATAAATTATATTTTCATAAACTAGGAACTTCTCAAGAAAAAGATGAATTAATTTTTGGAGGAACTCCAGATCAAAAAAACAGATATATAAGAGGGTATGTAAGTGATGATGATAGATTTTTAATTATCAATGCAGCTAAAAGAACTTCTGGAAATAAACTTTTTATTAAAGACCTAAAGGATTCATCTGAAATCAAACCTATTGTTAATGATTATAGCTCTAATACTTCATTGATTGATAATTTAGGAAGTAAACTTTTTTTAGTTACAGATCACAATTCTCCAAATAATAGAATGGTAACAGTTGACTTTGGAAATTTAGATAAATCTAATTGGAAAGATTTTATTGCTGAAACTAGTTTTGCACTTAGTCTGTCAAAAGGCGGAGGTTATTTTTTTGCAAGATATATGATTGATGCTATTTCCAAAGTTTATCAATATGATTATAACGGTAATTTATTAAGAGAGATTAATCTTCCGGGAATTGGAACAGCATCTGGTTTTAGTTCTAAGAATAATCAAAAGGAGTTGTATTTTTCTTTCTCTAATTATTACACACCGGCAACAACTTATAAGTTAAATATTAAATCAGGAATTTATCAAGAATTCTGGAAACCATCTATCGATTTTAATTCTAGTGACTATAAGTCTGAACAAATATTTTATTCTTCTAAAGATGGCACTAAAGTTCCAATGATAATTACCTATAAAAAAGGCATAGAATTAAATGGTAAAAATCCAACTATTTTATATGGCTATGGAGGTTTTAATATTAGTAGAACTCCAGGATTTAGTGTAGCAAATGCGGTATGGATGGAGCAAGGAGGGGTTTATGCTGTGCCAAATATTAGAGGAGGAGGGGAGTATGGGAAGAAATGGCATGATGCAGGTGTTAAAACAAATAAACAAAATGTCTTTGATGATTTTATTGCTTCTGCAGAATATTTAATTGAAAATAATTATACATCTAGAGATTTTCTTGCAATTAGAGGAGGTTCAAATGGAGGATTATTAGTTGGAGCTACTATGACGCAAAGACCTGATTTAATGAAAGTAGCATTACCTGCAGTTGGTGTTTTAGACATGTTGAGATACCATAAGTTTACAGCAGGTGCTGGTTGGGCATATGATTATGGAACTTCAGAACAGTCAGAAGAAATGTTTAATTACTTAAAAGAATATTCTCCGATCCATAACGTTAATGAAAATACAATATACCCCGCAACTCTTATTACTACGGGTGATCACGATGATAGAGTAGTTCCTGCACATTCATTTAAATTTGCTGCTGAGCTTCAAGAAAAAGACTCTGGACTCAATCCAATATTAATTCGAATTGAAACTAATGCTGGCCATGGATCAGGCACACCTGTAAGTAAAAGAATTGAGCAATACGCCGATATATTTGGATTTACTTTGTATAATATGGGCTATAGAGTTTTACCATTAAAGACCAAGAATCCTATTAAGGGTTAGTTGGTAATAATGTCTTGATAATTATCAAAAAGAAGCTTTAAATCTTTATTGTCTCTAATAGAAATTTTGTTTTTTTTCATAAAACCTTTAACAAGTTTTGAATTGCTTTTTCCAAATAACGCAATGATTGCTTTTTTTGATACTTTTATCTGACTTAGTTTGTTATTACTTTCGATAAATAAGCTATTTGATTTTTTGTATTTAAGATTTGGTTTGTCTTGAATACCTGGCTGATAATCTGGTTCTATTGCCTCTAAACTAAATGACTTTAAAATAGAAAATTTATCGTTTTTTGTAATTAACAAATAAAATTTTGAATCAAAAACTATAAAAGAATGTTCTATAAATTTAATTGAATTAATTTTATTAGGAGCAAGGTTTAATAAACCACCCTCACTTTCAACTTCAAAAGTTTCATTTAAGAGATTATAGTTTGTTTTTAAGCTAATTGGGTTTCCACCATCAGTTAGTACCAAAATAGCATCTTGAGGATTTTTAAAAAAATAAGTACTTCCGTCAATTTCTAATGGAACATCAGATTCCCCAAGAGTTATTTGTTTTAGAATGGTTTGAAATTGAGAGTTTAAATTGTATGGATTAGTATCAAATGTTTGTGAATTGCCAATAACAATAAAGAAAGTAAAAAAAATATGGAGGTAAGTTTTTTTCATAAATTTAAATATACAATAAACGTACCGAAATTTTTATTTTGTTTAGGTTAAACAAGGTTTGTCTATAACAGATAAGAGGCGAAGTATGAGTTAAGTGGTGGAACAAGTAACAAGAAAAATTATGGTATATTTCTCAAGTTTAATAAAAAATAACATTATTTTATGAATAAGTCAATAATTATTACAAGCCTTTTTGTTTTTCTTTTTTTTAGTTGTAATTCCAAAGAAAAAAGTAGTGAAGAAATAAATGAAATATTTGAAAGTTATTACCAAGAAAGCCTGAAGTTGTACCCATTAAGCGCCACTAGCCAGGGTGATGTTCGTTATAATGATTTTCTTCCTAATAATCTTAGTGATGATTTTAGAAATAAAGAAAAACTATTCTACTCTGAATACATAAATTATTTAAACGAATTTGATGATAATGTTTTAGTTGAGGAAGACTTATTAAGTAAAAAGATTCTATTATGGGAATGTGATAGAAACTTGGAAAGGTTATCCTTCAAAGAACATTTAACTCCAATTAATCAGATGTGGACTTTGCAACTTGATATGGGGCAGAATGCTGGAGGCCTAAGTGCTCAGCCCTTTAAAACAATAAATGATTATAATAATTGGCTTAAAAGAATTGATGATTATATTATTTGGTTAAAAGACGCAAAAAAAAGAATGAAAGAAGGCGTTGAAAATGATTATGTTCTTCCTAAATCATTAATTAAAAAAGTAATTCCGCAGTTAAAAACTATTTTAAATACTGATTTAGAGACTAATTTATTTTATAGTCCGGCAAGGCAGTTTCCTTCATCTTTTAGTGTTGATGAAAAAGCTATTTTATCAAATAAATATACAAATATGGTTTTGAATAAAATCATACCTGCATATCAAGATTTATATGATTTTATGAGAAATGATTATTTAGATAAAGGAAGAGATTCAAGCGGAATAGATGCTCTTGAAAATGGTATAAGTTATTATGACTATTCAACTAAACTGTATACAACAACAAGTATGTCAGCAGATGAGATACACAACCTTGGTTTAAGCGAAGTCGCTAGAATTTCTTCTGAAATGGAATTGGTAAAAAACAAAGTAAATTTTAATGGAGAATTAAAATCTTTTTTTAATTATGTAAGAGGTTTAGATGAATTAATTCCATTTGAAAACCCAGATCAGGTGATTAATAACTTTAATGAAATTCATAAAAAAATGATGCCTAATATTGATTTATTGTTTGAACTTCAGCCTAACACACCATTTGAAGTTAGAAGAACAGAGTCATTTAGGGAAGCCTCAGCTAGTGCTGAATATAATCCAGGTTCATTAGATGGCACAAGACCAGGTATTTTTTATGTTCCTATTCCTAATATTGATGAATATAATTTTTTCTCAGATGAAGATCTCTTTTTACATGAAGCTATTCCGGGTCATCACTTTCAAATTTCTTTACAACAAGAAAATAAATCATTACCATCTTTTAGAAAAAGTCTTTGGTATAGTGCTTATGGTGAAGGGTGGGCTTTATATTCAGAGTCATTAGGTAAAGAATTAGGTTTGTATGAAGATCCTTTCCAATATTTCGGAATGTTAAGTGCTGAGATGCATAGAGCCATAAGGCTTGTTGTTGATACAGGGATTCATACAAAGGGTTGGTCAAGAGAAAAGGCAATTCAATATTCTTTAGATAATGAAGCAGAATCAGAAGCAGGTATAACTTCTGAAATTGAACGTTATATGGCTAATCCAGGGCAGGCTTTATCATATAAAATTGGACAATTAAAAATTCGTCAATTGCGATCAAAAGCTGAAAAAATATTGCAAGACAAATTTGATATAAAGATTTTTCATAAAAAAGTCCTTGAGTCAGGTTGTGTTCCTTTACAATTCCTTGAAGAGAAAATAGATAGTTGGATTAAAAACACTCTCTAACCTACCAATCTTTTATCAGGCTAAAGTGTGATTTAAATTCTCTACCATCTTCTAGAAAGACTCTAAACCAGTAGTCTGTTGCCGGCATAGATTTTCCATTATAAGTACCATCCCATCCTTCGCTTAAAGGGTCTAATGTTTTGATTAGTTTACCATACCTGTCGAAAATATACACTCTAGATTCAGGTTGAAAGTCTTTTCTTATTCCAAGTACTTTCCAGGTGTCATGTATGCCATCTCCATTTGGTGTAAAGAACTTTTTATAGCCAATGACAGATACATCTATTTTAGCAATTCCACAGTCATTTTTATCTCTAATATAGATAGTGTGTATACCAGGTCTTATTTTTTCAAACAAGGTCTCGTCTTGGTAAGGTCCAGCTATCTCATCAAGGGCATACTCGTAGTCTCCAATACCAAGAGTTGTTGTTAGGACTGTGATGGTGTTGTTTGGTCCGGTCTTTAGGTCAGTCACTACAATATCTTTTCTTTCTACTGTTGCGACTATAGATTCAGTGATGTTTATTTTCAAACTTCTAATACAGTTAGTCCCGTCAGTTGTTTTGGCTGTCACTTCATATTCCCCTCCAAGACCTATTAATATACTTGAGTCAACTCCTGCGATATTAACAGGGTAGGGATCTCCATTACGTGTCCATGTATAGGAATAGATTCTGCTGTCTGAAGAAGTCACACCAATTGGAATAGGATCTAGGTTTAAACAAACAATAGTAGTATCATCAATTCTTTCAAACAAAGGCAAAGGATTAATCACAAACTCAATAGACTCAGTGATGATGCAATCCAGGTTAAGAGGATTAGTTACACTCGCTGTGACTGTTTGAGTTTTAGTATTAAATGGGTTAGGAAGTGTAGCGGTTGTTTGTCGTATTCCTTTATCATCTAAATAGCTAAAACTTACAGTGTAGTCTGCTAAACTTTGAGTAATTCCTGTAGAAGGATTGGTTAAAAGCGTATTTAATATAGTAGAAGTGTCAAACTTAGAATAGCCATCTTTATCATCTGTTCCATCATCACAATGAGCAGCAATAGCTACTGGATAAGCTTCTGGCGAGTCATTTACTACAAATTCTAGGGTAGTGGTGTCATAACAAACACCATCAGTATTAGTGACACTGCTAAGAGCTGTATCTAGTTCAATTTTAATATCAATAGTCTGGGAAGTTGACAAAAATGGATTAGGAAGTTCATTACCAATTAAGGTGCCATCAGCCAAGTAATAGTAAGTTGTTACATTAGTTTGAGTCCCTACAAGAGTGCTTTGAATTGAAGAAGTATCAAATGGAAACTTACCATCTTGAGAGTTTAAATCTAAAGCACCGTCTCCATCACATTGCTGAGCAATAGCTACAGCGTTAGCTATTGGTTTAGGCTCTACATAAAGAGTAGCCACTTGTTCGTAACCTAAACACTCAAAAGTACTGATATCAATATTGACTATTCTTGCCCATATTGGTTGAGTAGTGGCCGTTGTGTTAGTGAAATCTATATCGGTGTTTATGGGATTTTCTCCACTTAAACCATCATCAGAGTTAGTGTGTAGTGTGACGCGAATGTTTTGAGCACTGAATTTAGCATTAGAAGCAATTAGTTTTTGTTTCACTTCTTGCAAGATAGTGCTACTAAAAGTAGCGAGACCGTCTTGAGTTAATGCAGGAGAGTCATCACAGACAGCATAAAAAGTATCATTATCTGGCATAAAGGTTTTAGATATTTGACTGGCAGCAACTGTAATATCAATTTGTGAGGTTCTATAGCAATTATTCACTGTAATGATTTTAACGTATACAGAATCACTAAAAGGATCGTTTTCAAAAGCAGTAGGATCAACAATTAAAGAACCGATATTAAAATCAGCATCTGTATAATATTCAAAGGTTTCATTTTGATAGTCGGAAGAAATTAATAGCTGTGATTCGGTTAGATTATGAATAGATACTCCATCATTATCATCATCATCATCACACTGTTCAATACTAATTACTGAATTGACAATAACAGGTAGAGGAGCTACGATTAAATCAAATGAGGTAGTGGCTCTGTAACAGCCTGTAGTATTGTTTAAAACTCTTACAAAGATTTTTTCTCCACCAGCAGCTGAGTTAGTGTAAGGAGAGCTAAGTCCAGTGTTAGTAGTATCATCTGCATCTACTTGAGATAAGTGGTAACTAACAGTAAAGTCATCTGTACTTTGATCACTCCCTAAAATATCAGCTGTTTGAGAAGCTAAATCAAAACTAGAGATCAGTCCATCAGTGTCGTCTCCAACAGATGAATCATCACATATTACAATAGATGAGGCTGGATTAGAAACAGGGAGTTTATTTACAGTTATATCAAATGAATTTTCAGTATTTATACACCCTGTCAAATTATTTAAAACTCTTACAAAGATTTTCTCTCCATCATTAACTGAATTAGTGTAAGGTGAGGTTAATCCAGTGCTAGTAATGTCATCAGCATTTTCTTGACTTAAATGATAAGTAACAGTAAAGTTATCTGTACTTTGAGTACTGCCTAAAATAGTTTTTGTTTGAGAATCTAAATCAAAATTAGATATAAAACCATCTGTATCATTACCAACAGAAGTATCATCACAAAGAATAAGATTACTTACATCATTTGAAACGGGGTTAGGGTTTACAGTTAATGTATATTCAGTTCTACATACCACACCATTAATGGTTACTTCTAAAAAGTAGGTGGTAGTTTTTAAAGGTGTCACAGTTAAATTACTACTAGGCTCATCAAGTAGTGTAAACTCTGTCTTATCATCATTTGTGTATTCTCCCCAGGAAACTGAAGTAGTTCCATTAAATTCAAAAACTGGATAAGAGCCATCTCCACCTGGTGTTATGTTTGGGTAATCATTAAATAATTTATTCCCAGAAAGTGAAAAATGTCCATAATCTTCACTTCCGTCATCAACACCATCAGCATCATTTTGATTAGGATTAAAATCATAATCGTTTGGTTCATTACTTTCCCAAAGATTCCATGATGGATCTAAAGGTCTTCCATCAAGCCAATACCATCCTTCATCAAATTTTTTATTAGGGTTTAGAGCTGCGTATTGTTTTAATCCTAGCCATAGTGGTTGACCATTTAACTTGGCTGCAACAATACCATCCCAAACAGCCTGATGTTCGGTAGGAGTATTAACCTGATACATTGACCCACCAGATCCTAAATCTTCAATTAAATTATAAGCAGCTTCCCAACTCATTTTTTCTGATTTTAAAAAATAATCTGAACCATCATAATTTAAAAAAAAATCTAATTCTGGATTAGCTAAAATAAAATCTTGTGCAGTTTGTGGTATTCCAGTAGCAGCTATAGTAGAAGATTCTCCCAAACAAATTGCTTGAGCTACTAAAGTAGGGTTAGATATAAATGCTTTACTTTCTGTTCTAGAAGTACTTATGCATCCAGTATCATTTGTTACTTCAGCATGATAAGTTTTTTCATGAACAAGAAGCGTTGAGGGGTCTATAGCAACTCCTCCAACTTCGTTATCGAACCATTTAACAATAAGCGAAGAATCGTCATCATTAATTAGCAATTGAGAAACTTTAGGTTGATTGTTTTCATCATAACAATAGACTTGAACTGGATCAGCTGTCGGTTTAACTGGAACAGTTGTAACTGTTAATATAGCTTCATTCGAATTGATTCCACAAATAAATTCGCTGGTAGATACATTAACTCTATATTTAAGATTGTTCATAGCAAGAGTTATTGCATTCACGTCAAGTTTATTTGTTGTTGTACCAGAATAAACTCCATCATCTACAAGGTCATTCCAAGTGTCATTCGTTGAATCATAAATTTGCCAGATATAATTTACTGTCGCTTGGGATGGAATAGGATCTCCATTAGACACTTCAAAACTTACATTAGATTCTTCACATTGAGCAATAGATTCTGGTTGATTAATTATTATAACTGATTCATTTACTTTTTGAAATAAATAAAGTTCATCATTAGCATCTTTTAGGGGGTCAGAGTAGGTGTGATCAATGTATTTTCCTCTATTGTCAATTTTATCATTATCAAAAGTAGGCAACCCTGTTCCTAATATTCCGTCTCGATCTGGATCTAATGCCTTAAAGCCTGCTTCTGTAAGATCATTACATGTATCATCGTCACTGTCTAAATCAATATAATCATAAGTAAAAGAGATGTCGGAATCAGTATTTAAATTATAATTAATTGTTTCTACAAAACTAAAATAGGAAGAGTTGGCATCTTTGTTAATACTAGTATGCACAAAAATTACAGATTTACAATGAGAAGCAAAAAATTCATAAGGTGTGTTTCCTAAAGGATTAGGATTCTTTTTAAAACGAATTTCAGAACCTGTAAATGATGTGATACCTGCTTCATATTTTCCATCATAATTTGTATCTATAAGTAATCTATCATCTGGATCCCAAACAGTAATATTTTTATTTGAAGGCAATACTCTCCATAGAAAGCTTTCACCTTCAACACTGTTATGTACTGCATCGGGTGCCTTTTTAGCATGAAAAAACAATAATTCTTCTTGACCCTGAGAGTCAGTAGAGTTAGCACTAATTTTATATGTATTTTTTCCTGATTCTGATGCACTAACGATAGAAGTAAAATTCCCAGTTTCAGTACCTGTTAAACTATTAGATTCATCATTTTTAGTTAATTCACTGCTAAGAATAACAGTATTGTCTTTATTATTACTTAAAGTAAAGCTAGGGTTTAATGGATCAGTTAAGTTTATAATTCCAGTACCTAATGACTCTGTAGTATTTAGAATTCCATCATTATCTGTGTCTAAATCAAGATTATCAATAATTCCGTCATTGTCAAAATCTGTAGGGCATATACTTATAGGAATGTCAGCCGATTGATATACAGTACCTGTACAAGTGATTGTGCCTTTCACAGCATAAGTTCCAATTTCAGTCGGTTTATACGTTGTATTTGTTTCTCCAATGATATCTGAATAAGTTTCTGCACCTTCGTCTTTTTTCACCCACTGTAATGAGTCGTAACTTCCTGAATTACTCACTTCAAATGTAACATTTGAAACTCCTTCAGAGGATATGCATGATCCTAAAGCAGATGCTGTTAGGTTTAATGATACGTTTGGATCAGAAGGGAATCCAGCATAAAAACTTCCAGAAGTTGCGGCACCATTTTGGTTAAAATAAG
>Ga0209090_10003030_pt1 | contig 10580 bp, 5 predicted proteins | sample ArcticOcean_MG_C_9_FD_187432 | JGI IMG/M metagenome (GOLD analysis project Ga0209090, IMG submission 187432) | Marine microbial communities from western Arctic Ocean - ArcticOcean_MG_CB2_152 (SPAdes) (version 2) | ecosystem: Environmental > Aquatic > Marine > Oceanic | place: Arctic Ocean... | reverse complement strand
CTTCTAGCGGGACGCTAGGATCGTCTCTAGAGGCAGCTTCGAGCGCGGCAGGCGTCGAGTCCGTACCGGTATCGCCAGAAGTGACGACGACGAAAGTTGCCGTGACAAAGACTGTCGATTTGGAAGCCTCCAAACTGACTGCCGTGAAGGCGACGGTTGAAAGCATCTCAGCTCGCCTTTTTGCGCTGAGCACCTCTGTCAGACGTGTTCAAACGAATATCGACAATGATATCGATTTTGAAGGTTACTTGACATTCAATGAAAAGGCTTGGGATACTTCTATGGAGGCGAGCTTAGAGGAGCACTCAGAATTAACAAATTATGCGAACGAAGCGTTTCAATTACTTAACGCCACTGTTAGCGCGCAAACTTCAAATAACGACGCGTTGATTACGCTTCAAGAAAGAGCTTCGGAGTTGAAGAGTGCACTTGAATCCACTCTTGAGACATTAAACGCGATGAATTTGGGATGGGACGTGAACGACGGGGGAGCTTCGTGCGAGAAAACAAATTCTTGCGCGTGCCCTAAGCGCGACAAAGGCGAACTTCTCGTGTTTTTTAACGCAACGAAGACGTTCACGTACATACCAGACGATTTTCCTGCATCGCCACCACCACCTCCTCCGCCTTCGCCGCCGCCGTCTCCGCCTCCCGTGCCTCTGGGATGCACGTTAGAAGACATTTACACATACGGCGGTTGCGCGAGCGCCAAAGAACAGAAATCGAAAGGCCGTCGGCTCTTGAGAGATTTGAAGTACTCCGGAGCAGAAGGTGAAACAGACGCGGTTGTGGATGAAGACAATAGCCTCGGTGGTTCTGAAAAGCTCTATTACGGCTATGATGTGAGCTTGAAAGTTAAGAACGACGTCAAAAAGGAGGTTTCCTACGTTCCAGATAGGAAAATTCGTGGCAAAAATACTTTGATCGGTGGTGTTCTGATTACTCAATATCGTAGTGAGCGCGCTTCGGGATTCAATTGTTCAAGAAGATTTCCGCAAATGGCATCAACGTGTAGAGACTTCAATAAAGACAGCATTGCACCGTTTGGTGTCGACCCCATATTTTCTAGGTCTTCTTCTTTGTTTGGGGGCGTTGACTTGGAAAATAACATTGGAAAATACTATAACGTTTCAGAACTTCCACCTTCGGGTGTTCCGAACGGATTCACCGTTCGCTCTTCGGATTTAAAACTAGGACGGAGTGGCTTTGCAGTATATATCGACATCATGACGAGTAAAAATCAAGCGAATCGAATGATTTCGTACATGCGCGAGGGTAATTTCATCGATACTTCGACAAAATCTATCGTCGTGAATATTGCAGCATATAATCCAGTGACAGTTAGATTTACAAACACAAGAGTGCACTTCGAATATTCGAAAGGTGGTAGTGTGGATATTAGGAGTGGTACACAAGCGCTTGCCATGGATGTTTACAAGGGCAAGGCTGGTGCTTTTCTTCTCGCGATGGAAGTTGTCGTCGTGTGTTGGGTCATTTACTCTACGTATGCTCTATTGGCAGATTCTGTCATAGTTTCGCGATCGCAAGATTTTGAAATCCTTCGTAACATTCAAGCCAGAGTTGTTCAGAGTCACTCAAATGTGCTCGAAATCGTGAACCTCGTGTGTCAGCTGCTTGCTTTTGTAACGTGGTGGGCTTATCAAGCTTTGTACGCGTACAGATTCTCGCCTTCAAAACGATACGACATTTATCATTCCGTGAGCGCGCCCAGCGCTCATTTCATGATGCCGTTCAAAAACCAAACAGGAAATGATTTGATAGGCGGAATTTTCGTGAACGGAACAAATTATGAAGTTCCTAAAAAGCCAAAATATGGATGGGAGTTGCCGGAGGACGACAGAGGATACGTAAACCTGATCAAAATGTATCACGAAATTGACATCATGACCACTCTGAGCGTGGCCTATAACTTGATCACGGGGATAAATCTTTTGTTATTGTTTATCAGATTTCTGTTACTTCTCAAGTTTCAACCTCGTTTGGCGATCATTACGCACACGCTAGAACGTGCAAGCCTGGATGTTTTCCATTTCTTGTTTGTGTTTTTCGCGTTACTCGCCATGGCTTCAGTCTTGGGTAACACAATGTTTGGGGCATCTATTGAGAGCGTATCTTCGATACCGATGGCTTTTGAGCTTCTGTTTATGTTGCTCATCGGAGCGACATCGTTCACTGAGTTCAGTCCAGAAGGATTGAGCGGGAACAGTGTTGACAAATTCTTTAGAGTATTCTACTGCGGTCTCATTCCGATGCTCTTTCAATGGGTCTTGTTTGAGTTTTTCATGTCCATCTTGGCGGATGCCTTTGGCGAAGAAAAAGAAATTCTTGACGACATTGAGGCAACCGGAGATACATTACCGAACGACATCAAGAAATTGATCGAATATAGAATTGCCACCATGCGCGGTGAATGGCCGCGCTTTGAAGATGCGCACGACCTCCTCAAGACTGGTATCAAAGTTCACCGAGCCTCTCACAAACAAGAAGAAAAGACGAAAGCTGATACTTCTCATGTTGCAGATATTGATGAGGATTGTTTTGCAAATGGCAATTTGAACGTCGAAGAACTTGCCTTCGTAATCAAGAAAAGCTTCCCGAATAAAGCAAACGCAATATTCACCTCATCGGATTCAGACCTGTCGGAATCTTCGCTCGGATCCAAAGACAAATCTATTCGAAAGTTTGCGCAAAAACTTTTGAGCGATAAACCGGCACGCGACGACGTGCACGAGATTTTAAAATCAAAACTTCGAAAAGTGACAGAGCTCAAGCTTAATGCCTGCGTAGAACTTCAAGAAAGGATTGAAGAAGTCAGTGCAGAGCTGACGCAGCATCTTGTAGAACAAAAAAGCAAAATTGAACACGCTGAAAAGTTAGGCGAGAGATGGAAAAGAATTCGCGAATTTGTTGAGGACATTGAAGCCGCACTCGAAGAGTTCGGTTTCACGAAGGAAACTTTCGATAAGAAAAAGTGAGATTGTCAAGAAAGTGCGCGCGAAGCGAAAACAATTAACCAAATTGGCCAAGGTTGCGAGCGTACTTCGAAGAAAGTCGCGCAACGAAAAGCTGAAGAAATTGTTGGCCGAACGAGCTCTTTACGAAAAACCGCACAGCTCGTCATCGGCTAATCGTCGTCATAAAGAAGAAATTTTGGAACAAAAGAAGATGGTCGAGAAGGACTTGCAGGCGCTCGAATCTTTCGTGGCAAGAAAATAGAAGTAGGATGTAAAGTGCTTTGTGCTTTGTGCTTATGCTTGTGCGTACCACGTACCCTCCCGCTAAATCACAACTCGCGTTTCTACCTTCTCCAATACCGTGATTAAAATAGTGATCCCTTAAAGCTTCTCCGTTGTTAGCATAAGTAGTTTGTAAATCTGGATATCTGTCTCGGTAACAAATCACCTTAAATTTTTGACTTTCTTCTTTCTCCTCCTCAAAACCTTTTCTCCCGAGGAATCACACGTTAATGCAGAACCTCTCCAGGAAAGTTCATCGCTATTTGATCTCTTTCGAATACAAAGGGAATGCTTTCTCTGGATTTCAGAAGCAGTGCGCTCATAATCAACCAAAATCTCTGACTGTCCAAGGCGCGATAGAGAACGCACTTTGTCTGTACACGAATGGAAGAGTACATAGAATATTTGGCTCTTCTCGCACAGACGCTGGAGTGCACGCACTTCACAACACAGCGCACTTGGAAATACCCGCAGAATTACTAACCAGTACTAAAATTTGTATCAATAAAAGTAATGGTGGTAGTGATAGTAGTAGTGATAGTAGTAGCAGTAGTGATAGGAACAAGAGTCAAGATGATGTTGATGATGATGCTGAGCAGGACGACCAGGACGACAGAAAAAACGATACGACGGCCTCCACCAAAGAGAGCAGAGAAACGAAAATTGATCCTGAACGACTTTGGAAAGGTGTGAACTATCACCTCCAAAAGCTTGGATTTCTTGATACCGTGAGATTGACAGGTTGCGATTACATAGAACGACCATGCTTCCACGCGCGCTACGACGCGATTGAGCGGACCTACAAGTACAAGATATGGGCGTCGCCAGAAATACCGTCCCTGTTTGAGCAAAATACATGTTGGCACGTTCTTTTACGTCGTCGTCCTCCCGAGGAAGATGAAGAGAAGGTAGCCGGAAAAATGGGCAAATTAGCAATCAACGAAAAAAAAAGAGAAAAGTGTGGGAAGGGGAAGAGGGCGCGCGGGAGAGCGGTGGCGCTTGACGTCGCAGCAATGGAAAGAGCTGGACAATATTTCGTCGGTATTCATGATTTTTCAACCTTCAGAGGTACAAAATGTAGCGCAAATTCGCCAGTTCGCTCAATCACGAGCGTGTGTGTAGAGGAAGAGAAAATGCCGAGTAATGCCAGAGGTAAAATGATAGTCATCACAATAGTAGCGCCGTCGTTTCTTTATCATCAGGTCAGGTTAATCGTTGGAGCCCTGAAACGATGCGGCGAAGGGCACATGGAAGTTGAAGACGTCAAGCGAATTTTAGAGGAAAAGAACAATAAGCTTGCCCCCCCAATGGCACCTGCAAAAGGTTTGTGTTTAACGCATGTTAAGTACAACGAAAATTTTGCTCCTAGGGATCCCAAATGCGCGCTACGCTCCGCCGTATAAGATGGGATCGAAGAGTTCGAAGGCGGGGTTTTTGCGAGGAGCGGTTTCTCGTGCCCGTGCTCGTCGCCAGCGTGCCGTTCAGAGCTTCGTAGTCGCTCCGTTTAAAGAAGCTTTCTTCGTTTAGTATAATAGAGTAGATAGAAGGAGTGTTAGTAGCGAAAACGGACTTACCGGAGTTTTTAGAATCGTTGAGTGATATCGACGCCGAACGCGTCGCGAGACAAGCTTATATGAAAATTATTAATAATTTCTTCTCTTTACAAAATGTGCGCGTGTTGTATTTCTACTGCTAATTTATGCGCGTTTTTTTTTTCACTTTTTTTTTCTTTATTTGCCGAAAACTTTCACAAGTTCTTCGAATCGTGAAAGTTTCTTTTTCTTGGTATTACTCGCATTGTTCCATTTAGACTTCACACTCGTTCGCGAGCGTCCTAAGTTCTCCCCTATCTTTGCCCACTGGTTGGGGTTTTTCTTGTGGTGATTAGAAAGAGATGACCCCATTTTAGCGTTGTATTAGTATTAAAAACTTCTGCCTATTCCAAAATGAGCTCGTGTGATTCCGTGATCGTTCTTGGCGTACTCTAAGCGCAAGGGTCCGAAAGGACTCGCTAGTTGAAAACCTGCTCCGTACCCAAACCCACTTCCTGGTTTACCGCGCGTACCCGCAGGATCACCAAGAATTGAACTACCAGAATTCAAGTCACTTCCACAGTCAAAAAAGAGAGACGCGGAAATGTGCTCGATTCCCGTGGGCACAACCAATTCAGCGCTACCAACGACAAACTTTCTAGCCGTACCTACTGCGCCTTCGTTATAGCCTCTGACTGAATTTGTTCCTCCGATAGGAAACGCTTCGTGTGGAGGTAAATCTCCAATAACGTTGCCTCCTTTCGAAGCGAGGGTTAACTTTATTGGCGTGGAGGCAAAAGCACCTCGTTTTATCTCGTCAGGCTCACGATCGGTACTCATCATTGAGCCTAAGTTTTGTTCGCGTCCATTTGATGAGGAGAATATTGGAAACTGAAACGTGCGTTGGGCTCGCGCAAAAAGACGCGTGAAATTGAGCCAATCCGGTCTCAAAGGCAAAGCTTGCTCGGCGGATAGCATCAACTGTGTATCTCCATCTGGTGCCGAATAAACGACTCGGAGTTGAGAAGTCGCCGCAACATCACAACCAGATCCCGAAAAAGTTAAAGGCGCACCGTAGGCATCGTGTAAGATTGAGTTTCTTTGCCCATCCCACAAACTCGAGCGACACCACGAAGCAATAAACGTGCCGTTCCATCCGTTTGCCAATGGCCTCGAATAGTCAATAGAAGAAATCAGTTTTCTGACACGTACTTCGTTCGAGCTATCTTTTTTGTTATTGGATGGAGCAGCGTTGTTCTCGTCATTACGAGTGCTATCTTCTTTTGCCACCGTATCATCCCTGGACTTCCCGCCACTTAATTGGGAGATGGTTTTTGAAAACCCACCAGTCTTCTCGCCTACAGAATTATTGTTATCACCTACCTTGTTGTCGTTAATAGTACTGCTACCGATATCTCCGATATTATTATTTACGTTCATTCTCGTAGAATTGGCATCCACATTGAACGCAGACGATAGGCGATCTTCAGCTCCTTCATCGTTGTCGTCTTGGAACTGACTCGCACCGTAAATTTGGCTCGCTGAAATTGCAGCCGTGTTCAAATTGAAAGTTCGAGCCGTTCGTCTCTTATCTCCTTCTATCCATGGATCCGACAAAGAAAGCTTTATATCTGCGTCAATTCCTTTCTTCGAGTTCGATTTTGGTACGACTTCGAGGCCTAAATTTAACTTTTGACATTTCCCGAACAAGTTCCTTTGCACGTAGTTCACGTTGGCAAGCAATCCACCAAAATTCCCTTCTGTGAGTCCTTTCGCGGACATACCTCCCCCAGCTGAAAATCCTCCCGGAGATTTTTCAACGATGTTTACAGTAAAATCCATAATCATCGAATCCTGAACCTTTGCCGTGGTATCTCTGCTCACCAGATTCTCGCCCTCCGCTTGTTGCTGCTGCTGCTGTTGAACCCCGGCTGCTGCATTTCTTGGAATTGGTTGCGATGAAACGTCTTCCACTGGGCAATTTGCATACACCGCTCTTAAGTCATCCTGCACGCCCTTAATGCTGTAAACTTTCCCCGGTTTTACGTTGGAAAGATATCGCGCAATAATACTCGGCTTTGTCGTCCCTTTCTTCTGCGGATTCCCGGCAGCATCCAAAAATCGAACATTCACGTTTCCAATTTTAGGCTCTGATATTCTCAACTCCACAACTCCCGTATCTGTATCCACATCTGCTCCTAAAATATTTGATGGTATCGCATTTACGTTATACCAATCCCTGATTTTCCTCATCCCGCTGTGGAACTTGTGCATATTCAACACTTTATTCATCTGTCCCTTGAACGCATTGGTCAAAACTGTATTTGGTAAATAGTCGCATCCACTCACAACAATAGATCGTATTTCCGGGTGCGACTCTAACTGAAAATCAATAACCATCCCATCTCTCGTTTCTGTGACCTGTGGTTCTATTTTTTTGAACACCCCTAGTTGATTGATCAAAGTCACTTGCTCTTGAACTTCGTTCGCCGTGTAGGAATAATTCGGTTTGATAGTCATAACAGATTTCGCCAAAGCAATCAAATCGTTCGATACTCCCGTCACGTCGTACGAAGAGATGAGAAATCGTCGAGCTATTTGTTGTTGTTGTTGTTGTTGCTGAGCAGGAGAAGTTCCATTATTCTTATTTTCCTCTTCCTCTTCCGCGAAAGCGCCTTCATTCATTTCAAAGTCCCTCATCTTTCTTGTTTTCCTTGTCGTAGTTCCAGAACTTTGCACGTCTCTACCGATACTACGATTGCCTTCGCGCTCTGCCCCTCCTTTTGCGCTCATTTCTCCCTGTCCTTGTGGAAAATTCGATCTGCTTTTGTTATTATTTTCGTTGAAAAAAGAGTTTTTTTTTTTGTTCGTAGTTGTCGTTGATGAATCCGTTGCGTTTGAATTTGAAGAAGCGTCGGCGATGTCGAAGATGCGTCTCGCTCCTCCTTCCTCTCTCCCTCTGTTTATCCTTCCTCTTCTCTGAAATGGAAGAGAAGACGCAGGTTTCTCGTGATTATTTTTCCTTTCTGCGTTTCGTTCCTCTCCTCCTCCTCCTCCTTTTCCTCCTCGTGGTCGATCATCACCGTCACCAACAGAACGGACTCGTTCAGCGCCGGATTCGGAATTTCTCACTTGTTCTTGCTTACGTGACGCGGAGAAGAAAGAAGGAAGAAAGGAGGAAGGTCCTCGATGTTGGTGTTGGCGTTGTCCTTGACCGCGTTCCATGTTAAATCAAAAACCCGCTCTTCTTCGTCTCTTCCTCTCTCTCTTTTTCTAAAAATTCGTTTTTTATTTCTCACTAAGCTTTTATTGTCTGGGTTCAAGTGTCTGTTGTTTTGTTGTTAGAAAAAAATCTTTCCTTCTTAATTAAAGTTAATATCTCAAACGAAGAACCAAGAAAGCGAGAGGCCACATGATCCAAAAAGACAAAAAGATCTCGCGAGACTTTATGTGTAGTATCTTAGATGCCTTACTGGTATATATACACACAATGATAAATGAAAAGACATACGTTTTCGCTTCGACCAATTTACCACTGCAAGTCTCCTTCGTTCTCGATTGCAGTGAGTAGTTTAGAATCCACACCCGAGTCTCTCGGCAAAGCTACGCGGCCACTTCTGGCCACTTCGAGAATGCCGTACGGTTCTAACAAACGCTGAATAGAAGTAATCTTCTTTTGTCGTCCACCGACTTCGATTGTGGCCGTATTTTCAGAAACATCGACGATTTTTGCGCGAAAAATAGCACAAAGATCAACTAACTCGCCTCTTTGCTTTCGGTCACAAACGATTTTAATCAGCATCAACTCTCTCTCGACGTACGGTGTTTTCGTGATATCATCGGCACTAATAACGTACGGAACTTTTAAAATTTGTTTCAGAAGCATTCTGATGTCCTCTTGCGTGCCTGGTACTACTGTAGAAATACGAGAAATATCAAACGTAGCTTCCGGACCGACGCCTAAAGATTGAATGTTGTAACCTCTACGCGCAAACACTCCGGTGATTGAGTCTAAAACGCCCGGTTTATTATCAACGACGATAGAAAGCATGTGCGCGGTAAAGCCGCTGTCTGAGGCACCGGAACCGATGGGTTGCTTTGGGATATCTTCTTGATTCTCGTTAATTTCACCCGTATACGAAGAAGATAAAACGGGAACATCCCAAACACCTTTGACTTCGTCGTCGAGATCGCCACCGTAAACACCAAGATCGCTAGACGACGATTCACTGAAAAATCGTTCGTTCAAGTCTCCGTCTAATCCTGCGACTGCCCTGACGATTTTTGACGCGATCAACGATTCCGCGCGATCGTCCGAGTTGAAGCCACTACTGGAAGGTGAAGTAGAATCAATGTAAGTACCGTCCATGACTTGTTTTGCCTTGCGCAGCGCTTCCATCAACTTGATTTTCCTTGAGCGCGACTCGGAATACATCGGTTCTCTCTTCAGAGCTAACTTCCCGGTTCGAGCGACTTGAATAACGCCAAATTTAGACAATGCGGATTGAAAGGCGCGATTCTTTCCTGGATCTCCAGTCACGCACGCCGTTATCGAGTGGTTCGAAACGTCAACCACGGAAGCGCGAAAGATACGAATAACTTCCAACAACTCAGTGCGAGTGCTCGAATCGGATTTCACTTTCACTAAAAGTAATCCTCGATCAACGCACTCTTTATCGGTAACGTTTTCAACCTTTCTCACCTTGGCGAGTTTGTTCAGCTGCTTGATTAACTTTGCGATCGAATTATCGTCGCTCACAACCATAATCGTGAATATCGCCTTGTCTTCGTTCAAACCGACGCATAAAGAATCAATATTATACCCGCGCCTCGCGAATACGCCGGCAACTCGGTTGATCATACCGGTTTCATCCGCCACGTAGACCAGTATGGTGTGCCTTCGCAAACCTCCAGCTAAACGCGTCGGGCCTTGGTACACGTCTTTCAACTCAGCTTCTCTTTTTTCTTCTTCATTTTCTTCATTTCCGTTCTTTGAACGGTTACCGGCGTCATCGACGCTCGCTGGAGCCGCCCTTTGCACGATTGAACTTCTTCTTCGTCTACCGCTCCTTCCGCTGCTTGAGTTCTCCCTCCTAATGTTACTGCTCGTATTCATATTATAGTCATCAACAACACTTCCTTCGCGCATCATAAAACGGCGATGATGATGCAGATGATGCAGATGATGATGTCGACTAGTGGTGGTGCTTAAATCCACCATCGCTCTTGTCGTCGTCGTCGTCGTCATCACAGAACCGCTTTTACTCGCGTGATTTCTTTGTTTAAAGAACAGCGGGGAAGCCCTGAGGAGGAGAGGAGGAGAAGAAGGAGGAGGAGGAGGGGGAGGAAAATTTAGAAAAAGACGAGAACGCCGTCTCGGCTGTCGCTCCCCAGCGAGAGATGCGCGAGAGAAGTGAGAGACGGTGGTAGGTTTATGCGCCGCACCACAACAAAGCGACATTTTGTTTCTTCTTCTTCTTTTTCTTTTTCTTTTTCTTTTGGTTGTTGTTGTTGTTGTTGTTGTTGTTCGAGCAATAATATTAATGTGAGTATTTGTTTTTTTGATGTTTTTGGATAAAATTGCACACGAGAAATAATTGATATAAATTTGTGATTTCAGGACGATTGACGTCACTCCTCTTTTCTCTGCTCTGTTACGCGTAGAAAAAAAAAATACCATTCGTGATGCCGGTTTTCTCTACCGCCTCTCTCTTTCCTGCGGCGTTCACGGCGTCGTCTTCCACCCAGCGTCATCGTCGTCATCATCACGCGTCGACGACCGCTTCTTCTT
>Ga0209090_10003028_pt1:2500-10580 | contig 10580 bp, 7 predicted proteins | sample ArcticOcean_MG_C_9_FD_187432 | JGI IMG/M metagenome (GOLD analysis project Ga0209090, IMG submission 187432) | Marine microbial communities from western Arctic Ocean - ArcticOcean_MG_CB2_152 (SPAdes) (version 2) | ecosystem: Environmental > Aquatic > Marine > Oceanic | place: Arctic... | reverse complement strand
CTTTTTCTCCTCCTCTTCCTTGCTGCTAGTGTCGTTGTTTGTGGTGGTGGTGGTGGTCGTCGTCGTATCGACGTCGTACGAGCGTCCGTCCCCGATCGCTCGGGCCAGTTGCATCTGCGCCGATGCCAACTCTTCTCTCGCGATTAATAACTCTTCCAACGCGGACTTTGTCATTTGTTGTTGCTTCGATAACTCCTTCGCGTACAAAACCTTCTCCTTTTGCGTCTCGATCAACTTGGCGGCCAACAACGTTTGGTTCGTTCTCGTCAACTGCGTCGGGCCTCCGTTGAAGCAGTCCTCGACTAAATACGTCGCGTTTTTCGGTAAATCGTTCGCTTCTGGCAACACGAGCAAGTTGTTCGCCCCTTCTTGCCACCTCGTCCCAAATATCGAACGCACGAGATATTTGTAGAAAAAAATTCCACCCGGTTGCAAATCCACCTCGCAACTCCAATGTCCGCCTTCTTTGTAGTGCATTGGGATTGCTTTCGCTTCGTCCCAAGCGCCTAACTTCTTGTGAGAACCTAACACGAACAAATTCTCACCCCATTTCGTATCGTATTGAACGCTAAAGTTCACCGGGGTCGATTTTGTTCGAGAACCAATCATATCCAACGCGTCTTTGGAGTACGGGTCGACTTTTAAAATGCTCTGATCGATGGAAATGACGTTGTTATTCACGCTCGAGGAGGATGTTAACTTTTGATCAGCCGCGGAAATGGACTTCAACGCGTTCATTTTCCCTTCCGAGGAGACCATTTTCATGAATTGATCTTTATTGTCATCGTAGTCTTGCGTCAAAGCGTTGATTTTCAAATCTCCTCTCCTCGTTCTTCTCGAAAAGGTGGATTGATTTGAACGAGGAGGACGACTGGGAGCCACAGAAATTTTGTTCGAAGAAGGAGAAAACGTCCTCGTTCTCGTCGTCGTCGTCGTCGTTCTCGTCGTCGTCGTTTTCATGAGGGCAGAAGAAGATGAAGAGCACGCAATGTGTCGAGGACAGATGGTCATTTTGATTTTCTCGCGTGCGGAGTGCGCGTGTTGTGGCGTCTGCTTTAGGCCTCTCGTTCGTTCGTCCCTCTCCCTAAAAAGGACCGCTGGATTTTTTCGCTCTATCTATCTACGATTTTCGTTCAAAACTACGAGTCTTTTCAAAATTTTGGCGGGAAAAATTTTCGCGCGATGACGAGGACAACAACAACGAGGAAAGCAAACGGCGGCGGCGATACTGTTAAATATTCAATCATCGTTCCGACGTACAACGAACAGCTAAACATCGCCATGCTTCTCGCCCTCATCGTCGAAGCGATGGAGGAGGGAACAAAAAGGAAGGAAGGAAGAAAAATACCCCCGTCGTCGTCTCCGTCGTACGAAGTCATCGTCGTGGACGACAACTCGCAAGACCAAACGCAACAAACCATTCAAAAGTTACAAAAGATTGAAAAATATCGGGACATTTTGCGTCTGAAACCGAGGAAAGGGAAATTAGGTTTAGGATCGGCATATATTCACGGTTTACAGTTTGTGAGAGGTGAGTTTGTGATTCTCATGGATGCGGATTTGTCGCACAATCCGAAAGCGATTCCTGAATTTATACGAAAACAAGAGGAGGGAGACTACGACGTCGTCACCGGGACGAGATATTTAGCGTCGTCGTCGTCGTCATCATCATCAACAACAACAACAACAACAATATCATCTAGAATAATGAATAACAGTAGCAGTACTAAATCAAGTCGTAAAAGCAAAATCAAAGAGCAGGAGTGCGGAGTGTACGGTTGGGATACGAGGAGAAAGTTGACTTCCCGAGTCGCAAACTATTTAGCGCACGTGTTATTGAACCCGGGCGTGTCCGATTTGACTGGATCTTTCCGATTGTACCGGAAAACGACTTTTCAGGCGCTTGTGAGCTCGATGCAGTCCGTGGGGTACGTTTTCCAGATGGAAATTATAGTTCGAGCGAAAAGAGGAGGCTTTAAAGTTGCCGAAGTCCCGATTTCTTTCGTGGACAGAGTGTACGGAAGTTCCAAGTTAGGCGCGAGCGAAATCATAGGATACCTCAAAGGATTAGTCAGTTTGTTTATGAGAGTTTAGTTTAAAATGTCGCCGCTAACATAGCGCTATTAACACTTTTCAAATAAATAGTGGCTGACGAACCATTCGTTCCCGTCTGAATAGTTGAACAACTCCGAACACGACAGGAAAAACAGTCTCCAATACACGTACCATTTCGTCGTTAGATCTTTACCGTACGTTTGAGCGATGATTGGTTCGACTGCTTTTCTGTTCGTATCAAATTTTCTCAACCAGTCCTCGCACGTCTTACTGTAGTGCTTACCGTTTACTCGCCACTGCGTTTTCAAATGCAACTTATTCGTCGTGAAATACGCAAACATGCGTTCGCTCGGCATCGTTCCGCCGGAAAAAAAATATTTACTCATCCAATCCGACTCGTTCTCGGCGATAAAGTGGAACGGATACGTTTTGTGCGCGAAAATGTGTAAAAACATCTTCGCTTCTCCGCCGGATTTCAGCCACTGTTCGCATCGACCAAACAACACCTCGTAATTCTTCATGTGCTCAAAACATTCTATGGATACGATTCTATCGTACGAATTTTTCCCTAAAGGTGGCTTGAAAACGTTCAAATCTTGCGTAATGATTTGCAAGTTTGTAATGTTTCTCTCTCGAGCGCGCAAGTCGATGAACTCTTTCTGCGTCTTACTATTTGACACGGCGGTTATTCGCGAGTTTGGATATTTTTCCGCCAAGAAGAGCGATAAAGAACCCCATCCGCAACCTAACTCTAAAACCTCGTGACCGTCTTTAAACTCGCCCCGTTCGCAATAAAGCTCCATCATCTTCACCTCGGCTTCGTTTAAAGTCCTCCTCGACGTCGACGACAACTCGTACAAACAGCAACTATATTTGAGCTTTGAGCCGAGACAGTGCAAATATAACTCCGTCGGGACTTCGTAGTGTTGCTCGTTCGCTAAATTCGTCTCTACCGCCACGGCTTTGGTTTTTAATCCTCGGATGAAATCCATTTCATACTGCAACTCATCTTCGTTCGATTTAAAGCGTCCTAAACATTTCGTTCGCAAGTTGTACCGAATGCCGGCCCGAAGAATGAAATCGGGAACCAAATTCTTCTCGACCAAGTATTCGAGAAAGATGCGATAGAAGATTTGAAACAGAGCGAGACGGAGCGATTGAAGGACGGAGATGGTGGCGTTTTTTTTCGTCCCCGTTGTTGTTGTTGTTGTTGTTGTTGTTGTTGTTGTTTCCATCGCAGAGAGAAAGAGAGAGAGTGTGAGAGAAAGAGAGACAAGTGCGGGGAATATTCAGACAGAGAGAAAGGGACACAAAAGAGGAAAAAGGCACCCAAAAACCACCCCAAAAAGGCACACAAAAACTAAATCCCCTTTCCCTCCCCCCCTCTTTCGCTCTCTTTTGTTCTCTCTTTTGTTCTCTCTTTTTGTCTTTCAAAGTCAACGAACGTGAACGAACCGAAGTCAACGAACGAAAAGAAGAATAAGAATGAGGGAAGCAGCGTGGCAAAATCGAATCGACGAGTTGGAACAGCTTTTAAGAGAAGCGGAAGAGAAAGTGAACGAACGAGATGCAATTTTTTTAGAAGGAGTACCCACGACGACGACGACGACGACGACTACGACGAGAAAGGAGGAGAGGAAAAGAGCGCAAGAAAGTGGGCGTTATAGAAGCAGCAATAGGAGTAGCAGCAGTATTAGTAGTAGTAACGATGGTAAAAACAACAACAACAGATTAACGGCCGAAGGTCGGCGAAAACTCACCACGTTTGCAGCTAAGTTGAGCGAGTTGTCCTCTGCATCATCAACAACAGCAACAGCAAGTGGCGAAGATATTACGACCGCGATGGTAATAAGAAGCAGAAGTGCGACGATTGAGCAGTTGCGAGTGCGTGGCGAAGCTACGTTACTCAAGTTAAAAGCTACGCCAGGTTCAATTGCGCGAGCGGCGACGACGACGATAAAGAGCAGAGCGTCCGTTTTACAGCCGAACGAAGAAGAAGAAGAAGAAGCGACGACGCTCTTGCAGTTTCAGCACCAATTGTTGCGAGAACAGGACGAAGAGTTGACGGATTTGTCTAACCACGTCACGAGAACGAAACATATAGCCATAGCAGTCGGTGAGGAGTTAGATTTACACACGCGCTTATTGGATGACTTTGACGACGACGTCGAACACACGGCTGGAAATTTGAAGAGAATAGCATCCTCGGCGCGACGATTGTTTGAACGCATCGGTAAGAGCAACTTCTCGCTCGGGTGTTGTTTAGCCGCGCTCGTTTTCATGCTAATCGTTCTCATCGCGTTGTCCATCTTGAAAGTCGAAGGCAAATTTCATCCAATATTTACTTAGAAGAGGGGGAGTCTCAGAGCTAGCGACTGGTGATGGAGGCATGTGACTTTTAAATTTTAGTGTATTTCTATTAATCAGATAATTCGCCGTAATCGGTGAAACCATCTACTACTGCTTTATCTACATTGATCGGTATCTTTGATGCCGTCGTCGTCTTCGGCGCTTCTGCTAATTTTTCCTTTGCCGCTGCTGCAATTTTGCGGCGGGGTACGCTGCGTTCGATTGTTTGCTTCCAGTCGTTCATTTCGAGCTGCGTGACTAAAATTTCAAAGCACTGGTTCACGGTTAACACAGAGGAACTCTTCATTTGAGGAAAGTCGTTTATAGGAAGCCTCGCGTGTCGAATCCCAAGCGCTTCAGCTTTGTTTAACGTTTTCATCTTGTGTCTATTTCGATCGATGAACCCACCTATGATGTATATATCGTTTTCGTTGAGAGTTGAAATTTCAAACGGCGAGTCGGCGGTAAGATAGACTAAATCCTTTTTGCGTTTGAAGAATATACTCGCTTCGTTGTCAGTTATCCCTCGTCGTTCAATTTCAAACGGAAGAGAGTTATCGTGCGTATAAATTCCTTGCCAGTTTTCAAAACCGTCTATCTTCTCTCGCAAATCGCGAGAAGTACCTTTTCCGTTCATACTCGTCAAGTGTAATCGCGTCGATATCTTTGCTTTCTTATTCACCGCGTAACAAATTCGCATCTGCTTCACCATCGACTGCTTTTCCGCCGGTGTCATGATGTCGTCAAAATCTAAATCGATAACTATGTTCTGTTTCGCCTTTGCAAACTTCTCCTTCATCTCTTTCTCCTTCTTTTGTACTTCTTTTAGCTTTTCGTTCTTCTTTCGAAAGGCTTCTTTCCGCCACGCTTCTCGCTCGTCTGTGGACATGTTCAATAACATTTCGTTAATCTCTCCTTTTCTTTTTAATCTGTTTGACTTTCGTTCCATCTTTTCCTTCTCCTTTCGCGAAAGTTTTTCCGCTCTGTTAAAAAGCATTCGCTTCATCTTCTTTCGTTGCCGATGGGAGAGGAGCGCGAACGCATCCCCTTCTTTATCTCTTTCATCTTTTTTATCTTCTTTTTCCTTCTCTCGTTGTTTTTGCGGCACCGCTGATGCCGTCGATGGCATCGATTCTGTCTCCATCGTAAACGTCTTCTTCTTCGTGACTATGGGATGATTGATGTGGACGATTTTGATGCGTGAAAAAATATAACGACCTCTCCCTCAAAACCAGACGATTATATCGATACCGATGATGTGATAACGGGTACTAGAAATAAATTTTAAATTAACACTACGGGTACTAACAAAACTTCCACCTATTCTCGCAATTGACGCACGTGACAAACGTGGTCATCGGTTCATCCGCCGACCTCGTTTGCAACTGATAGAAAGTACACGCTCTTTGTCCGCATTTGCCGCACTTGAACGCCGTCGTTGAAGCCTCTTTCTTTTGGCCCCTCACGGCTTCTGCTTCTGCGTGCTCTCGAATAGACTGATTCGCCGCGCGTCGTTCGTCTGAACCTAACTCTTCGCTCGATAAATCGATCAAAGTTGTCGCGTCAATCTCTCTCTTTGCAATCGCTCTCCTCAAATCTGGATTTTTGGGATCCTTCATGTTGAACGCCAGTTGTCGCAACTTTGCTTTGTACTCTTTTCCTAAGTCTTTCCATTTTTCACTCATGGCGTCTTCAACTTCTTCCACAATTCGCGCCAGAGAAGTTACGGAGATATCTTCGCAGTTCCCTTCGCAATGCGCTAAGGCTAAGCCGTACGCGATGACGTCGCGGGAACGATCACGAGTCGCGTTGTTCGTTTGCTCTATTTTACTTGCGATGGTGCGTTGCACTTGCTCGAGCGCACTCTTTTCGTCATTTTCTGTAGTCGTGTTTCTGCCCTCCTCCACCTCCTCCTCCCCTTTTTCCTTCTTCTTTTCTTTTATGTTTTCGTCGCTTTTAGGGGCCGTCGTCGTCGTCGTCGTCGTCGTCGTCTCCGTCGTTGTTTTATTAGTTTTCTTCTGAGGCGGCGTTTTAGAATCAGTGCCGTTGCTACTCTTCGAGACAATAATCTTCGTCCACGCGTCTTTGCATTCCTTCGCTTTCCTTTTCACCAATTCGCTCTTTGCCTTTTTCCGTAAAGCGCTGATTGATTTCCCACACGCCGCAAACTTTGCGCTCGTGAAATCGAACGCCTCGATCGGCGTCGACTCCAATTGCGTTAAAATGTCCACCGCTCTTTCCTCGTTTTCGTTCTCGTCTTCGTTGACTGCCTTTTGGACTAAACCGACGAGTTCCTCGATGTTCATCTTCTCTTCTCTTCTCTTCTCTTCTCTTCTCTTCGCCGCCACTGAAGTGATTGTATTTGATATTCTTAAATAAAACGACGTTTTTGTGTGTGGTTTTTTAGGAGGAGGAGGAGGAGGAAAATGGAGAAAAGAAAATTGAAGAAATTTTATTTCATCACATTCCTCATCAAAACAATAAGGGCTCTTTATCTCTCTCTCTCTCTCACACACACACTTCAGAGAGAGAGAGAGAGAGAGAGAAAGAGAAAACGCCGCGTGCGCTCTTCGTATTCTTTGTTATTAAAATTCTTCTTATTCGTCTTCGTCTTCTCCATGCTTTCTTCTATACAGATAGTCTCGAAAGAAGACGCAGACGTTGAAAGAAGAAAAATCTCCAAGAAGAAGAAGAAGAACAAAGAGAAAGAGAAGAAGAAGAGGAACAAAGAGAAGAAGAAGGTGAAAGAGGATGACGACGACGACGACGATGACGACGAAAGCGCGGACTCAGAAGACTCGGACGAATGCGAAGTAAAACGTGTTTCTGGAAATTTGCAGTCGTCTACGAAAGGAGTTTTTGAAAACAAAATAGCGGATGCACTTTTATCGTCCGAAGAAGTAGAAAAGGAAGAAGACAAAGATGGCTTCTTAGCTAAAGCTCTTCTCTCTTCGGACGTGACTAAAAAAGACACCAAGAGCAAGACTCAAATCGAGCGAGAACGCGAGGAAGAGCGCGTTCGAGAAGTGTGCGCTTCGCGCGAGTTGGCAGGAAAAAGTGCGCAAGACGATGGAGAACCGGTTGGGGTCGGCGACGGCGGCGCTAGTTGGCGATTGAAAGCGTTGAGAAGAGCGAAAGAGAGGGCGGTAAAAGAGGGCCGAAATCTCGAGGAAGAAGTACAAAATCGTTTCGGGTCCGTTCGTCAACTCGTTTCAGGGATAGGAGGAAAAGCTGCGCACGGCAGGTCGCACTTGCACGCAAAGTATGAAAGAAAAGGGGCGGATGGCAGAAGAGGAGGAGTGAAGAGGATCCACGACGACGACGACGACGATGCGCTCATTAAATCTTCGCTTCGAGAGGCTAGCACTCATCATAATCGAGCCGCTGATGAGAGCAAGAATATGCCAGCATCATTCAACGCTTTCTCCTCGGACGGTTCCTTTATGGACTCCTTTGACGAACAGAAACGACACCAACAAAAAGAACAAAAACAAAACCAACAACAGGAGGAACGAAAACCATCACGAGAAGTAGAGGGAAACACGAGTGCGTTTACCAACACGGACGATGTTCGTTCAAATCTCCCATCTTCCAAGAACCTGTCTGCAGCTCAAATGCTACGCATGCGTTTAGCCGGCGGCAAAAAAGGAGCTGCGAAGGGAAAGGAGGAAGAAAA
>Ga0209090_10003023_pt1 | contig 10587 bp, 4 predicted proteins | sample ArcticOcean_MG_C_9_FD_187432 | JGI IMG/M metagenome (GOLD analysis project Ga0209090, IMG submission 187432) | Marine microbial communities from western Arctic Ocean - ArcticOcean_MG_CB2_152 (SPAdes) (version 2) | ecosystem: Environmental > Aquatic > Marine > Oceanic | place: Arctic Ocean... | reverse complement strand
AAAGAAAAAAAAGAAATCGCATTTATTCGCTTTTAAAGAAGAAGAAGCTTTGATTCATCAGAAGAGCACAAAACGACACAAAAGCATCATGTCTTCTTCTGCTGCTGCTTATAAAACTCTTGGGGTGAGGACGAGAGCGCAAAAGAGGCGGATCGGGGAGCGAGATGTGTGGGATTTGATCGTGAATAACGACGATATTTGTTTCAAACACATTCTGCCGAGATTGAATCGAACGGATGTGAAATTCTTGTACGAGGTGAATACGGAGACGAGAAAGTTGGTGAAGAGATCATCTCGCGCGGGTGATTTGAAAAAGAGCTTTAAAGTGAACGAGATGTCGTCGATATCGACTTTGGAGTTTGCGTGGGAGCATAAATCGTTGTGGCCGAGTGACTGGGACGAAACAACTTTCTGCCGTGAAGTTGCTGAAACGAATAAACTCGAGTTGCTCAAGTGGGCGCGAGAGGAGAAAAAATGTGAGTGGAATGAAGGGCCGATTAATGTGGCCGCATATCAAGGTAATCTGGAAATGGTAAAGTATTGCGTTGCAAATCAGTGTCCTATCAATGAGTGGGCGTGTGCACATGCTGCCTTAAAAGGTCGTCTCGAGTGCCTCAAATACTTACGTGAAGAAGTCAAAGCGACTTGGGGTTCTTGGACTGCCGATTGGGCGGCTTTTAATGGTCATCTTCACATACTCGAATATCTTGTTGAGCGAAAGTATGATGAATATGACACATGTGCGTGTATGTGTGCAGCCGAGAACGGCCACTTCGACTGTTTGAAGTACTTGCGCGAAACCGCCAAAGCGCCGTGGAACTATTTGGCCGTGCGAGACGCTCACGAGAACAACCACCCCGAATGTGTACAATACCTCCTCGACAACGACTGTCCTCTCCCACCCGGTTGGCGATACGAGGACGGAGAGTTATATTCAGAATCAGAATCAGAATAATTACACCCGTCGTCCTAAAGCCAGCCGCCGCACCCTTGTAATACTACTAAAGAGAGAAACACAGAACAAAACACCTACACTTCCTCCACAAATTTACTCTCTATACACATACGCACTTAAAACACACACCATCGATCGATCTCACGCACCATGAGCAAAAGCTGCGCGGGAATGCTGGACGAGATGCTGAAATGCGTGGAGCGGTCGAAATGTTATTCTCATCATCGTCGAGAAAATTCCAACGACTCCAACTCGGAAGAGGGAGGGAATGATGATGCGTTGGAGTTTTGCGTGAACGCGTTGATGAGGACAACAACAACCATCGACGACGACGACGACGACGATGAAAATACTAAGAAGAAGAAGAATCAAATAACAGAACTCGGGGTAGACGAGTGCGTGGTGAAGAAGCAGGTATATTTGAAGTGCAAGAGAGGACAGATGGACATGCGGACGCGGATGCGCGGGAATAAAGGGTACTAAAAAGAATGCGCGTTTGTGTGTGTTGTAGGAGTCGTCGCGAGAGTTTTACGGAACGCGCCAAAAAGGCGTCAAAAAGAAGAGTCGTCGTCGCGAGGAAAAGCGTCACCACCAGATCGTCGTTTCCGTCGAAAGATGATGTTGTTTCGACGAAAGACACCAGAGCGCGGACGATATCTTTCGATATTTGTGCGGAAGAGGAGCGCGATTTACGAGCGGCTGCGGCGGCGTTGCGCGCGACGTGTTTTCGAACGTCTTTCGAGGAGCGGTGGCGACGGCGACGGGGTAATGAGAGTAGCGACGAAAGAGACGAAGCGTCGTTGCGAAGGGCGTATTTTGAGAAATTAGTGCAAGATGAGTTGCATCAAGATGCGCTGCTTCCGGCGCGGACGGAGAGGATGGCGCTCGTCGTCCCTAGAAGCGCTTTCCTTTCTCAGTCTTTTACTTCTTCTTCTTCTTTTGAAATAGAAGACGAATATTTAGTTGTCGAGCGAAGAGCAGATGAAATGGGAGAAGAAGAACAAAAAGAAAACCAAGATGAAGATACCGCGCTCGTTGTGGTGGCGACGTTAGACTACGTCATCGCAGACAAACTTCAAGGCGAACTTTTATGCGGCGACAAAGGAAACGGACAATCGTTCGATAGCGAGAAGTACGCTTTCAACGAAGCGACGCAAACGTACGAATTTATGCCGAAGACGATTGAAAGGGCATATTGTTTCAACGTGTGCGTTCTTGGCTCGTACCGAGGCCAAGGATTTGCGCACAGATTGATTCGCGAAGCCGTTCGAAGAGTCGCGTTGAACTCGGTGAAATTTTTATACGTGCACGTAGAACTAAACAATGCGCCGGCGTTGCGCTGCTACGAATCGTTTGGATTTTTAGAAGAGAAGAAAGAGAGTGAGAGGGTGGCGGTAAAATTAGGACGCCCGCCGCGGAAGTTGCTCTTCGTGACAGTCGCGCCTGTAGCCGAGGCATGTGCATAGTCATAGTCGTAGTTGTAGGTGTTGTAGTAGTAGTAGTACAGATGATTAGTTTAGAAAGTAATTAGAATTCCCTCTCTCTCGTCGTTCTTTACTTGGTCTGATAGGCTGAAAATCGGCTCGCTTCAAACTGCGCCTCTGGCTTCTGAGCATCTTCTTCCGTCATGTATCTTGACGGCGAACCAACATTCCCGCGCCCGCCGGTACAATTCAGAGACTTTCTCGTGTTTACGCCCGTCGTCGGGTTCGTTCCAGTCGCGATTTTGCATAACTTCATTTGCATCGTATTATCCAGCAAAGCGTCCGAGAAATCGGCGTTCGTAATATTCGCTCCATTCAAATCGGACGAAGTCAACACGACCCTCGCTAATATCGCATTCGTAAAATTCGCGTTCACAAACACGCCTCGATCCATCAACGCGTCGCTCAAATCTGCATCCGTAAAATCTGCGTTCGCCGCCACCGCTTTCATCAAATACGCGCCGTTCAGCTTCGCGCCGACCAATTTTGAGTCCCGCATCTCCGCTCCGGTAAAATTCGATAAACGTAAATCCGTGCCGTACTTTTCACTCACGTTCTCGGCTCTCAAGTCATACCCGCCAAACTGTTGCGCGCTCCCTCTGTTGAACTCTCCCTCTCCACCTTGATTGGCTTCTCGAGCGTTCAATTCCGCGATTGCAAACGGAGGAGAAGTGATTCCGGACACAATCAGCGCCGTCGCCACGGATAAAGCGCATTTTGCGCTCGTCGCGAAAATGTTTTCCATCGTCGTCGTCGTCATCGTCTGATGATGATGAGAATGTGCTTTAGTATTCACCTTTACTGCTGCTGTTCTTCTCGCGACGACGACGCGCTGCGCAACAGCACGAGGGTGGTGCGTTATCGCACGTAACCTCGTCGTCGTCGTCTGTGAGTGTGATGTCATCGTCGTCGTTTAAAGAGGTTTTGAGAGCGCGCGTTTTTAGAGTCGTGATGAGAGTTGTGATGGAGGAAAACGAGAGAAGAAAAGGAAACGAGTGACGAGAGTTTTTTTGCACACGAACACAAAGCGGCGAATGAGGTATTTTTGACTGTGTTCGTTTATATTATACGATAAGTTTACTCTTTAATAACGTTAATAATAATAATAAATAAGTAGTACCACTACCGGTACCAGTACCTATGTACCAGTAGTACTTAAATGACGGAACCGTAAACTTTCGAGTTAATTGACGACTGTTCGAGAAGCGCGTCGTCCTCGTCTCTCGACGAATGACTTTGACGGCGTCCGAAAAGACGCATCATCGCGCTCTTTCTTTCGCCTCCTTCGCTTCGCGCGGAAGGAGACATGGCGGCGAAAACAACCGAGGCGGTGAGGACTACAGTCGCGCAGAAACCAAACAGAAGCGTGGTAGTTTTCATCGTGGTGATCGTTTTCATGTTCTCGCCGAGCTCTGCGTTTCTGAATTCGTCGATATCTTTTATGTTTCGTTTCTTCTTTTCGTTCGTGCTGTTTTCGCGGGATAATCCAAGAGTGGACGTCAAAGTGGCTGCTTTCGATGACGAGGCATCAGGGCCTTTGCATCCAAAAGTTGCGGTGTATTTTGCAGTTGCTACTGGATTACCGTTTCCATCCGCGAGTAGCTTTTTGCGTTCCTCGCTCGTTTTCGCTTTGTACAAGAAAGGATTTACCGTGAGCTCGTAACTTCCCTCGCCGACGTTCCCGGGAAACTTGGCAACGAGAGACCCTTTACCGTCTCCGTTCATGCACACAAAGTTGAAGGTGTTTATTACAGCTTCCGCTGAAAATGAACTGACGTTTGAATCTATGTTCGATCCGTCGCAGGTTTTCACGTGTCTGATTTGATACGGCATCTGCGAAGGCGCAAGCTGCGGACATGCTAACGGTTCGCTGAAATCAACCTTGAAGACATCGTTCAAGATTGACGCATCTACAGCTAGCGGTTGGTTTACGTCGACTATTAAGTTCAAATTATCTTCAGTCGATGAGTATTTCACACCTGCTGCCGCGAACGAGTCGTAACCGGAGCAAAATACTTTAGCTCGAATTTCCCAAGTTCCGTCTCTCAAACCGTTCATGAAGTACTGATTTTCGATGTTCCATGGCAATTTGCATCCTTGTCCGCGCGCAGTGTCGCATTGAACGTCCGCGTCGGACTTATCGTCGTTCCACGCGTTGATCCACTCGCCTTCGTTTAATTTCCTCCACTGGATGCGAACGAATTCAACGTTTTCGTGAACTAAGTGGTCGTATTTACCTTCTTGCGTCCCTTTGTCTTTGGTCCATAAATTCACCGGGTTGGGATTCAAAACGGTGTAATTCAAAACTGGCCACGACTGCGCGTGTACTTTTTTGTTCAAATATTTGTTCATGGTGGTTTCATCCCACTGCACCGGTGGACACTCTCGCTCCCATTTCATATCACCTAAATATGCGGTAGACGAAATTGGATCGCGATACATCCAATCGCCACTCATAGAAAATTCACACGCGGAAACGAGCTTTACGCCAATATCCGTGTACTTGTCCGCAAAGACTCCTTTCGAAACTCGCATTGTCATTACGGTGTGAACTAAATCGCCATCATTATTCACGGAGTTGACCCAGTTCAGCGGCGTCATGCTCCCCAAAATTGAAAGGCCTCCCACATTGCTCACCGAAAATGATAAATCTCTCATGTTAGCACCATCGGCGCCTTTCCACGTCTCTCCAGTTGTGAGTACGAGACCGTAAGACATACCCTCTCTGTACGGTGATTCATTCGTGATTATGAGATCGTACAACGCTTCGTCTCCTGGTGGTATAAATTCGTTATTTACTCCAGGCGACCACTCAGTTTGAAGAATCATTCCAGACTCGCGCCACATCGTGTCTGGTTCTCCCGGACATTTCGAGGCACCTCCAATCGTTTTAAACGTTGGTGTACCGAAGCGCTTATCCGTCGAGACATGGATTACAAATTTATCGTACGGGTCTGGATCACCTAGGGAATAGGTAGTTTCCAAACTCCCATACTTAGCCCACGCCACATTGCGTGTTGCCTCAGTTGTTGTCTTCACTTCAACATTACCATCAAAGCCGTGATTCAAGAACGAAAGACTGGTCCCGAACTTGCCTTCAAATGCGAGGCCAGCTTCCAATGAAATACCCCAGCTATAATCTCCACCAGCAATATTGTCGTTCACACTCTGAGAAAATGATATACTATGGCCGCCGCCGCTAAATGTTAAATAGATGTCAGCTTGTGGCCCGCCTAATTTGGGTTCCGGGCGGTCATCCAGCGGTGAATACTCAGAAGACTTCGTGTTGGGGTTTTTCTCGAACGTAAAAGGCGCAGTGCTTCCATAAACTGAAGCGTCAATTAAATTTTCAGAGTCTGGAACCGCATCCATACCTCGAGAATAAAAGTTGGGTTCATCTGGAGTGAGAGTTTTCATCCATGAATCTGCAGTCGTTGCTACGTCTCCTCCTTTTTCGTTCCCAAAAATGGAAGTAGCAGCATCTTTCATCGTTTGAGCATAGTTCACCATATTTTGTGGATGACTATAAAGCGCAATCTCATCACCAGGAGTTATAATAAAACTTGCAGTTTTAAGCATAGTTGCAACCGACGAATCTGCCAGCGTCGGCATTTTACCACCTAAAGTCATTGCTTCTTTAAGTCCTGGCACGAAAGATGAATATTTGTTGGGCCCTATTTCATCCCAAGTTTGTTGCACATCTTTCCATACATCCGTGTCATGAATGTCAGTACTCAAAGTCATACCTTCCGCAGGCCGTTTATATACCTCCTTCACCTTATCCTTCGAGAGGGTCCCAAACACGCTTTCATCCGAACTGAGCGCGGCATTAATATCCTTCGACCACTTTCCGTCAATTTCTTTTATGTATGCCTTTTGATCTTTATCTGATTTCGCTAAAAGTCCTTCAGGATGATAGTCTGGGGAAACCAACTCCAAAGTATATTTCCAGTCGCTCATAGATTGCTTCAAACGACCTTTCCAAATTTCTTTAACTTTCAAAACTTGCGGTATGTTTGTACTTTCTGAAATACTATCATCCGACATTAAAGAGTTCGGATCGTTTGCAACTTTGATCAAACCTTCGAGTTCCGGAATTACTCTAGTTTCTATCGTGAATATTGTCGATAAATATGTCGTCGGTTTACGCGGAAGCCATTGAACTTGAGGAACGACGGTTAAACATGATGGAGCCTTAGAGTCTTTGCTTTTACTTTTACTCAGGTAGTAAAATTCTTTCAAACCAATGCCTTCGGCGCCGTCTGCCGTAGCGATCTTGTACTCTTCGCTTGGTTCCGTCGGTTGTCCAAAGGTTTTATCACTTTTATCATAAGAGGAGCACTCTCCAGATTTCTTCTTCGGAGCAAAATATTCAACTCTGCACTGCTTCTTCTCTGCCACATCTTTCTGCGTTACTTTGAATTGAATAGAGTAACAGAAATCTTTCTTTTCTGCGTTTTTGAAATTGACAGTAGTAAAATAATGATTTGCTGTAGACATGCGTACCATCTTATCTTTCATGAATTTATACGCTTGGTGCGAGTAAGCAGCAGAACCATCGATACCATCACCGCGTGTTATAACAACATCAGGCTCTATGTCATCGGCATCCTTGCAGTCGAACCAATCGCTTTTTTGCTCACCTTCTGAAATTTCAGCTGGAAGTAATCGGATATCTACAACATCGGTCTTCACGTACACTATTTCAAAACCACCACCCAAGATTGTGTCGCCCGAGCGTCCAGGTATACCAGGATCAGCACTAGATTCGATATTGCGACTCAACGTCATGGAGAAGTCCCATCCATCATTGACACCAGAGTTTACACTAACTGATGGGCCATTGATAGAGAGATCTGCTCCTGCTGTCACTTTAAATGAAATGGGGCCTTCGCCCCCTTCAGGTTTCTCTGCTTTTTCGTCTCCCAGGTCTCCGATCGCAGGTTCAGGATCAGGGGGATCAGGATCAGGTTTCTTAGGATCAGGTTTCTTTTCTTTCAGTGGGATCCTAGCAAAGTCAAGAACTTTTTTGGTCCCAACCTCGACTTTTCTTGTCCCAATCAAGACTCTTTCTTCTCCTACTTTCACTTTCTCCGTAATTTCGCGCATTTCGAACTCTTGTTGACCGTGACCTCTTCTGTACTCGTGTCCTCTCTCCTGCACCTTGTAACCCCCAAATCTTCCAAAATCTCCCTTTTCATTACTTTTACGAATGCTCGACGTTTTCTTGTTATCGAGATAAACTTTTTCCACTCTAGTTCGCTCTTCATACTTATCTCGCATTTCATAAACGGGTTCATCTTTGTGCACAGGTACTGACTTCATAATTGGCATCATTTTAAACCGCCCTCCTCCCGAGCTTTCTAACAAATGCCTCCTTCCTTGGTTTTCACCTAAGTCTGCACCCGCTTTATTGGGGTCAAGATCTATCAAAGCGTTGACATAACTAGATCCAGCATCAACTTTTGGCGTGAATGTAGTTTTTGTTTCTATTCCGGCATTGAAGCCGAAACCCATTGAACCAGTCGCTGCTCTTGTACTTTCAAGACTCAGCGCCAATGTAACTTCTGTTCCTTTAGAAATGGAGGCAACCGAATCGCCGCCGGGTGGATCGTGCACTACCGTGTACACTAATCCACGAACAGGGGCGGTGGCATAGAACTCAACGGCGCTTTGATATCGTGCACTCTTGTCATTTCCTCCACCACGGACTTTTGACTGCATCGTGACAAGTTCTCGTTGAACTTCAAGATTTGTTACCGCCCAGCCGTCGTCGCGCTGCAACCGCGCGAGTACCTTACGACGATATGGGGCGACCAAGTTAGGAATAGCACCGTCGGCGTCAATTGTATAAAATTTCGAAGAATCATCAACTTCGTGTTCTGTTGTATCACTTGCAGGCTGTTTGAAGTTCAAAAAGTGAGTCTCCGCGTCAACTTTTGAAAACACGCAGTCGTCCGACGGCAATGAACTCGAATGACACGGATTCTTGTCTCCTTCCGGTCCGATATCTTGTTGCAAACGAACGGTGACTTTAAGATTTTCTGACGTTGGAGACTCAAATGTCGAGCACGTGGAAATTTCGTCTTTCGACGTTAAGTGCGCCTCCATAACTCGCATGGACACGTATTTCTTATCTACCACGGGATTCTGTAGCTTAGAGTACATAGCATTCGTAACCCCTATGAGATTCTTTTCTCTCAAATCGTTGTTATTATCTCCGAGGCAAACATCATCCTTACTCGTTATGACATAAAATGGATCTTTAGCAGGATCCGGGTCTTGGGTGTCAATATCGTTTAAATAAGGAGTGGCGCAAAACCATCCGTGATAGGCGTACTTTGCGTCGTCGTGAATGATGTCATTACTTTCTTCCTTCGGGTTGAGAAGCAAAAGCGTTCGAACCAGGGCGTCTCTATCTCGGAAAAATTGCATAATATCCGAACCTGGCGGTTTGCAAGACGCGCCGACAAATTTTTTACCGCCTTTCAAACCGTTACTACTTTCCCAATTCACGAGCTTTGTTTCCGTCAACGCGCTAACATCTGGCGCCTCGTCCAGTTGAATGTAATAATCCATCGCCGCATACGGCCACTTTCTTACGGTTGGACTGTTATATTTCGTAATCAGAGCGCTTTCTTTGAATGTAGGCAGTTCTAAGTCTGCATCAGTAATCGTGAAACTCGATCCGCATCCATTAGCAGGAGAGATGAGAAATGAGTACCCGGTGTATGTATCTTCGCAAGCACCTGTAAAGAGACCAAGGTCTATGATTCTTTCGGTCACGTCCATGAATACGATCGTTTCTCCACCAACAACTTCGTTCAAAACAAAAGACGTGGTGAAGTCTGCTTCGTTTTTGCAGCTCGAATCTTGCATTGCATCATCGTATTTATTGCCGGCGTAGCATAACTTTCTATCCGTCCTTGGCTCAAATTCAGGTCCCGCGCCTTTTCTAGCTTTCGAGTCCGGCCCTCTGTAAGTTGCGACAAATTTCCAACTCGTGCCTGGTGTGGCTGCAAAGTTAAAAAATCCAAGATCGTCGGCATAGATGTAATCCCCCTCGTCAGCTACAACGCCATCGATTATCTCGTAAACGCTAATAACAGCGCGGGGTACCCCGCAAAGATACTCTTGCGTCCGCGAAGCTGGGAAACGCAAGACCCCATACACCAAAACAGACGTATCATCTGATATCACACAACCTCCAGGTTTTAAATTTTCAATCAATGGCGTCGGCGAGCACGTATATTTCACTCTGCCCTTAGCGACTTTACCAAGGTGAGCTTGCGCCATAGAGGACATAGGGAAAGCGTCATTCGAATCTTGCGTTAATTCATCCGTTCCTCTTTCCAAAGCTTCTTGCTCATTTTCTTTATCATTGGGATCTTTATTAAAGATGTGAATAACGTCCGGTAATTGACGCATGGCGTGGATTTCAAACGTCGATTTGAATAAATTCTTCGCAATACTGTGGGTGGCGTCGGCAAAAAAGACGCGTTCGGAGAGATGGACGTGCTTCGTCAAAGAAACGTGCTCATTTCGATGCGTCGCGAACGGAATGACGTACTTTTTTGATTCTGGTACAGTTACCGGGCCCATTGCAGCTAAATTCGAGCGCAACGACGTATCCGAAGACTTTGGTAAAGAGAGTGAAAATCCACTCGTTTCATTCGTTTGCGTTTGGAGCCATTTTTGCCAGTTCTCTTGAGTAAACGGAAGTGCGAACTTTTGTGTAGGATGAAGCGCAAAGAGAGCATTGCTATCGCTTTTCATACCTTCCACTTCAAATAGACTATGATACTCCGTTTCAATCGGCGGATACACCAACCATGGTGTTGCAAAAATAACATCTTGGTCGAGCGCGATGCGGACACTTCCAAATTCATTTGCGTCCAACTCCCCGTCCTTATTTTGATCAATAGTAGACCAGAACTCATCAGATAGTATCATTCGAGCGTCGACATACTTTGTTCTGTTCATCGCGTAAGCGATAAATTCATTCTTATCGATATTTTTGCTGGAGTTATTTTGATTCACGAAATCAAAGTGTGGCGGCGGTGGTGACGGCGGCGGTGAAGGTGGTGGTGAAGGTGGCGGTGGGCTCGGCGGTGGTGGGCTCGGCGGTGGTGGACTTGGACTTGGGGG
>Ga0209090_10003010_pt1 | contig 10614 bp, 4 predicted proteins | sample ArcticOcean_MG_C_9_FD_187432 | JGI IMG/M metagenome (GOLD analysis project Ga0209090, IMG submission 187432) | Marine microbial communities from western Arctic Ocean - ArcticOcean_MG_CB2_152 (SPAdes) (version 2) | ecosystem: Environmental > Aquatic > Marine > Oceanic | place: Arctic Ocean... | reverse complement strand
TCAAAATCGAGAGGGAAGGATTAGAACGACGGGAACCTCGGAGAAGAGGTCCAAGGAGGAAGATCGCGCGAGTGGTCGTCGACAAAGAAGAAGAAGAAGAAGACAAACAAGCGAAGCGTTTGAGAGTAGGAAGGACAACGAAGAAGAAGAAGAATACTACGAAGAAGAATACATCGATGACGATGACGGAGCGATGGCAAAAAGACCCACTCTCGGCGTTGATTTCCATCCCTCGAATCGCGCTCGGGGCAGCGGAAGAATTAATAGTCGAGAAAGGCGGGAATCCGTCCGACGTGTTGGAGGAAATCGGGAGGAACGTGCCGCGATTGGTATCGTCGTCCCCGTTTAGTATTAATAATACTAACAACGGCGACGACGATACCGAGAGCGTTGAGAGCATTTTGAGAGATTTAGAAAGAGAGATGGAACGGTTGGAGAGGAAAGGTGCGGATGCGGCGAGACCGATGAGGGAGGCGTTGGTGAAACCGAACGTGGATGAAGAGACGTACGAGAGGTATTTCGCGTATCCTTCATCATCCGCGTTTAAGGCGAAAGGCGAAGGGGAGGAGGAGGAGGACGAAGACGAAGACGAGGACGAGGAGGGAGGATTTTACGACGCGAGTAAAGATACCGGGAGCGACGAAGAGGTGGCGAAAGCGGCGAGTGATATCGCGGATGCGTTGAGTGGGATGGATTTAGCGGATTTGTATGCGGAAAAGAAGGAGGAAAAGGGAAGGAGCGAAAGCGAGGGAGAACGAGGAAGGCGGTTGAACGTAATCGCTGAAAGTAACTCGAGAAAGGCAGAGAAGGACGGCGTGTCACCAGAAGCGGTGGAGTATACCATCGAGGAGAACTTATCGAACGTCGTGATGGAAACAGCGACGGTGTCTTCGACGAGACGAAGAGTAGTATCGAGCGCTGCCTCTTCTTCAGCAACACCCGCGACGACGATTGAAATCTCAAACAAGTACTATTCCTCCGCCGCGATATCACCGGAAGAACGAAAGGAAGAGAAAGAAGAAAAGACAACGGTGGTTAGCATCAAAGATACGAGTAGTAGTTACGTACAAAAATTCAACGGTAAATGGAAACGAGACGATCAACTGGACGAATCGAATCTGATGGATTTATTCGAGATGAACCGGTTGTTCCGAGCGGCGAATAGCGCCTTGACGCAGTTGGATGTAGGAGCGACCACTTCCAATTTCTCGCTCAAAGCTTCGTACGGAATCATCTCCGTCAACGAATCGTATGCTTACGATTCGGAAGTGCGCCAAAACAGACGAGATGCGAGATCGGGGGCTCAATTCGGACGAGCGACGTTAGACGCCCAATCGGAATCGATAACGCTCGAGTCGCGATGGACTGAACCTCTCGAAGGAAACATGACGGAAACGTTCGAAGTTGATGAGAATAACCGCCTCTTGCGCAAAGCGAAGGTGACCCTCCTCAACACCAACAAAACCTGGGAAGGCGTTTACGAATACAAGCGCGTGTAATATATGCACATACTACTAAATCTAAACTAAAGGTAATCCTGGACAAACGTACGCCTTTTCCGGACACTCCACGCGTACCGTCACGTCCACGCAAAAGAAAGTCTCCACCCCTTTTCCATCCTTCAACTCGTACCTATATCTATACTTCCCGCTCGGCGTGTACCACGGCACTTTCGCGCGTCGTCCCGAAACCGTCTGCCTCCCGTGGCCTCCAATCGGGCAGTCCTCCGTCCACTCGCACAACGCGACGGACTCTTTTATCCCTTGATGACTTTGCATCTCCACTTCCTCTTCCTCGTTATCATCATTATTGTCACTATCACGACTACGACGACTACGACTAAACCAACTCTGTCGGACCATCTTCCCGGACGTATATTCCAGGTCGCTTTCTAAGGTAAACTTCGTCGCCCCGGAATGCCCGGTTCTGCCGGCGAACGACCCGGGAGATGCCACCGCGTTCAAGACGTGGATTTTTGACGGACTCGTTAAATTGCACAAGGAAAACGAGGAATCCCAGGACTCGTGCTTGTGCTCTTTGTTTTCCCAAACAAGTGGTCGTCGTCGCGTTTGTGGTTTCGTAAACATGGATGGTTTTTCTTGCAATGCGTTCCCCAATGTGAATAACAGCAGTAGTAGTAGTAGTGTCAGCAAAAAAGGCATCGAAGGAAGAAAGGAGCCCCAACAACAGAAGGAGCGCATTATTATTGTTGCGCGCGTTTTGTTACTCCTTTAAACTTTGTTTTGCTCTCTCGTCGTGACTGACTTAAGCGCGAACTTTGGAGTACGTTTTTGGAGTAAAAAATTCCAATTCTTGATAAAATTATACATATTACAACACACAGATAAGAGTCTTCCTACAAAGCGACGGCTTCCAAGTCAAACAAAGAGGACCCGACGATTTTACACTTCCTCATCTGTCCTGGTTCTAACTTTTGCCCCCCTTTTTCAGCCTCGGAAATGAACACGACGGGGTCGATATCCGGCGCTTCTAAAGCGGTTCTGCCGACCCAGGCGTCCATGTCCTCGTCGAAGTTATCGACGAGGACGTCCAAGGTTTGACCGACGCGAGATTGGGCGAAACTTTCGGATATTTCTTGTTGTTGCGCGACCAGCTGGTCCCGGCGCAAGGCGCGGAGATCGTCTTTGACTTGGTCCGGGTACTCCGCCGCCGGCGTGCCGTCTTCTTCGGAGTAGGCAAACGCGCCTAATCGTTCAAATTTAAAGTCGCGGCAAAATTGCATCAACTCTTCGTGTTCTTCCTCGGTTTCGCCCGGGAAACCAGATATGAACGTCGTGCGTAAGGCTAAACCGGGAATTCGATCTCGGAGTTTATGCAACAAGTCTTCCGCGTGCTGGCGAGGCGGTCGGTTCATTCGGAGTAAACTCAAATTGGTGATGTGTTGGAGAGGAATGTCGATGTATTTACACACCTGCGGGACGTCCGCGATGGCGGTGATTAACTCGTCCGAGAAGTAACTCGGGTACGCGTATAAAATTCGAATCCATTCGATGCCGTCGACTTCGGCTAACGTTTCCAAAAGCTCGGCTAACCCTCGACCGTCTTGCGCTCGCAAATCCATCCCCCACTGGTTGGTATCTTCCGCGATTAAACACAACTCTTTCGCCCCGAGCTGGCCTAACGCTTTCGCCTCGTCCACGATGGGCTCAAACTTTTTCGATCGAAATTTACCTCTAAACGACGGAATCGCGCAAAACGTGCACTTATGATCGCACCCTTCGGCGACTCGCAAATACGCCGAGTGTTTCGGCGTAATCCGCACTCGATCAATCTCCAAACGAAACGGCGGCGAGTTTCCACCGACCAACGTCTTCTTTTTCGGCAACACCAAATCGTCGTTCGTGATTATGTTTTTAATACTGGTGCTCGTCGCAGAGCCGCCGATTCTGTTTTGCGACGCGGGATCGAACGGACTCACGACAGTATTTTTGCGTTCCCGCAAACTCTCCTCCACGAGGTCCGGCAACATCCCGTAATTCTCAAACCCGACGATTAAATCCGCCTCCGGTAACTCCTTCTGTAAATCCTCGCCGTACCTTTGCGCCAAACATCCAGTCACGACAATCTTCTTCTTCCCGCCTTTGCTCATTTTCGAAGCCTCCAATATCGCCTCCACCGATTCGCTCTTCGCGTCGTCGATAAACCCGCACGAGTTTATGATGATAGCATCCGCCTCTTCGTGGTTCGTTGTGATGTCGTACCCGTGCTTTTGCATGTCCCCGAGCATAACTTCCGCGTCGACGACGTTTTTCGGGCATCCCAAGCCTACCAAGGATACTTTCAAGTTTTTCTTTTCTGTTGCAATTCCTGATGGATTGGATGTGGCGGCGACTTTAACGGAATCAAAATCGGAATCGAATCGATTCTTTCTTTGCAAGTTTCCGCTGCTTTTTTTCTTAATCACCTTTCCTCCTCCTCTTTCACTCGCACCACTGTTACACCGCGTGGTGGTGTTGGTCGTTTTGGCGACAGTATTAGAGATCATCATCGTTTTTAATAATAAGTAGGAGTAAACACACACACACCTAAGAGTGGTTTTAGAGTATGTGTAGGTTAACTAACAATGGAGCTTTTTTTGTTTTTTTGACAGTTCGAGGCAAAAAAAAAGAAAAAAAGAAAAAAAAAGGCGTTTCTCTTCATTATTATTAAAAAGAACTTTTCCTTCTCTCTTTTCTCTCATATCAGCTTTAGCTCTCTCTCTTAAGGTGAGCTTTTAAGGCGAGGAGAAGAAGACGGAAGAAGACTTTGAGAATTTCTGCGAGAGCGCGCGTTTTTTGCGCCGCGTTCCTTTGCTTTCTCAAAAAAGTTTTACTATAGTAGATGAAGCTGAAGATTATTTTTACTCTGGTGTGTTTTGTCTTTAAAATACTCGTCCTGGTGTCGCTTTTTTAAGAGTAAAGTTGTTTTCGTTTGCGACGAGATATTCGTGAACGCGCGATGTTTTCTTCTTCTTGGTCTTTAACTTCTTCTTTCGCGTGGTGGTCACCGTCGTCTTTCGCGATGACGTCTTCTTTCTCGGCTGCGATGCGGAAGAATTTCATCGTGAAAGCGAGGAACAGACGGTTTTGGTTTTTCCTGGAGACGATGGTTCCGATATTGTTCGTCGTGTTGATGGTCGTGCCTTCGGTTTTAATTGAGGAGAAGACGGTGGAATCGCAATTTTTTATATCGAGGCCTTTGGCGGACGTCGCCTGGGGGGTGACGAGAGGGTTTGAAAGCATGGACGGAGGTAAATATAGAATCGCGTATTCGCCGAGCGAAAACGAGGAGGTTAGAAAAGTCGCGAAGAAAGCGGCGCGGCGACTGGTGTGCGAGAATCAACCGATTACGTTCGGCGCGGTGGTTTCGGTAAACGCGAAATACGCTTTAAAATCAGACAGTCCCGAAGAAGGGATGAGCGCGATACCGAACTTGATCGAAGATATTAATAATTTGACGAGATCAAGTGCGAGTGCTTCAATAGTAGATGTTTTGAGGGACGTTATTCCAAAGACGTTTTCTGAACGGGAGGGCGGGAAAGATGTGCCATTTCTCGCGTGCGACGATACATCCGCCGAGGCGCTTTTGTTTCCCGTATCGTCCGCGCGGAAAGCGGAGGTTTTAGCGATGGACCCGGAGAATAAGATATTGATGGTTGTAAATTTGATCATGGATGATGGCAAAGATATTCGCTACGAGATTCGCGCGAACCAAACTTCCGGGATTGCCTCCGGAAAGACGATATTGTCCGGAGCCTCGAGCGCCCAGAATAATAAAAATCGAAATTCGCCATTTGCGCACCCGTTTCAAAAGTGGGTCAACGGCGTCAACTACGAGTGGACGAAATATTACGCGTATGCGAACGTACAAAGCGCGTTCAATCGAGCGTTTTTTGAGTATTTTGCGGAAAGAGAAGGGATTTTGAATGCTACCGCGCGCAACCTCACGTCGATCAATATTAAAGCGTCCGCGTTCCCAGAGCACGATACGAACATCGCCGTGACAATCTCGAGCGCCATCTTCTCCTTAGCGTTCGTCTTCGCCTTCGCCGTTCCACTTTCCAGCATTGCAAAGTCGACTGCCTATGAAAGCGTAAACAACCTTCGTTTACATCAAGAACTGCTCGGTTGTTCTAAATCTACGTATTGGTTGTCTTGGTTTATGGCGCATTACGCGCCGTTGTTCTTAGTCTCGGGCTTCATATCTTTAGTTGGCAAACGCGCGTTCGTATCTATCGACGCGTCTATTGTGTTCGGATTTTTCATTGTGTGGTCTGGGCAACTCGTCGCGTTTGGTTTATTCGTCTCCGCCTCGGTTGGATATTTGTTGCAAAAACTCGCGAGAGAGGATGGGACGTCTACGTCGAGCAACAGCTCCTCGACGGCGTCCGTCGCGTCTCTGGTGAGCGTGTTCGTGTACGTCGTCACTTGGGTTTCGGGCGTTACAGCGACAACAAAGCATCCAGATGGAAGTGTTAGTTGGCTTTACGCATGTTTTCTCTCCCCGGCGAGCGCGTTGCACGTGTTTGGCGAAATTGTGAGCGCGTGCGAGAGACACGGCAGCTCGATGTCGTGGAAGACGTTCGCCGACGACGATATGTACCACGGCGTCACCGCGAGAGGCGTGTATTTTGTCGCGCTCGTAAATTGGGTGGTGTTTGCAATCTTTTTGCGCGCGTTTTTCATACGCGGAGGGTGTCAAAATGTGAGATCAAAATACGTTCTGATGACAAGCGATAACGCCGCGAGTGACGATGCCATTCGAGCGACGAACGTGACAAAACGCATTTTAAGAAACGTTAATTTTCGCGCGAAGAAATCCAGCGTCTGCGCATTACTCGGACACAACGGTGCCGGAAAAACCACTTTGGTGTCCGTGTTAGTTGGTCTTGAGTCTATAAACGAGCAAACGAAAATCGAAACGTCCGGTGAAGTTGGTTTTTGCCCGCAGTTTGACTTTTTGTGGCCGCAACTCACCGTTCGCGAACACTTGCGGTTGCGATTGGCGTTTTCCTCGAAAAGTCGGAGAGCAAGGAATAACGACGAAGAAGAGGAGGAGAATATTTCCTCCTCTGAACCGATTCTCATCCAGACGCTCGCCTCCAAACTCGCCATCTCGAATAAGCTCGACGAACAAATCTCCACGCTTTCTGGTGGACAAAAAAGGAAAGTTTCGCTTTTGTTGTCGCTTTTGAACTCCTCGATTGCTATTCTCGATGAACCGACGGCGTCGATGGATCCAGTCTCGAAACGTTTGGCGTGGAAGTTGATCTCGGAGTTTACGAAATCAGATTCTGCAAATAGCGTTGTTTTAGCCACGCATCACATGGACGAAGTCGAGGCGTTAGCGGACGATTTGGTCATCTTGCATAACGGCCAATCCGTGATTGAAAGCGTTTCGGTGGAAGAGATGAAAAAGATGCACGGCGGTGATGGAGATGAACCGTCGCTGGAAAAGGCGTTTCTTAATTTCATCGCAAAAGCTAAAGAAGAGGAAGGCGAGGAGGAGGATATCATCGTACCTTTGGAAGAGGTAGGAGTAGCGGCGGCAACCAGCGGAGACATCGACAACAACGACGACGACGAGAAGACTACGAAAACGAGGAGAGTTTTGCGACAAGTTCAAGCAATTTTACGCGCGCGATATTTAGTCTGGAAGCGTCAACCGTTGTTTGCACTATTTGCCATCGTTAGCTGCGCGATATTTTTCACCATCGGCCTTTCGTTGGCAAAATCCGGTTCGTCGGCGAATGGTTCATCTGCGCTAAGTTCGAGCGAATACGCCGAAGAGATGACGCCGTCAACGTTTCTCGGAAAGAGCAAACCCTTGTTTACCATATCTGAATCGTCTCGTCCGTCGCATCAGCGACAAATGGCATCGCTTCCTATGACTTTCTATGCTGCCGTTCGAACGACGCCGCGCTCGGTCACAAAACAGTACGAGTGTCAAAGAAATTCTTTCCTCTTGCCTGTATGCGGCAATATTTCGGCGTGTGCCGAAAATTTTGAGTGCACGAGTGAAATGAACATCGAAAGCACCATCGATTACGAGTTGATGAGACAGGCTGAATTTACCGCGACGCGTTCATGCGGATCGCAAAAATTTCCTTCTCCGTGCGCGTTTTACTACCTCGACTCGACGACGAATACGATGACCATCGCTACCTCACCCACCGCGTACCACGCGATTCCATCTGCGTTGGGCTTACTCGACGAGTCTATTTTTGCGAGCGCGTTCAGAGAGAAAAGTCTGACCTTGACAGCAATTAACGATCCGTTACCTTTGAGTGAAAGTGAATCTGTGTCCTCGAACGCGTTTTCGCACCAGTCCATGTCCTCCACGTTCGTGGCAATGTGCGCAGTCCTTGGATTAAGTATAGCGTCGGCTATACTCACACCAACGCTCGTTCGAGAGAGGACTTTAGGATTTAAGCACGCGCTCCTATGTGCGGGACTGTCGAATAAAGTGTATTGGCTCGGAACGGCGACCTTTGATTTCATTTCGAAGACGTTTCCCGCTTTGCTACTTTCGTTCATCATGTGCCTCGCTTTACGCGAAGAGGAAATAGACGTTTCTTCCACAAGATACGCAGAAACATTGCTTTTTGCATCCATCGCGTTTGCATTTCAAACGACGCCGATTGCGTACTTATCGTCGTTGTTTTTCTCTGACGACGTGTCTTCTTTTGCCACGCAAGCGGCCAGTTCCTTCTCTGTTGCGGTTTTATCTTTTATCGCGTCTGTCGTGTTGGATGGTCTGGCGTTAGCCGGAGAAGATGTTTCCGTGGTGTGGGATGTTGTTTCTGTTCTCTTTTGCGCGTCGCCGCAGTACAGTTTCGCTCGCATATTTTACAACCTCTCTCGACGAGAACACGCCATCGCTCGATTCGAGGAGAAGCGCGAAGGAGAGGAAGAAGAAGAAGAAGGTGTCGGTTTCTCGATATTGCTTCCGGATACGAAAACGTTCCTGGAATGGGAAAATAGCGGAAGAGAGTTCTTATTGATGTTTGTTTTCGGTCTCTTCTATTGGTTTGTTTTCGTTGCGTTGGAATGGCGAACCGCGAAACGCATCGAAAACGCTTTTAAAAGAGATACGAGAGAAGATGAATGCGATACGAACGACGAAGCGTTGACTGTGATGAAATTAAAAAAGCAGTATCGCAAAGACCAAGCGCCGTCGGTCGATTCTATATCGTTCAAGGTTTCGGCAAAAGAGGCGTTCGCGTTGTGTGGCGTCAACGGAGCCGGCAAGACGACCTCGTTCGCTATGCTTTCTGGCTTACTACCGAAAACGGACGGCTACGTTCGATGGGCGAGCGCGACTACGTCTTTTGGCTATTGCGCTCAAACAAACGGCGTGGAAGATTTTCTCACGCCACTCGAACATCTCGATTTGTTCGCTTCTGTCGTCACCCCATCTGCAACAAATTCTTCCTCCTCTTCTTCTCCTTCGCTGTGGTGTGAACGTTTTCAATCGCTGCAAAAGCACAAAACCGTGCTCGCGAAAAACTTGAGCGGCGGTGCGAAGCGAGAACTATGCTTTGCAATCGCCCTTTCCGTCGCCGAAGCTGCGAAACAAACGGTCTCTCCCTCTCATCATCCATCGTTAGTTTTACTTGACGAGCCTACTGCGGGCGTGGACCCATATGCGAAAACAAAGCTTTGGAAGGCTGTGGAAAACGTTATGAACTCCAATCAAGGCGCCGCGGTCGTCATCACTTCCCACGATGTCTTCGAGTGCGAAAAAGTCTGCGCCTCGGTCGGGTTACTCCGCGACGGCAAGTTCCTACTTTGCGGCAACACCTCCGACATCAAAAAAGAGTTTTCCAACGACGCGTTTGCGTTATCCTCGTTAGAAGACGTCTTCATCGCCGTTGTCGAACGGGAAGAAGCATTAGAAGCGTTTTCTCAATCCAATGATGATAACTAAGATATAATCTCTCTCTCTCTCTCTCTACCACCATCTCAACGCGCTCTTCGCGCCGAGGCCGTCTCGTCTCGAATTCATATCTTGCGCCACGCCTTCACATCCGTCTTCAGCGCTCAACCAAAACCCGCCCATATTATCGTAGTGCAAATAGAATCGATGATGCAACGTAAATGCAGCCGGCCCGTACTTCGTCTTAAAATTCGCCACGCCTTCGCTCTCCAACGCGTCCGCGTCCCTCCATTTTCTCTGTTGATCTGAAAGCCAACCGCTGTACTCCTCGATTTCCTCTTTCGTCCAACCTTCGTCGTCGTCCTCGTTCGCCAACGAGAGTTGAATCATCATCCCAGATTTCTCTCCAAACGTGGAGACTTTTCTCACCTCTCGCCCGTGAAAGATCGACGCGTTATCCGCGAACGCGCTCTGTTCGTATCCATCCATCATATACATCCTCGAAACGTTCGATTCTTGGACGACGACGATTCCATCATCTGTTTCTCCAAAATTCCTCGCGCGCGTCTCCAAAAACTCTCTCAACTTCCTCGTAAAACTTAATCCAAACTTCATGCCTCCGCAAAAGTTAAACGTCGTCGCCAGATCGCTTTCGCAATCCAACATAAATTGCGCCCAGTTTCCGTTATATCTTTCGTTTCGTTCCGTAGAATCCACTAAAAAAGACGGCATCATCATCAACTCTTCTTCTTGTTGTTGATTTTGGATGGCTCTCGAAGACGTTACTCTTTGTCTTCCTATGTTCCTTTGTCTTCGGATTTCGGCTTTTAGATGATGACGAGTCGTCGTTGTTGTTGTTAATTGCGCGCGTATCATTTTTGGTAAAATCGTATCTAATTTGTGCCGTCGTCGTTTCCCCAAAAATAAGCGTAACAACAAAGTGGGCTTATTCCGATCGAACGCATACACACGACGCGACGCGCTGAACCAACACTCCATCGTTCGAAAGTTCAACGATGGACATTGAGAAACTTCGTAAAAAACTCGGGACTTTGAACGACGACGACCAGTCATGGCGAAAGATAAAACGAAAACCCAACAGTCGGCGAACAACGGGAACGACGACGACGAGGAAAGACGAAGAAGAGAAACGAGTGGAGAAAATACAAACGACGCTAAAACTGAAACACCCGTGGAAAACAATCGAGGACGTGGAAGAGGTGAACGTGTACATCG
>Ga0209090_10003008_pt1 | contig 10617 bp, 7 predicted proteins | sample ArcticOcean_MG_C_9_FD_187432 | JGI IMG/M metagenome (GOLD analysis project Ga0209090, IMG submission 187432) | Marine microbial communities from western Arctic Ocean - ArcticOcean_MG_CB2_152 (SPAdes) (version 2) | ecosystem: Environmental > Aquatic > Marine > Oceanic | place: Arctic Ocean... | reverse complement strand
TTATAATGGACAACTCAGAAATGATATTTAGTATTGTCATATGGTTAGTTATCATTGTTTCTTTAATATATCTTCTTATTAGAAAGATAATAAAGGAAGAAAATGAAGATTTTGAGAATAGAGATTACTAATTATTTATTTGATCAGGATCAAAGTAATCTATCTCAAATGTTCCACCAGGAATTCCTCTATAGTATAAACCCCAAAACCTTTTTAAACCATTATAATTAGGATTACTTATTCCTTCTGAATCTGGAACAATATCTAAAATATTATCACCGTTAACATCAAACATTTCAATAAATGGGATCCATTCAATCCATGTTGGTGGAAGATCAAACCATCCATCTGGGCCATCTATAATTTGCTGTTCAACATATTCTCCATCAATTTTTTTCAAAATTTGTAATTGTAACCCATCATATCCTTTATCATTATCAACTACGTTAAATGATTCATGTCCTTTAGCACGATTAACAATTATTTCTGATATACCGTCATTATCAGTATCATACATTAAAAAATCATTAACAATACCCCAATAATCACTCTCTGGTAATAATATTGGATTATCATAATCAAATGTACCATCACCATTTCCATAGTATATTGAATTCCTATGAGGTCTATTTAATGAATTATCACCACCTGACCACTCATGACCTCCTATTATTATATCCAGATTTCCATCTAAATTAAAATCATAAAAATCAGTATTATATCTATTTCCAAAAAAGGATGTATTACCTTGATATACTTTACTAAATGTTTTATCTCCATTTCCTAGATAAACATATGTATAACCCTCACTTACATTATTCTGATTGTTATTAATAATGATATCTAGATTATTATCATTATTAACATCACCTATTGTTCCTGTATGAAAATAAGATGTTTGAGTATTATCAAGATCAGCAATTTCATAGCTATTTGGTGTAAAATAGATAATCTTTGTCTGCGCTCCAGAATAAGGTTGTGTATCTATACCAGTTGATACTAAAACAATATCATCCGAACCATTATTATCGATATCACCACTTAATAATTTTCTTGTTGTTCCAGCTTGATTAGAAGTAAAAGTATATGCTAGAACATTATCTATTACAACATACACTATATTATCAAGTTCTGTTCTAACATCTGAAGCAACAATAACTAAATCAGAAATTTCATTATTATTAATATCTAAAAATTTTGTAAAGACACTTTCTCTAAAATCATGTTCAGAAGATGGAGTTGGATTAAGACCAACATCTCCGTTCTCAAGAACGTAAACAAATTCGTATTGAGTTCGATCAATAAAAGAATTATAATTATAAAAGGGTCTAAAATTTTTATTGTAATTATCTGAAGTAGAATTGCTACTTAAATCATTAATTATTGATGAATTACTGTAAAGTTCATTAAAATAAAGATTTACTGAAATAAAATTTGCAGTTAAAGTTAAATCTTCATTTACTGTTAAATTCCTTGGATTTTGATTTATACTATCCTCCCATCCATTAAATACATATCCTTCATTTGCAGTAGCTGTTAGTATAACCTCTGTTCCTTCATCATACTCCCCTGCTCCGGTTACAACACCACCCTCTGCTATAAGAGTAATTGTATAACTGTTTACTATTTCTTGGAAATTAGCTGTGATACTTGTATTTGAGTTTAATGTAACTGTAAGTGGGTTTGTTGTTGATCCATTAGACCATCCACTAAAACTGTATCCTGAGTTTGGTGTTGCAGTTAAACTTACCTGTGTTCCTTGTGTAAATGTTCCTCCACCGCTTATTGATCCACCATCTCCAGCAATAGCAGTTAAAGTATATTGCTTAACTATTTGTGTGGGAGGAGAATTGGGTGCCTGAGAGTCCTCCTTAGCACAGGTTAAAAGCAATAGTAAGCTTATGTAAATAGGTAGGTTTTTCATATTTAATTTTTAGATAATACAGAATAAAGAAGAATTTCAGTCTGTGTTTCGTAATACGGAGTTATTAAACTTATATAGTCTATCCAACCTGAATTGTCAAGATTAATAGGTATTGCTCTTCTAAGGGTATTGTCATTAGTCTGATTTTCTCTTCCAAACAACTGGTCTTCTGTTGCATATGCAAATTGATTTATGTCAAATAATTCCAGATTGCCACCATTATTTATGTAAAAAGAAAGACCTCTGTCATTATTATATGCTCCAGTGGTATGAGCTATATCTAAAATTCCATCATTATTTATATCTACTACTGATAATTGTCCTTCTCCATGAAAGGAGTCTAAAGATCCTTCATTTGGAAGCAGGTTATCACCTGGAATAAACTTTCTGTTTCCTGTCTCAGAATCATAGGTATTTAGAAATACCTGAAGTCCTTTGCCCACATAATAAGGATCAACCCTAGTTACTGCTATAACTATATCTTTATATCCATCTAAATTGATATCATAATCTATGGCATAATTAAATTTTGAGTTCCCTATACCATATTTTGCCTCTGTAACAAAACCTATATCACTATTCTCATATGATGGTTTACCATCTTTACTTAGAGAATATGCGCCAGAAAAACCTGTATACTCTTCCCATGATACCCCTGTAGTTTCAGCATAAGGAACAAAAAAATCATCAATCCCATCATTATTAAAGTCAGCTATAACTGATGACCACAAATTCCTTCCCAATGGCTTTATCTCTTCAGGGAGGAGATTAGTATTATTGGTAAAACTTCCAGAACCATTGTTTAAAAGTAAAGTTTTACCTGTATATATATCTACATCACCGTCACCATCAACATCTCCAATTGATAATTCATGGCCAAAAGAATGACCTTCAGGAGGAGAGATATTATCTTCTTGACCTTCAATGTTTGTGCTGGCGTCATAAAATCTTCCATCTCCAAGACTAAGTAATAGGGGTATTCTTTCCCATCTAGTATAAGCATCTTGACCTGGTAATCTTTGGATAACACCCATTGAAGCTGATACTATGTCATCTAGCCCGTCACCATTAAAATCAGCCGTTAAAGTCCTATAAGCCATATGGTTATTATGTGCTGTTGAACTTGCAACTGCTTCATGATCATATGTCATTGACCCATCACCATTGTTTAAAAATATACTGTAGTTATATCTACTATTTCTTTCTAGAGTATGAGGAAAAGTAGCCCAAGTAATAACTAGATCTTGTAATCCATCATTATTAAAGTCTCCATGAGCAAAATTATGTGGATCCATACTAAAAGCTCCAGGAGGATTGTAGTCAGTGTCTGATGGATAGTACCACTCAGGATGAGTCTCTTGCATTTTTACACTAAACCAACCAAAGGGTCCAACTTCATATGAATTTGTCTCATTGTATGATCTTTCTGTTGAAATAGTTGCGGCACATGGGAATGTCAAATTAACTAATGAATATTCAATGTTATTTGCTAAACTCTCAAAATTAGCTGCAATATTTTGGTCACCATTTATATTTACAGTTCTTTCTGGATTAGTGTTCCCGTCTGACCAACTAGTAAAACTATAGCACCCATTAGGTGTTGCAGTAATAGTAACTTCAGTTCCTTCTTCGTATTCCCCCCCTTCACTAGAGACACTCCCTCCTTCACCTGGAGTTACAGTAAGTGTATAGCTATTGATGATAACCTGGAAGTTAGCTGTGATACTTGTGTTTGAATTTACAGTAACTGTAAGTGGATTCGTTGTTGATCCATTAGACCATCCACTAAAACTATATCCTGAACTTGGTGTTGCGGTTATACTTACCTGAGTTCCACTTGTAAAAGTGCCTCCACCTGAAACACTACCTCCATCTCCAGCAGAAGCAGTTAAAGCATATTGCTTAACTATTTGTGTGGGTGGTGTGTTTGGTGCCTGGGAATCCTCCTTGGCACATGTTAGAATAAATAGTAAGGATAAGTATAAAAATTTATTTTTCACTTTCAAATTTATTACATTTGATCGTAATTTAAAATAGTTGCATTATAATGATACTATTTCTTCAAACAATACTGCTTACCTTAATTTCGTTTCAAAACCTTAATGAACACATATATTATATTGATGATTTACAGCTGATTAAAAGAAATATTAATTCAGAGAAAATTGAAGTTATAGATTTCGATAATCCAGATTTAATTAATCTTGATAACTATGAATTAATGGTTAAAGAAAGTGGTCTTTTTTTTATAAGTAAAGAAAGTGGTCTAGTATATAAAATAGAAAATAGCTCTTTAAAAAGAGTTGATAAGTCTCTTGACAACAGGCTCTTATCTGATTCATATATCTTCTCACACAATGATACCATATTTAGATATGGAGGGTACGGTTTTTGGTCTCAAAGAAACTTTATGATATATTTTGATGAAGATTTTAAAGAATGGGAGCTTTATCCTTCAGAAAAAAATTCATATTCTCCAGAAGGAAGCTATAAAGGTATTCACTTTAAAAATGATAATAATATATACTTTATAGGTGGTTATTCTGTTGATGAAAATAATTTAATTGAAAGTAAAAATAACACTGAAGTAATTAAATATAATTTTGATACTAATCTCTTTGAATATATTGGAAAGTTAAACTTTCATTTCGATTATAGTTCATTAATAATTAAAGACGATCTGGGATTTGCTATTCATAGCGGTACTCAAATAGCATATATTAAACCTTCTGAAAACTTAGTGCAATTTTATGATAAGACACCTCAACAACTTAATCTTAAGAATTATGAAAGATTACAAAATCATAACATGTATTATAATGATAATTATTTGGTTGAAGTTTTTAGAAATTCAGATCTAGATAACCAGAAAATTATATTACCCAAATCTGATTTTTACAAAAACAAAACATCAGAAATAAAATTATACAACAACCGTTTTGTTTATTTACCAAGTTTAAGTTCATTTTTAATATTATTATTTCTAGCTCTTCTAACAATCTATGTAATTGATAAATTTAGATTCAATTATATATTGTTAAATTCTAAAGGAATTGTTTATAGACGGATTTTAAATAACCTAAGTGTCAAGGAAGTTGTTTTTATGAAGCAAATCATTAAGGTTGGTTTTATATCTACTAAATCCGTTTTAAAAATTGTAGAGAATACCAATCTTTCTTATCCTCATAATATTAAAATTAAAGATCAGTTTATAAAAGACATTAACCTTAAGCTTAAAACTATATTTAATAAAGATTATACTCCCCTGGAGGTAAGAAGCTCAAGTAAAGATGCAAGGATTAAAGAATACTTATTTAATGAAAATTTCAATAAGGTTATTAAAAGACTATCAGTTAAAGTTTAATTATAATACTCCAAACTGATTTAAATGATAAGATGTATGGAAATTAACTACTTGCTTAAATGTTTTATTTCTAACTCTTCCATGAAAATTATTGACTATATAGTCTTTTTCATACTCGTCAACAATTTTAAGACTATTGATTAAATAATCTTTTTCCTTATCAAAATCTAACTCTTTATATTTAAATGTGTTGAAAAATCTTAATGTAGGAAGATTTCGTATATATCGATTCACATCGTATCTGACTATATATTTTAAATAAGAAATATGAAAAATGCTAAACGTAAAGCCAAAAAGGAACATAATTGGATTAAATGGAACTTTGCCAAGATAAACATCAATAAACCTACTGCAGTGCATTAACATCATTGAGGAATTCATTTTACCCCAATTAGGAATAGTATCCTTGTTAAGTGCCTCTATCCCTTTAATAAGTTTGTATAAATCCACACTAATAATTTAATAAATAATCTAACTTGTCTTTTAGAATATAATTGGCCTGAAATCCCTCTTCTAGATTTTTAGCAAAAGGTACAGGAGTATCTAGTGATCCTACCCTAATTACAGGTGCATCTAAATACTCAAATATTTCTTCACTTATTACAGCAGAAATTTCACCTATATAGCTATTAAAAATGGTATCCTCACCTAAAAGCAACACTTTACCTGTTTTCTTTATAGAATTGAAAACTAGTTCTTTATCCCATGGAATCAATGTGTTTAAATCAATAATTTCTAAATCGTTTTTTGAATAGTCATTTAGTAAATCTAATGCCCAATGAACACCTAATCCGTAGGTAACAATAGTGATTTTAGAACCTATATTTCTAATTTTCCCCTTACCAAGCTCTAAAACATAACTAGAATCTGGTATTTCTTCACTCACGGTTCTATATAAATTCTTATGCTCAAAGAACATTACAGGGTTCGGATCATCTATGGATGTATTTAATAGGCCTTTAGCCTCATATGGATGGGAAGGGTAAACTACTTTTAAACCCGGGACCTTAGTAAACCAGACTTCATTTGTTTGAGAATGAAATGGACCAGCCCCTACTCCACCACCACATGGCATTCTAATTACGATATCTGAGTTTTGAGACCACCTATAATTAGATTTAGCAATAAGATTGACCACTGCAGTGAATCCAGAACTCACAAAGTCGGCAAATTGCATCTCAACAATAGATTTATATCCTCCGACACTTAGCCCATATGCAGAAGACAATATCACAGACTCACACAAAGGTGTATTTAACACCCTATTCTTACCATATTTTTCAAATAAACCATCAGTAACCTTAAATACACCTCCATACTCAGCTATGTCTTGACCCATTATTACTAGGTTTTCATGCTTTTCCATCGATTCATAGATTCCTTGCTTTATTGAATCTATAAGTCTTAGTTTTATTAGAGGTTTATCTTCTACTACTGATTTTTTGACTTCAAAATCTGCATAAACATCTCCTAATTCATTATCAATATTGAAGTCAACTTCTTTGTATGAATTTGCAGAACTCCAATTTTGATCAATCTCTTTAGACATAGCTTCTTTTAATGATATAAGATCTTTTTTAGATAGAATTTTAGATGTCAATAAATATTCTTCAAAATGAGCTATTGGATCCTTTTCAGACCACTCTTTAATAATATTTTCGTCTATATAGGCTTGACCACTTGCTTCTTCATGACCTTTCATCCTAAATGTTTTAAACTCAATTAAAACAGGCTTTGAGTTTTTTCTCATCTTTTCAACTACTGTTCTAACACATGTATACACATCTATTATATTGTTTCCATCTATAATATGTGAATCAATACCATATGAATCTCCCCTATCAGCTAAATCTTCAATTGCATATTGTTCATTTACAGGAGTTGATAACCCATATCCATTATTTTCAATACAAAATATTACTGGTAAATCCCAAGTAGACGCTAGGTTTAATGCTTCATGAAAATCCCCCTGACTAGTTCCTCCATCACCTGTAAAAACTGCAGTTACTTGGTTATTGTTTTTTAGTTTGTTCGACAAAGCAACACCACAAGCTACCCCCATCTGAGGACCCAAATGAGAAATCATTCCTATAATCTTATATTCATTTGTTCCAAAATGAAAACTTCTATCTCTTCCTTTTGTAAATCCTTCATTCTTTCCCTGCCATTGGGCAAACAATCTATCTAGAGGTATATCTCTAGAGGTAAATACACCAAGATTTCTATGCATAGGAAGTATATACTCATCATTTTCTAGAGCCTGAGTTACACCAGCTGATATTGCTTCTTGACCTATACCGCTAAACCATTTTGAGACCTTACCCTGTCTTAAAAGAATGATCATTTTATCTTCAATCATTCTAGATTTAAGCATATTTCGATATAACTCTACAAGAACATCTTTATCTATTCCTTTAATATCATACTTCATAATGACCAATCAATTTTATTTCTCTCAAAAGACTCAAGATACTTATTACACATACTAAAATGTTTATTTCCAAACCAATAACCTCGATTTGCACTTAATGGTGATGGGTGACCTGATTCTAATATTTTATGTTTACTTGTGTCTATCAAATTGATTTTTTTCTTAGCAAATGATCCCCATAATAAAAATACAGTATTATTTGTTTCGTTGGATATGATTTTAATAACCTTATCAGTAAATATTTCCCAACCTTTTTTTTGATGACTTCCTGCTAAACCTTTTCTTACTGTTAAAGTAGCATTTAAGAGCATTACACCTTGTTTCGCCCATTTACTTAGATCTCCGTTTTTATGTTCGTATTTATGTCCTAAATCAGCTTCAATCTCCTTAAAAATATTTATTAATGATGGTGGATGTGAGATTCCTTTGTTAACAGAAAAACATAGTCCATTAGCTTGATTATCTCCATGATATGGATCTTGACCTATAATTACAACCTTAAGATTATTGACAGGACAACTATCAAATGCATTAAATATCTGAGAACCCATTGGATAACAAGTTGTTTTACTGTAATCCTCTTTTACAAATGATATTAGATTTTTAAAATACTCTGAATCAAACTCTTTAGTTAGAAGTTTACCCCAAGATTCATCAATTTTTATTGACATCATTAGGATCCTTTAATTTACCTACAGATTTAGCAACAATCATTGAAACAGCAGCATCCCCAGTTACATTAACAATTGTTCTACACATATCTAGAGGTCTATCAACTGCAATTATAAGTGCTAGACCAGCTTCTGGAATTCCAGCCTGACCAAGAACAATAACCAGCATTACTATTCCAGCACTTGGAACAGCAGCAGCTCCTATAGAAGCTAAAGAGGCAGTAACTATTATTCCTAATTGAGCACCTAAACTAAGGTCCAAACCAAATGCCTGAGCTATGAAAACTGCAGCAACAGCTTGATATACACTTGTACCATCCATGTTTATTGTTGCCCCTATTGGCAATACAAAGCTTGAGATTTCCTTGTCTACACCAAGGTTTTTTTCCACACAATCCATTGTAACAGGAAGTGTAGCTGCACTAGAGCTAGTTGAAAAACCTAATAACTGAGCAGCAGAAACACCATTCATGAATTTGATGGGGTTAGTATTGGTAACAAACTTTACTAAAATCATATATACCACTATCATTATAGCCAAACCAATAATAAGAGTTAATGAGTACATTCCTAATGCAATAAAAAGATCAATGCTTGGAGATTCAACAACTAGTGTTGCTAAAAGTGCAAAAACCCCATAGGGAGCAGACATCATTATAAGATCAATTAGTTTAAGAATAACTGAATTAAATCCATCAAAAAAATCTTTAACCGGTTTTGCTTGCTTTGGAGGAATTAAGATCATTCCTATTCCAAAAAATATAGCAAAAAATATTACCTGAAGCATGTTTCTGTTATTTGTTGTAGCATCAAAAATATTTGACGGAACAACATCAACTAGGGGCTGAAGAGGACCACTTTCTGACTGTCTTTGAGCTTGTTGTTGTTTTTCAAGAACTCCTTGCTCGTATTCCTGAACCAAATCAACTCTTGTTTGTTCTGTTATACTATTTCCTGGTTGAATTACATTCACCAATACAAGGCCAATAATAACTGCTAGTACTGTTGTGCAGACATACACTCCTAATGTTCTAGTTCCAATAGTAGAAAGCTTTGAAATATCTTTAAGATCAGATATACCCTTTATAAGAGAAGCTAAAATTAAAGGCATCGCGATTAGTTTTAAAAGATTTATAAAAATTGTTCCAAAAGGCTTAATCCAATCTTTAATGAAATCTAAACCAAATGATGTTTGAGACATTAAAAGTCCAAACATAACGCCCGCAACCATTCCAATAATAATTTTCCAATGTAGTTTCATAATTAAATTTTTGACACTCTGTTTAGTAATAAGTAATCAGCTAAAACTAGAGCTGACATAGCTTCAACAATAGGAACTGCTCTAGGAACAACACATGGGTCATGCCTACCTTTACCTGTAACCTTCACCTCATTTCCATCACTATCAATTGAATCTTGATCTCTCATTATTGTTGACACCGGTTTAAAAGCTATGTTAAAATAAATATCCATCCCATTAGAAATACCTCCCTGAATCCCTCCTGATCTATTAGTTTTAGTTGTGCCATCAGCATTAAATGAGTCATTGTGATCTGAACCTCTCATTTTAGAACCTTTAAAACCACTTCCAAATTCAAAACCTTTAACAGCATTAATAGACAACATAGCTTTTCCAAGTTCTGCATGTAATTTATCAAAAACAGGTTCTCCAAGACCAACAGGAACACCACTTATAACACATGAAATCACCCCTCCTACTGTATCACCATTTTTCTTTACACTTTTGATAAGCTCTATCATTTCATCAGATTTTTTATTATCTGGACATCTTACTATAGAGTTCTCAATATTATCATAATTTATCTCTGTATTTTCATAGTCATATATAATTTTTCCAACAGAAGAAACAAATGCATTGATCTTAACATCTTTCAACAACATTTTAGCAATTGATCCAGCTACAACCCTAACTACTGTTTCTCTAGCAGAGCTTCTGCCTCCCCCTCTATAATCTCTAAAACCATATTTTTTATCATAAACAAAATCTGCATGAGATGGTCTATAACTATTTTGAATGTGAGAGTAATCTTTTGATTTTTGATCTTTATTGACAATAATAAAACCAATTGGAGTTCCAGTGGTTTTTCCTTCAAAAATTCCTGATAAAAACTCAACAGAGTCGTCTTCTTTTCTCTGAGTTACAATCTCTGACTGACCAGGTCTCCTTCTATTTAACTCTTTACCTATAAAATCTAAATCTATATTA
>Ga0209090_10003005_pt1 | contig 10620 bp, 5 predicted proteins | sample ArcticOcean_MG_C_9_FD_187432 | JGI IMG/M metagenome (GOLD analysis project Ga0209090, IMG submission 187432) | Marine microbial communities from western Arctic Ocean - ArcticOcean_MG_CB2_152 (SPAdes) (version 2) | ecosystem: Environmental > Aquatic > Marine > Oceanic | place: Arctic Ocean... | reverse complement strand
TGAGTGCCGCAGCGGGCGCCCGGGCAGGCTTCGTGTGTCGCTGACAGCGTATCTCCTAAAATAAGGCGGCTGCCACGACCGTTCTTGCGTCGGGGCGCTCGTTGTGAGCTGTGGGTTGCTATGAACACCCTGTGCTTTGCGCACGCACACTGCCCTTATCAAACGCAGCCTCTATAGCACGTACGATGAAAAGGAAAAATCGATTTATTCGGGTTTTTCCAAAAAATGTAGTAAACCCTTTTTTATGGAGTCCTGTAGTTATATTCAATCCTTAAACAGCTCCGTAACATCTCCGCTGCTTTAACAGCAGGGAGGGTTGCCCCGCAGCACCTTGTGAGTCAGCGCAGCAGGTCCTCCTGACCTCTCAAGTCACCAATCTCAAGCGCAACACCTTCGGGGTGTGTAAACAAGCGGTATGCTCCTCATCTTTCCAGCGCTACCTTCAGCCTTCACAATGTCAAGGGAGGGTACAGAGCAGCACGATAGCAAGACAGCTCTTCTGGAAAAGCTTACGGAGCCTCCAGGGTGCATGGCTGCAAGTCTGTTTTTCCTCTAAGGAAAGGTTCAGTTTTGGGTTCTTATCCCCCCCGAACCCCCCCCTAGGCCTACTAGCCTAATCCATTCCTAGTATGTTTATTCCCGGTGGTTCTGTACAGCGCCCCCTCCCGCTGGTTCTTTAAAGAACCAGCGGAGGTAACCCGGCTAGTACTAAGTAGACGGAAGCGGCGCCCGCAGAAGCGCGCCAGACTAGTGCGGGCCCGGGCCTTACATCGTGCGCACGGGGCGCGCGGCGTAGTTGCGCACTCTTCGGCGGTTGCCTAAATCACTGGGGCGGTACTCCCCATTGAGGGCCTACCGTTGACACCCGCATTCGATCTGGGTACGCTAAAACGCAGCCTTCGCGCGGCTGCTGCCCGACAATGACCGGGCCAGGCTTCAGTCAGCTTAGGGGGGTAGCAGTGACCGTCTCGGCGCCGCAAGCGAACGAGGCGAAGCTCGAGGCGGTTCGAAACGATGTGTTTATCACGAATCTTTGGGCTCAGAATATGGACGAGTTCGGTCGCTCATGTCGTCTAGCCCGAGCTGCGTGCATTTTTTAACGTTGTGGGGCCCACAGTAACTAATATCCTTGCAGGATATGGTGGTCGAATGTCGATGTGCAGTCTGAGACCCGCAACACTCAGGCTCGGCATATCTGAGAAGAGAAGAAGATAGCGAGCGTACGCGTGATTGCGTAGATGAACTCGTGGTAACTGGACGTTATGGCTGAGATAGCGGACTGCAAATGCGCGAACGCTGCCAATCCCGTCCGTCTGCTAGTCAGGAAGTTGATTGACTGGCCTTGAGATACAGCTGTATGCTTGGATATGTCGATTTAAAGAAAGAAAGAAAGAAAGAAAGAAAGAAAGAAAAAATGCGCGATTACCATGTCGAGCAGCTTGACGATGAACGCATACTGGAGAATTTTTTAACTTGTTTTCGTGATCTTGACAACACCAACACCGATCAGTGCAAGTATGTCCTGAGGCTGAGATCTATCATCGCGGGTACTGCTCGGGCTATTGTCATAGAATTGGACGACTTAAGGACCTTTTCAAAAAGCGAGGTGAACCCCCTGCGTCTTAATGAATATCCGAACACATAGGGACGCAGACAATCATTTAATTAGGCTCTATTGTCACGGGTTATTGACAACGCGTCTCGGTACCTGTCAATTCTTCACAAAATCACAGAAAGATTAATCTTAGAGTTGGAACGAGAGTTGAGTTCGGCCTTGACCTCTTCTGACCACGGTTTGATGCGGTGGCACGAGACAAGGCTACTCCCGCCATCTACAGTCCAAACTCTTCCTCTGCGTCGTTTAAAAGCGGCAAACATCGGACATCTAGTGAAGCTTCATGGTATAGTCATACGTGTCTCTGATGTTAAACCTCTTGCAAAAATGCTGGCCTACACTTGTGAAACTTGTGGGCATAAATTGTACTATGATCTGTCGCGCAAAACTGAATTTTTACCCCCATCAACTTGTGCATCAGAATATTGCACCAACAATAATATAGTAGGACTCCTCTATCACCATTCGCGTGCATCAAAATTCGTCAAGTACCAGGAGTTAAGAATACAGGAGCTGCCAAATCAAGTTCCAGTTGGTAATGTCCCAAGATCTATTACCGTGCAATGCCGTGGCGAATTGACCCGCCACTGCACGCCAGGTGATACTGTATTTGTGTGTGGTATTTTTCTGCCTCAAACCCCTGGCAACAAGCGTGCCGGGATGGGACTCGAATCTGACACCTTCTTGGATGCAACTCATGTCGCGAAGGAAAAACAGAGTTTTTGGGAGCTGGACAAGGATGAAAATGCTGAAAACAGAGTAGACATGTTGGCAAACTCACAAAATGCGTATTTGCGGCTCTCTCAGTCGATAGCTCCTGAGATTTTTGGCCATGAAGATGTAAAAAAAGCTTTGCTTCTACAGCTGGTGGGAGGGGCACTCCGAACCCTAGATGATGGCGTAAACCTACGTGGTGACATTAACGTTTGTCTTATGGGAGATCCTGGCGTTGCCAAGTCCCAACTTCTAAAGGCTATTGCTGCTATTAGTCCCCGTGGTGTGTACACGACTGGGAAGGGATCTTCAGACGTAGGGCTGACAGCGGCAATAGTCAGAGATGCAGTTACCTCAGACACCTCACTTGAGGGGGGAGCATTGGTACTTGCTGACTGTGGTGTCTGCTGCATAGACGAATTCGACAAAATGGATGAATATGACCGCACCGCTATTCATGAGGTCATGGAGCAGCAAACAGTTTCCATCGCCAAAGCTGGAATCACTACAACATTGAATGCTAGAACCGCAGTCCTGGCCGCAGCGAACCCGCTGTATGGTCGCTATGTGAGAAATAAGACAGTTGCTGAGAATGTCAATCTTCCAACTAGCCTTTTATCCCGTTTCGATCTCATGTTCATTTTGCTTGATCGTCCTGAGATTCAAGCTGACGTGGCCCTGGCACGCCATGTCACTCACGTTCACAGCTTTCTCACAAATCCAAAGCTGAAATGTGACACTTTTGACGCGACATTTCTTCGACATTACATTGCTCAAGCCCGTCAGTTTGTGCCCTTCCTGCCCGCAGATCTTTGTAGTTCTGTTGTTGAGACTTATGTGAGCTGGCGACAGTCATCTGCCACAAGTGATCTACGTTCTGCGACCCCACGGCAGTTGCTATCTATCCTACGCCTGTCTCAAGCCCTCTCGCGTCTTCGTTTTGACGAGGAAGTGAATCAAGAGGATATAAATGAAGCCTGTCGCTTAGCAACTCTGTCACAAGCATCGACAAACCTTGAAAGAAGTGCAAGTGGAATTACTGTTGATGGTAAGTCGAGGGCATTTAGTATTCTCTGTGACTTTGCAAGTAAAGCAACTACGATTGTATTTAGCTACCAGGAAATCATGAGTGTGGCCGTGAAACATGCTATCCGAGAGGATGAATTTCTTGCCATGCTAGAAGAGTATGAGGAGCTAGGGGTAATACATGTTGACTTGGATCGTACTCGAATTCACTTCTCTTGACCGAAAAGAATAGCCCCAGTGTGGTCCTGGATTTTGAGCATGCATGAGTCAGGGGTGCCACCTCCCAACTACCACTAACCTTGAATCGTGCCGTGGATCGCATGCGCCAGGCGTCACGGGGAGTAAGAGGAGTGACGGGAGTGGCTGCCTAAAATGCTTCTAAAGGGAATTGGCACATGGGAGTCCGATTCTGTGGTGCTTAAACTGTCACAGTACTCTTATGTACATACTAGCCGACGGACGATACAGTACTAAATTTAGCTAAACAAAGCGTCGCAATTGGCAGTCCGCTAACTCGGGTTGATCGTCGAGTTAGACAATAAGCCCAGTGACGAAGTGGGTCCGAAGCTCGTGGTCTATCGAAGTGCTACGGGGTGCGACGGGCGTAGATGCCATCGCGGCGAGCAGGGGCCGCCAAAGTTTATTATTGACATTCGAAAGCCCTTCCTTGCGTCGGCATCGGTTGCTGTGGGGCCTCGCAGCGTTGGATATCGTAGAACGTCTGCGGCTGCCCGTGTATCAAATGTGGACGAGTCAAACGCCCCAAACTTCTTAGAGATAACCCCATCGCTGCGAAACGCCGAGACCATCGAATCGGCCTCTCGCGACGCTAAGACGGTCACTATGGTACACCAAACTCACCGTAGCTTCCTCCGGCCGTGCTCGGACAGCAGCTTGTCCAGTGCTAGTTTTTAGTTACCTAGGGTTGCCAAGGGCGGTTTCAATAAAACCCGGGTTTTATTTAGAAACAATCTTACGTACGGGTTTTCGCCCCCCCTCGCCTGTCCGAAGGAAATCGATATTTTAAAAGTCTCAAAAGCCCCAAACCCGCCCGAACGCCCCTCACGTCGATTTTTTGTCCGTCGTGTGTACCTGCTCCCTGCATGGGAAAAGTATGAACTACTCTACAAGTGACAAGGAGTCTTGACGAGTCCCAGGGTGGCACGCAAACACTTACCAAACGTTTACTTCTCTCCCGCCGGGGGTCTCCAAACACTTACGAAACGCTCAAAACACTTGCCCCAAACACTTACATTTTGGTCGAAACACTTACATTTTGGGCCCAAATTTGGGGCGCAACTGCCCCTATCGGCGCCCCTGAACCCACCTTCGCAGCAACGTAGCCACCTGCTACGTGCCTCTGGCCGAAAACACCCCCATACGCCGGAAAATTCCGGTTTGTACTCATTTTTAGCCCCCTTTCGCAAAAAAAAACCGAACCCACTAAAACCCGCCTAAACCCTTAGAATTGCGTTCAAACACTTACCCCAAACACTTGGAATCGGGCCGAAACACTCACAAAACACTTACGAAAAGGTCTTGCGTGCCACCCTGACGAGTCCTCGAGCTAGTGTTCCGGGCACCCAGGAATGTGCTCAGACTATCATGATGAAGTTTTTTACGGGCAATAAGTTGAAGCGTTCGTAAACCTAGAGGCTCGGCCCGGTTTCCACCCAGCCCCTAGGGAATTCCCCCGAGGGAGGAGTCCGGTCGTTTAACTCCCGGGCCTTGATGACGTTGTAATTTATTTGTTTATGCCGAGATGCTGGGCTCGAAGACATCACGGAGAAAGTAGCAGAGGGCATTGTGTGATATACGGGTCCCAAGTTCACCGGAGAGAAACTGCTCCAGGAGCGAAAGCGTCTCCGCGGTGCACTCGACGTCTAGGGACGCGCCAGTCGAGTCGACCGGCTCACCGCCAAGTGCGCGTGTATTGGTTGAGCCAGGGTGGAGGATGGCATGCATGTCGCAGAGGATCCCGTCAAACTCAGCCCCCAGCACCTGCGTCGTACAGCCACCAGCACGCTGAAGTGCATAACGGAGCTTGGCACAACGGCGCCGAATTGCACTGACATTAGCAGAAGCTATAGCGTGGATCTTGAGGAGGTGAGGCGCATTGGCGAATCGACCCACGCCCGCATGATCAGCGACAACACCAAGGAGAACGTAGGCCTCGACAGCTGGATAAATACCCGAATCACCATGAATATCTTCAAGCGGCGCTGCGACCCACTGGACGCAGACGAGTGCCTCGGGCACAGCCGGCACCACGTCGTCTGCGAGTATGAGTGTGTCCAAGTTGATACAGCAGGCTTCTCGATAGGCAGGGAGGTACTCGCGCAGGATGTCGTGAACGCGGCATGCCGCAGCGTGCGCACGGATGGCAAGCACATCAAGGAGCGCGCCAGGAATTTCCGTCTCTCTCCGGAGTGCGAGGAGGTGGCGGACGGCGGTCGCGACTGTGACGTCGGCGCCGTCATCAACACCCATGTCCTCACGGTCGGCCACACTGAACGCATCTCCGAAGCCAGGCGCCGGCGCACCAGAGGCAAGTGTTGTCGCTTCAAAGTCCAATAAGCGCCGCTGCTGCGCGAGGAGTGCGGCGAGAGAAACATAATGCGTCGCAAGCTGAAGCTCGCGTGCGGGGGCGAGGGCGCTGCCGCCTTCCGGCCCACAGTGAAGTTGAACAAGCTCAAGTGCCGCACTACGCATGGCAACGTGGTCATGACCACGCTCGTAAGAGATGGAGAATGCCATCATGAGCGCATTCCGTGCTGTTCCAGCACTACCTACGGTTCCATGGCGCTGAAAGAGCTCGCGTTGCGCTCGGCCGGCTAGAAGAAATGCTGTAGCACGAAGCGCTGGTGCTGGCGTCACCACATGGCATGCAGTTGCTAAGGCGGCCTCGGCAACGTCGCGAGCAGCCGCCCGAAGCATTAAACTAGCATCATCACGAAGCAAATCGGCCGCCGCCGCCAGGTCTAGGAGAACTTCGGCAGTCGCAGTGCGGACTACGGGCAACATTCTTAGAGGTTCAAGGTACAAATTTGCCAGCGGTGTCTTGGGAGGTCCTGCTTTGAGTGCTAATACGGTCTCGTTGCCCTGAAGCCCCATCCACGCTCGATCGGCAGCCTGTTGGAGCAGCGACGCGTCTGCGCGTGCCAAAAGTGCATGTGCGGCTTCGAGATGCGCCAGGGCTCTCTCAGTCTCAGCCTCGGCGAGTGCAACGCACCGCTGAAGGCCCGCAGCACCAACCAGCGCACGTACATAGCCGCGATCAGGCACATCGGTGCAATCATGAGCTTCGATCAGCGCTTCGGCGGCCGTGAGCGTCGTCGTAGCGTCGTCACCGCACCTTGCTGCCGCTGCAATTGCCACGGAGGCGAGATCACGTGCACCGCGGGCGTCGCACACGACATCTGCCTCGACCGTTCCAAGCTCACAGTGCGTCGCAGCGTCGTCTACACGGCCTTGAAGAAGCGCACATCGCGCAAGGTATTCGCGGCCGGCCGTCCAAAAGCTCATATCTACGTCGTATGCCGCTGCGTCAGGTATGTGCGCACGTCTGTTGCCATCGCTACTATGGCATTGACGCCGGAGCAGCGCTAGTAGCATTGCTGCGAGGCAGCGCGCAGTCGCCGGACGGAAAGCTGCAAGAGCGCATCGCGCACGGAGGTCGAGACTCCGTGAAGTGTCGCGTACACACGCCCACGAGTCACCACTAGCCTCACTGCCAGCCCCCTCGTTGCCGCTCTGAGCGTCTAACATAGTCGTTTGAACCTCGGTGGCTATGGCATCTGCTGTCTCGCGCAAGCCTGCTCCGGCACCGACCTCACCAGCGCCGACAGCCAACGCCAGCAATAGCTCCGCGCGGGCAAGCGAAAGTGCCACGAGCACATTGGCGCCATAAGCCGCTACCAAATTGAGCGAATGGAGGCCCGCGCAACCATGCGGTAGCCGGGTAGCAAGCGAAATACCCGCCACGCCCTCCGCGTCGCCCGCACGCCGGAACATGGTAGGGCGGTCCGCGTCTCTGTCGCTGCAATTTCCCCAGCCAGCGAGCCATGTAGTGGCGGCGGTATTCTCAGGTGCGTCGGGTGGCAGGGCCGCATTCCATGGCGCGAAACCGTAGAATGGAAGCGTCCTTGGTGCCGGTGGCGGGTTCGCAGTGTCTGCACTAGAAGTGCGCACGAGCGCGCGGGTCGCGTAGCCCGCATACGCACCATCAATTTCAGGCAGATTAGCACCGCAAAGCAGCTCGGCGAGGACTGATGCCGCCTCAGCGACAAGGCCAGCCCCGGTGAGCGCACCAAGTCTCGTAACGCGTGCGAGTGCAGTCATTCGCACGTCAAAGCGATGGCTTACTGCGATGTGTTCGAGGAGACAGGCGAGCGGAAGCGCAGACGGCGCGCGATCCGCACGAACGAGTGCGCCGATGGTTGTAACTACCGCGCTCGTGAGCGCACGCGGTGCGAGACGCCGCGGCGCGCCGAAAAGAGGCGCTGGAAGCGTGCCAAGGAGCATAGGTTCATAGCACGCAAAAGCCGCGTCGACGCCCGGCAGGCAGCGCTGACCGCCAGGGCGCATGAGATGCGTGCCCGGGTGTGGCAATGTGGCCGCGAAGGCCGCTCGGAACATGCACGCTGCGAAGCGTGCACGTTCGAGCCTGGCATCGAGATTGTCATGACACAAATGCTGTGCGATGCGCCCCACAAGCGTCCCGCCCACAAGACAGCCCATTAGACCCAGCGTCGCGTGTAGCCACGCACTGACTATAGGCCCGGCGGGATCATTACCCCCACCACCGAGGACAGCCCGCCAAGTGGAGGCTGCATTACGAGCCGAAAACAGCGCATCGATACCCTCATGCCAGGCTATACCGGCCGCCTTAACGTCATTTACGGCAAGGTGTAGGTCTCCCTCGTCCTTGAAGGCCTGGGCTAGTAAAAGCGGCTCTCGACGTTCGCCAATGAGCTTGGCAGCATGCCTGTATTCTGCAGCCGCCGCGTGAACATTGGCTACAGCGGCTGCGGCATAAGGTATAGTTGCAGTGGCAACCGCACGACTAAAACTGGTGCGGCATGCGTCGAGCGCCTCGGCTGCGAGCGGCCGCGTCTTTCGGTACTCGCGATTAGCCGCCCGAGCGACCTCTGCACTGTGGTCGGCCACTTGGTGCGCTGCACGCGCCGACCCCACCAGGTCAGCCCATACTTGATGCCGCGTCTCAAGTGCACGTTCCTCCGCCGATCGCTCTTCAACGCGTTGAACCCGGCCCGGGCGCGACCGCCGCCGGCTTGCGCGTTGTGTTATTGCTGCTTCAACTCTTGTCTCGATGTCAGTGAGTATGACCTCAGCACGGTGCACGCGAGCAGCCGCGCGGCGAACTACCTGATCGTGTGCGTGCACGATCAGCGCATGCACCTCGTTGAGTATCGCCGTGATAGGCCTGCGTGAATATGAAACAACATCATCAGTCGGGGCGCGATGCGATGTAAAGGATGTATACCCCCCCCAATCTCCGTCCCTTCTGGGCGGTGCAAGCACGTCACTCAAACTAGCCCTGCGAGCTAGCTGGAGCATTCACCAAGAACATATATGTCCACACGGGCGTGAGCCCGCCATCGTCAGCTACTGCGCATACTTTTGCTGCCTTTGACGCGACAAGGCGCCTTGCGAGCGGCGAGAGGACGTCCCACCGCCGTGCATAGGCAAGACACCGTAACGTGTACGCGACAAATTGACATACCCATTCAGGGTCTAGTCCGACGTCCGCGAGCGCATCGGACGGAAACGCGTCGCTACTATTATGAGCGTGCGTAAGCTCGACGCCACGAGTTGGCACCTCGCCAACTAATGTTGCTTCTGCTCGAACGTGGTCCTTGTCATCGCCACTGGCCATTGAACGTAAAACTAAAGGTGGTTGCAGCCAATTGCTAGCTCCCGATGCGTGTGGTGCACTGGCGAGGACATCTAGTAGCACGTATGATGCGTTGACAAAGGGCGCAGGATCTAGCTGTGGTTGGTCCTCGAAGCGCGCGACTGCGAGAGCGCGTGGCGCAAAAGCTAATGGCGAGATCCATAGGCTTGCCGTTGCATTCCAGATATGTGTACAGGCGCACACCGCCAAGTGCCAGGCTCGGGCCTCACGTGCGCGAGTCGCAGCACGTGCCAGGTAACACACGGCGGTGGAAAAGCGTGCAGCGGCCGACGCGCTCGACGTAACCCCTGTATTGTCAAATATCATAGCTTCGTCCTTGGTGTTATGCGCTGCCCCCTCTGTGGCTGCAACAGCGTCGCGCGCAACCTCGGCGGCCAACGTGGCAACCGCACCTGCACGCGCATCGATTGCCATCCCTGCCACTGCGCGCTTCTCGAGCACTTGGGTCGAGGGCTCGGCAAAAATGCCACCATCATCACCATTGAGGTATCCTTGCGCAACTGCGTTGCATACGTCTGTGTCAAATGCACCAACACAGCCGAGAGCACGGACGCCGTCAACTGCCATATCATCAATGTTGTCGCTGCCATTGCCGTGACCCGGCCCCGCGCAAAGCGTCGCCAATGTCGCCAGGCCACGAAGTTTCTCCATCTCTGCAAGCCACAGAAGCTGACCTGCGCGGCCGTATGGTGATGCCCCAGGGCGATCTATCGATCGATTGATGGGTGAGTCGTTCAAATATAGATGTTCGCACGGGTGCATGCCTGCCGCAGCGGCCAGCGGTGTCATTTGTGACGAGGGGTCAAGGTCAAAGGTATCGGCAGTTTTAGCGGCTGATAGTGCGTCGCCATCAACACCTATACCTACACTAGTGACGTGCCGGAAATACGGAACCACCTTGCGTGCGGCAGTCAAGGCCGCAGCCCCGGCCACGGCTGCTGGGTCCAGCGTGGACGCAAGTCCGAGATTGTCATCTAAATCATTACTGGCGCCTTTATCCGTACTGACAGCCATCGTGGCGCAATGTGGGGTGGCAAACGCAGCGGATGCCGCGAGCTCTGCGGCCGCGTGGACTTCAGCCACGCGCTCTGCCGCAAGAACCCGGCGTACGAGCGGCACGAGAAGGTCCTCCGTAACCAGCGGTGTTGTTTCTGCCCATTGCTCGATAACAGCAAAGTAGCCGCATCGTAGGGCGATTTCTTTGACGCGACACCCTTCGCGGAGTGCGTTCTCCGTGCATGGGGGCAATAGTGGGCTTCCTGACTCGGCCTGTGCTCCAGCCTCTACACCTCGGTCTTCACTTGCGTTCGCGTCCGCCCCACTGCTA
>Ga0209090_10002996_pt1 | contig 10641 bp, 3 predicted proteins | sample ArcticOcean_MG_C_9_FD_187432 | JGI IMG/M metagenome (GOLD analysis project Ga0209090, IMG submission 187432) | Marine microbial communities from western Arctic Ocean - ArcticOcean_MG_CB2_152 (SPAdes) (version 2) | ecosystem: Environmental > Aquatic > Marine > Oceanic | place: Arctic Ocean... | reverse complement strand
TGGCGGCAATGGATCGTCAGGCATTGTAATAATTAGATATACATAGATTAAGAGATATATAGTATGACAGCTTATGTATTTACATCAGGTGGTTTTCCAGCTTCACCCGTAGCAGGTGATACGTTAGTTATTAACAATGCTATCTATGAATTAGATATGCATTATAGAGTATAACCAACTAGATAATAAAAGCCCACATAGTGTGGGCTTTTTTGTGGCTATAATGTATGTGTTTTTTATTAATACTATTATCATAAATACTAACAGTTAACAAGGAGATTTTAAGTCATGAGTCAACAACAATTTAATAGTAGTGTTACCACTAATGGTAATTCGTATATAAAGGGGTACAAAGTATGAGTAATTCAAGAAATTTAGCATCTTTGCTAAGAGCAGATGGTTCAGTTGAACCAACAAAATATACAGATGAGATAGGTGGAGTAGCAGATTTTGTTGCATCAGGCACATTGCCAAATGGCGTACCAGTTATACTTAAAGATGATGGTACTGTTGAAGTAGTGGCGCCCCTAACGCCAGCCATCACTAGGTCCCAACTCATACCTACTTCTAATATTGAGTACGGTACTACTATAACATATTACCAAAAGATCACGTTTGATCCTAATTCAAATAAATTCGTAATCGTATATAGAGACCTGAACAATTCTGATTACGGTACAGCAGTAGCAGGATATATATCGGGAACAACTCTAGTCTTAGGGTCTACCTACGTATTTCACACTGCTACTACTTTTTACATAGGAGTGACATTTGATCCACATAATTCTGGTAAATTTTTATTAACATATACAACTAATACCGATTCAAAAGGTTTGGCGCGAGTTTGTACATTGTCTGGCATGGTCATAAGTTCCAGTTCAGTTCACACTTTCAATACGGGATTTTCGTCGTACATCTCACATGCATTTGATCCTAATAACTCTGGTAAATTTGTACTAACATATGCAGATGGTGCAAATAGCAATTACGGTACAGCAGTAGTAGGCACAATATCGGGAACGAGTATAAGTTTCGGACCAGACCATATATTTAATAGTTCTAACCCAGGCGTATCAACTACGGTATTTGATCCCATCAACCCAGACAAATTCGTAACACTCTACAGTGGGTTCCCCACGACCAAAGCCGTGATAGGAACAGTTACAGGAACGGGTATAAGTTTCGGGACGCCTAATACAATCACCACTGTTTCACCGAGCTTTCTTAATGCTTCATTCGATTCCGCTAATAATCTGTTAATCGCCGTGTCCAATGGCAATGGCGGAGATAGTCTCGTGATGTTGGGTACGACAGATGGAAATACAATAACGTTACAGCCTGGAGTCACTATAGATACGGCGACAATGAATTCAATGAGTATGGCAATTGATTACAACTATCCGGGCAAGTTTATAATTGCTTACACTACCTATGACGGCACCAGCGTAGGCACAGGAAAAATCAAGACGGGAACTGTATCAGGCACCGACATAACACTTGGACCAGCGACTATATACCAAAATCCCAGTATGATGGCTAATGTGGCAATTGATCCGAATAATGTCGGTAAGTTTATAGTTGTATCTATGGACGGCAATACTATTAGTGCTGTCAATGGTAGCAGAGGACGAGCAGTATTAGGACAAATTGCAGTAGATATCCCAAGCAGTCCAAATTTGACAGCAGATAACTTTATCGGTATATCTTCTGCGTCATATGCAGATGGTGAAACGGCAACTGTTACATTAGCAGGTTCTGTTTCAGATAACCAAACAGGACTTACTACTAACTCAACTTATTATGTGCAAACAGACGGCACGTTATCTACTGCTGCTGGAACACCTAGTGTAGAAGCAGGACGAGCAATATCATCTACTTCTTTATTATTAACTGGAGCAGCAGGATACGCCAATAGTGATGTTGACCTACATTTAAATGTAAGCGGAGCAACCTCCAATCAAGTACTTGCTTGGAACGGCACAGATTATACATGGGCCAATAATCCAGTACCAACTGGAGATTCAAATCGTGTTGTATATGATTTAGCAGACCCAGCAAACACTATTGTATTAGACCCGGGCTCAGCAATCGCCACTGCAACTTATAAAGGCGATGTTCTAAAACCAGATGGTACAGTTATTGTAGATGTATCAAGCACCAGTGCAACATTTAGTGGTGGATTAATGGGCAATGTATATGGTGATGTATACGACCCAACTGGTACAGATAAGATTTTAGAAACTGGAACCGGCAACAACGATGCATCTATTACGGCAACCGTAACTGGCACAGTCAGTGACATCAGCAACCATACCACTACTGACTTAACCGAAGGCACAAACTTATATTATACACAAGCAAGAGCAGATGCTAGAGTTTCAGCCGCACTGGCCACTGATGTAGTAATTGGCGGTAACCTAACAGTTAATGGCACAACCAACATTGTTGGTGGAGTAGCAGATTTTGTTGCATCAGGCACATTGCCAAATGGACAGGCAGTTATACTTAAAGATGATGGTACTGTTGAAGCAGTTGCAGTTACCGATCAAGGACTGCCAACAAGTATCCCTGCTGGCGCGGAGTATACCTTTAGTTCGGCTACTATTGCAGGGACCTCAGTGGCATTTGACCCAAATAATGCTGGTAATTTTGTAATAGTTTATAGAGATGACGCAAATTCATACTACGGAACAGCAGTTGCCGGAATTGTTTCGGGTACTTCTATAAGTTTTGGTTCACCCACTATAGTTTTTTCAAATTTCGCAAATTTTTGGAAGAAATCAGTAGCCTTTGACCCTAATAACTCTGGTAAATTTTTGGTGGTTGGTGTCAGTGGCTCTGGACAGGGTACAGCAATTGTAGGCACTCAGTCAGGCACTTCTATAAGTTTTGGCTCACCAACTGTGTTTAATTCAAATGGGACATCATTCACATCAGTATTATTTGACCCTAATGACAGCGGCAAGTTTGTAGTAGTTTATAGAGATGATGGAAATTCATACTACGGAGCAACAAGAGCCTGTACTGTTTCGGGTAATTCAATAAGTGTTGGTCCAGAGACTGTATTTATTGCGAGTTGGGTTGACACCCCAATAGCAGCCTTTGACCCTAATAATGCTGGCAAGTTTGTTATAGCATATAGCGCCCAAGACGATACCTACAGAGGGAAAGTAGTTGTAGCAACAGTTTCAGGTACTTCAATAAGCGTTGGTCCAGAACACGGATTTTATGGTGGTAGTACTAGTTTCCATGATATCGCCTGTGATCCTAACACTGCTGGAGCGTTTATCGTAACATTTAAAGTCAACGGCAATGGACACGCACGACTAGGACTAATTTCAGGTACTACAGTGACTTGGGGTGCTTCTGGTCAATTTGCTTCGCCATTTGAAGGTGACATGCAAGTCGCATACGACTCCAACACGGCTGGCAAGTTCATTATAGCGTATAAATCAGCATATTATGGAGAAGTACTTGTAGGAACAGAAAATAACACATCTATAAGCTTTGCAGCATCAGATAGATTTAATAATGGTGCAAGTGACTTCACCTCAGTATCCTTTGACCCTAATAACATTGGTAAGTTTATAGTAGCATATAGAGATAATGGTAACTCTAGTCGAGGTACAGCAATTGTAGGACAGATAGGACATACCAATATTTCAACCAACCTAACTGCCAGCAACTTTATTGGTATGTCTTCCGCAGCATATGCGGATGCAGACAACGCAACTATCGTTCTTGCTGGCGGAGTTTCAGACAACCAAACAGGCTTATCTACTAACTCAGTATATTATGTTCTAGAAGATGGTACATTAAGTACGACAGCAGATGCGCTTAATGTCGAAGCAGGACGAGCAATTTCATCTACTTCATTACTATTAACTAGTGAAGCAGGCGCAGCAGGCGCAGATGGAGCAACAGGCGCAGCAGGCGCAGCAGGCGCAGCAGGCGCAGATGGAGCAGCAGGCGCAGCAGGCGCAGCAGGCGCAGCAGGTTCTACTGGTTCTACTGGTTCTATTGGTGATACTGGTGCTACTGGATCTCAGGGCGTACAAGGTATTCAAGGTGCTGCTGGTTTAGGTATTCAGTTCTTAGGTCAAGTGGCAACCGTAGGTGATCTTCCAACAGGAAGTAACACGCAAGGTGATGCATATATAGTACAAGCGGATGATAGTTTGCATGTATGGGATGGTACTTCTGCATGGGTTAGTGGTGGATCGATACAAGGACCACAGGGAATTCAAGGCGTTGATGGTAGTGATGGTTCACAAGGACCCGCTGGATCATCTGGTGCTGCCGCAGTTGGTGGATCATATGACTTTATAGCGCAAGGTGTATTACCTAATGGCGCACCAGTAGTTATTAATTCAGATGGTTCAGTCCGAACAGCAGCGCCTGTTACTGTTAGTACTGGTAGTGCATCTACGATTATGCACACGCCTACTATACAGTCAGGAGCCTTGCATTACACTAAAGGTATATTTGATGATGTTAATGCAAATACATTCTTGATGGTTTACGCTGACAGTACAAACTCTAGTTACGGCACAGCAGTAGTAGGGACAATATCGGGAACGAGTATAAGTTTCGGAACACCTGTAGTATGGAAGTCTTCTGCTGTATATTATGCAGTAGCAAGTGCGGTTTCGGGTGCTTCTGGTAAGTTTTTGATTTCATATTTAGATACTGGTAATTCTGTCAATGAATCAGTAGTAGCGACCATTTCTGGAACTAGTGTTAGTTTTGGGTCCACGGTATCCCTTTCGACTTCAGCCGCAGCAGACCTAGTCTGTTCATTCAGTGAAAGCGGTACAGGTAAGTTTGTAATTAAATATAGTATAACGGTTAATACGTATTTCAGAATAGGAACCGTTTCCGGGACTAGCGTATCGTTTGGAGCGCAAATCGCGGCACCTACTAACTTTAGCTATGGTCTGGTAGCATGGGATCCTCATACTTCAAATAGATTTGTTTATGTGGGTCAAGATGATCAAGGCAGCTCGGGCCAGCAGGGAAAGGCAATTATCGGTACTGTATCTGGTACAAGTATAAGTTTTGGATCAATGACTCGTTTTTCTACCCAGACTACAGGTTCCAATGAATTCGTATATAGAATCGATGTTGATTTTGATAGAGGCACTGCTAATAAACTTATAGTTGTATACTCGGATTATCGCGCTACTCATAAGTGCTTTGCAGCAGTCGGATCACTTAGTGGAACTACAATTTCGTTTACTACAGCAATACTAGTTAGTTCAGATGCAGCCAGTGAAACCCACATTCGGTTTGATCCGTCTCGTGCAGGCAAGTTTGTTATTACGTATCAAATGTCGGCACCTGCTGGGTTATATATACGAGAAGGTACATTGTCTGGATCATCTATAACATTAACAACAGAAGCAAGTATTACAAGCACACCTTATACTCCGTCTATTGCATTCTCATCACATGCATCAAATTCAGCTAAAATGTTGCTGACAAATGGTGGAAATGGTGCTGCAATGGTTAGTCTGACATCACCAGTTACTAGTACGACTACTACTTATTTGACTGATACCAATTTCATTGGTATATCTTCTGCGTCATACACAGACTCGGATACAGCAACTATTACGTTGCCAGGCGGTATTGCATCTAATCTTTCCGGGTTGACGACTGGACAAACCTATTATGTGCAACCAAGTGATGGATCTTTGGGTACTACCGAAGGAAATCCCTCAGTACTGGTAGGACGAGCAATATCATCTACTTCATTACTATTAACTAGTGAAGCGGGCGCAGATGGAGCAGCAGGAGCAGATTCTACCGTAGCAGGTCCAGCGGGACCAGCGGGACCAGCCGGTGCAGAAGCCAGCGGTGGTTTAGTGGCAGACTTTGTTGCAGAAGGCGCTATAGCTAATGGCGCTCCAGTTATACTAACTTCAAACGGTACTGTTAGTAGTGATTTTACATCAAAAAGTTCTCTTGCACCTGCAACATTATACACTGCCATTCAAAAAGGTAGTGGCGGAGGTGGGGTAAGAAAGCTAAGTGTATCTTTTGACAAAGTTGTTGCAAACAAATTTATTTATGTTGAAAGCAAAAATGGTACTAAAGTTAATGTTTGCACTATAAATCCTAGTAATAAAGCCATTAGTAATGGAACACAGTTATATGTTGAGACTTCTTCCGGGAGAATTGGACATGCTGCTATTGATGCTCATCCTACAGATGGTGGAAAATATGTCATTGTTTATCATGTTGATGCAGGCACACAATTAAGAGGAAGAATACTACAAGTAGATAGCGCAGGTACTGGAACAACTATAACTACTGTAGGCAATGAATTTACTGTAGCTAACAATGCAGGCGCTCAGGCAGGTGCTACAGATTATTTTAATGTGTCTTGGATAGGTGGTGGAAGTCAAAAGTTTATTGTTTCTTATGTTGCAAAAGACGGTGCTAGTCATACTGGTCAGCCACATACTCTTTTATGTAATATAAGTACTACAGGATATTTTTCAATACTTTCATCTTTGGCATTTGGCCCAAGTTCGTCAACAAACGTACATGGAAAAGTAGATCCTTTTGATGCAAACTCAATATTAGTTTCTTATAGAGATGTTACTAATAATAATTATTTAACAGGTGTCATATTAACTATTAACAATAATACTTTAACAAGTGGAACACCAACAGTTTTTAGTTCGACAGCCGCTTATTATAATAAATTAGCCTTTGATCCAACTACTCAAGGACGCTTTGCTATTCTTTATTTGTATGGAAACCTAAAAGTAATAGTGGGCAACAAATCAGGATCTACTCTTACTGTTGGCGCACCAACTGATATTGCAACTGTAAGTTGGGCGCATGAATCTTCAGATATACGTTTTGATCCAAATTTATCAGGAAGATTTGGTGTAGTACATGATAATGATGCAACTAACCAATATGTAGTATTAGGTGACGTTGCTAACATGGCAGTTGCTAACACTACTTCTGTTCAGTCAGCTACAATGACTTATTGTAGGTACGCCGCTATTGACTTTGATCCAAACACAGTTGGTAGTTTTGTAACTGCATCTGGACAAAATACTGGTAGTGATCTTTATTACGCAAGAGTAGGTTTTTCAGGCACTCAAGGCGTTATATTAACATCTGATAATTTTGTTGGCTTATCCACAGCAGATTATGCAGATTCTTCGACAGCTTCTATAACACTGCAAGGTGGGTTATCTAGTAATCAAACAGGACTATCTCTTGGTGCTACTTACTACGTTCAAACAGACAGTACTTTAGATACGACTGCTGGAAGCCCCAATGTAATAGCAGGCAAAGCTTTATCTGCTACGTCAATATTACTGAAGAGTTATTAATATCAACTAGATAATAAAAGCCCACACTATGTGGGCTTTTTGTAGGATAAATATTACTTTATATTGAGTGCAATACATTCAATTTATTATAAATACATGAGTTAACTAAGGAGATTTTAAATCATGAGTCATTTTGCAAAAATAAATGCAGGAATAGTAGAGCAAGTCATCGTAGCAGAAGCCGCGTTTTTCGATACATTTGTCGATACATCACCTGGACAATGGATCCAGACATCTTATAACACACATGGTGGTGTTCATTCAGATGGTGGAACACCCCTGCGTATGAATTACGCTGGTGTTGGATATTCATATGATGTATCTAAAGATGCATTCATTCCGCCCAAGCCATACGCATCATGGACTCTAGTAGAGTCAACATGTCTATGGGAAGCACCAACTGCTTACCCTACAGATGGAGAAGCGTATTCATGGGATGAATCTACAACTGCGTGGGTTTCTATTGGTGAATAATATCAACTAGATAATAAAAGCCCACAATGTGGGTTTTTTTATGGCTGATAATATATTATCTCATATAGGAAAAATACTGAAGTTGGTATAAATACTGTATAATATACATAAATTGCTATTATTTTAATATGGAATACTCATTGACATATATTTAAATCAATGATATAATAATTGAATGTGAGTTTAATTGACTATAGTTTTTCCATAAATAGTACAGTTAACTAAAGGAGAAGCTTAATCATGAGTCAAAAACGTTTTAATATGGAAGGTGGTTTTATAACCAATGGCGATTCGCAGATTGGTGGTAATTTATCCATCACTGGTTCACCTACCCAGACAGATCATGCAGCAACAAAAGTCTACGTAGACACAGCAATAGCAGGCGTAGCAGGAAATAACCAAGGACTAAATGGTAATGGTGATCTATTAATGTCTGGTCACATTATACCCACCATAGATTCAGACGGAACAACAGGTTATGATCTAGGCTCACCATCGATGAAATGGAGAGATTTGTATCTTTCTGAAGGTTCATTATACATCGATGGTCAAAAAGTCATTGAATCAAACAGCGGAACTATCGTTGTTCAAGCAGACCCAAACCAATCACTAACAACAAAAGTGTCAGGTACAGGTGTTTTAACACTTGCTTCTGATACCACTATAAACATGGCAGCAACATTGCAAATGACAACAGGTAAGAAAATTACCGACCAAGGTGGCAATGCAGTTGTATTTGGTGACAAAGTTGACATGGATAATAATCAGATTATCAATGTTGGAACACCAACCGCAGCAGGTCATGTGACTACAAAAGGTTATGTAGATCAAGAAATATCTAATCTTATCAATGGCGCTCCAGGTGCATTGGATACATTAAATGAATTAGCAACCGCACTAGGTGATGATGCCAATTTCGTAAGCACAATGACAAATGCATTGGCATTGAAAGCGTCAACCTCTTATGTAGATGCTCAAATTGCTGGTGTTAATGCAGGTTCAACAGGCGCAACAGGAGCAACAGGAGCAACAGGACCTGAAGGACCACAAGGACCAGCGGGATCTGGTGCAACAGGACCACAAGGAATTCAAGGCGTAGCAGGCACTAGTATAGTTGGTGATGCGGGACCACAAGGTACAGCAGGAGCAGATGGAGCAACAGGTGCAACGGGTCCAGCGGGCGCAGATGGTGCAGATGGTGCAGATGGTGCTGATGCGGTTAGTGGCAAAGAGTTTGTTGCTTCTGGCATTCTTCCCAATGGAACAGCAGTAATTCTAAATGCGAATGGTACTGTTAGCGCAGTTGCAGAAACAACAAGCACCACTACGTTACCACTCGGAGCAACTGCTTTTGAAAGTGCTTCAGCCACACAAACTAGTGTTAAGTTCGATCCACATAATAGTGGTAGATTATTACTTACCTACGCTGATGGAGGCGACTCTAATAAAATAAAAGCTCTGATAGGAAACGTGTCAGGCGGTTCAATTACGTTTGGTAATGAACATTTAGTTAGCAGTGCAGGCGAAACTACTGCAATATCATTTGATCCTATAACACCAAACAAATTTATCATTACATGGGTAAACACACCAGAATATTATGGTTATATTAAAGTTGGTACTATCACTGGAACCAATATCTCATTCGGATCAGAAGTAACATATGCTACGGCACGCGCATTAGATACAGGTATAGAATACCTACCAAATATGTCAGGAAAATTTGTTCTAACTTATGGTAGAGGTGATGGAGGACAGGGCGAAGCGTTAGTTGGAACTGTTTCTGGTACTAGTATTACTTTAGGCACTCCTCATGTGTTCGATATTTATAATATCAATGCAGGTGGTGTGGCATTAGCGACTGACATGCACACTACAGGAAGGTTTGTACTGTTTTCTTACACAGGTGGTGTAGGTAAAGTTAGAACAGGTCAAGTGACAGGTACATCTATTACGTATGGCGCAGATGTAACATTAACCAATAATGTGCAAGGTATGACTCCACGTGGTGTCAGTATGGACCCAAATACACCTAACCGATTTGTTCTAAGTTATGCAACATCAACTGGTGATTGGGGTGCAGAATGTATCGTAGGTATTATGTCTGGAACTGGGATAACCCTTGGTGCTGTGGCTAGAAGTACGCCTTCTGGTAATTCTATTAACAATTGGAACAACGTTGTTTTTGATCCAAACACTGCGGGCAAGTTTTTAGTCACTTATAATGACAGTCAAGACAATTGGGCTGGTCATGTAGTTGAAGGAAATATTATTGGTACTAGTATCACGTTTGGTACTCCTACTAGATTCAATGCTAATGGCGCTGGAGCAGATCATTCATCTCTCGCTATAGAGCAAAGTACTGGTACAGTAGTTATTGTGTATGCAAATGGTGATATTGCAAACCAAGGCAATTATGCGATTGGTGCAATGGGCACAACAACTTCGAATGTAACAGCAGATAATTTTATTGGTATGTCTTCTGCAACATATGCCGATGGTGTAACTGCTAATATTACTCTAACGGGTTCTGTATCAGAATCTCAATCTGGTTTAACTACTAATGCAGTATATTATGTACAGTCTGACGGCACGTTAACCACTACTGCTGGAACACCTAGTATCGAAGCGGGTCGTGCATTATCTTCAACCTCATTATTATTAACAAGTGAATCAGGAGTAGGTGCAGATGGAGCAGATGGAGCAGCAGGAGCAACAGGACCAGCAGGACCAGCAGGACCAGCAGGAGCAGCAGGAGCAACAGGAGCAACAGGACCTGCTGGTGCAGATTCTACCGTAGCAGGTCCAG